>Ga0307510_10004913_pt1 | contig 15817 bp, 10 predicted proteins | sample 12_EM_MG_FD_207224 | JGI IMG/M metagenome (GOLD analysis project Ga0307510, IMG submission 207224) | Populus trichocarpa ectomycorrhiza microbial communities from riparian zone in the Pacific Northwest, United States - 12_EM | ecosystem: Host-associated > Plants > Roots > Unclassified | place...
AAATGATGTGTTTCCGTTTGGCAGAGGCCATGTTGCCTGTTTCTCTTAGAGTTTGTTTGTTTATGTTGTTGTTTTTGTTTTTGAAGCAAACCACGGGAAAGAAATACTAGGTAAAGAATAGAATTTTATTCACTGTTCATGAACCCCATTATTATTTTCGTTGAAAACATAGGATTATTGAAAGCAGTACAATGCTGCTTCTTTTATCGTGGAGAGTGACTCTATTGTTCACGTGAACAGTGAAGATTATCTCTACTATTCCAGCTGGACCAGGTCCGACCTAGTAAAATAAAAAAATTAAATTAAATTAAATTTTTATTTTTAATTGTGTTTTATTCAAAAAATTAGTGTTTAACATTATTCAATTACACTCCATAAATTAGACAGAGATCGCTTAATGACGTAGCATTCGTAGAATTTGATCGCAATCTCAATTTTATTCCTGATTATATTTTACTTGATGTTGTTGCGCGCTTAAGAAATCAAGGAAACTGTAGTACTTGTCAGATGTATTTCATACGTGATGGAATTGTAGATAGTTTAATGGAATAATAAAAAATATTTTATATAAAATATTATTTATTTCATGATGTAATAGCAGTAGTTAAATCTATAATATTTAAATTAAAAACCATCAATATTAATATATATTTTTAAAAATTATTTTATTAACTCAATTTGAAAAGCAATCTTAACCAAACACATTAAACTACTTTTTGTTCAACCTCAATTTCAACCACAGTTTTAACCAAACATATATCAATACCAAACCATACCATCCTCAACCAAAAATACTTTTTATAAAATATTTTTTTTCAAATCACAACCATAGTTTTAACCAAATATATATAAATACCAAACCACCCTCAACCAAAAGTATTTTTTATAAAATATTTTTTTCAAACCACAACCACAAAAGCTACCACAATACGAATGTTTTTGTGTAAAGAGTTGAGTTGGGACAATTTAAAATTAACTTATTTGATCAGGTTTAATAACATAATTAAAAAATTATTTATAGTTTTAATATTTTTTTATATTTTAAAAAAATTAATTTGATTAGCAACGCATAAAAAAATATGGTAAAATATCCTAGTTTTTATTATGTTGGGTTTGGCCTGCACTTCCATGCAAATCTCTTTATGCTTTTACCTATAAACACGCTCACTCAATTAATTATCTGTCTATTTAACTCTCCTACATAAAACAGAGTTAACTTAGAAAGAATATATGCGTACCAATAGCACAGGTATGAATGTGCTTCTAACTTTGTTTATACCACTGGCAAATAGTTTTTATAACAGTAATAAAAAAAACAACAACAATAATAATAATTAGTATTATTTTTATAGCAATATTTTTTCACGACCAGAAGTATTTTTTTTTCCAATTAATTCTACAAATAAATACTTTATATCATATGAATTCAAATAAATGGTTTTTCAAAAACATTGATTGAAATACTTAAATTCAAAAAGTAAATCTTTTTAACCATCTAACCAATTATTTTTAATACCAAAATTCCCAACTTGTAGCCAATGGGAAGCAACGAGCCCTTGCGTTCATAAAGTATTCTCAGAAACGAGAAAATTATAATGCAGGCGTTAGGCATGAAGCAAACACAGCGACCTGCCATTATTATTATTATTAACAATAATAATATCTAACATCGTGGCCCCACGCCGTCACGTCTAAATGGACGTGCCAGGCAATATCATTCCATTACGCGCCATGTGGCAATAACACGTACTTTACGCTGGTAGGACGGTCAAGCACCTGATGACCGTTACGAACTTCAACCCCCTGTAGTCTACAGTCTGCTCCTCCCATCGAACAATAATAATGACCAGATAGGTGGCTACGTTTCCCGCGGGTCACGGACAATTTCTTTCTTTTTTTTTTAACGTAGAAAAAAAGCCATATAAATATATTTTAAAATCTTTTATGTCCGGTAATTCTTAAAAATTTAAATATAAAAAGATAAAATTAAAAAAAATTAATAAATAAAAAAATAAGCATAAATAACTCGTAAATTTAAGTGAGGCCATCAAAACTCACGAGCATGATCATATGAATAAGATAACCTGATAAAAAAAAAAAAATTTAATTTTAAAAAGAACTGGATTTTGAAGGACAAAACCATAAAAGATTTTAAAAAAATGACCTCAAAAAATATGTGGACCACTCAATTAAACTTGTTGTCTAGATCATGAAATGAAGATAACATGATTGAAAGGAAACCGAAGAAAATAACAAAGTTTATTTTTAAAATGAAGAACTTTGAAAAATATAATCGAGAAAAAAATAATGTTAACCCGTGTTAACTTTCTAAACTTAAAATCCTAGCTAGTGACTAAATTAGAAGAACTCTATTTAGAAAATCACCATTTTAAAACAAAACTTGACCCGATGGATTAACCCATGACCTAGGGCTTAATCTGGATTGAGTTTCAAAACATTTTTTATTTATTTCGGGGGGGTCTCTGTCAAAACTCGTTCACTATTTTTTTTTTATTTTAACTTTTTTTATAAAATAAATTGACTAGGGTTAATCCACCTGATTCATGACCCTGCACTTGCCCCGAGTCGGGTCTAAAAATTATGGGAAACACCACGAAGACTAGCTCCCATTAAATGTCAATATTAAAAAAAATAATAATAAAATAAAGATCTAATTTGAAAATAATAACAATGAGAAGACAATCTAAATTTTGAATCAAATGGCAAAATTAAAAAGAAAAATCAAATTATAAAAAAATCCCAAAAAATCAACAGAATGAGGGTTAATTTTTTTTAAAAAAACCAAAATTTTAGATCCAAAGATAAAATTGAAAATAAATTAAAATTTGATAAAGAAGCTAAGAATAAAAATCAAAATTCAAAATAACGAGGGTCAAATCTTAAGTATTATCAAACTTTGAATTAAATGGCAAAATTAAAAAGACAGAAAATTCACAAAAAAAATCCAAAACAAAAATAAAAATCAAGAGAAAGAGGACTAAATTTGAAAAAAATAAAAAATCATGATCATGGATCCAGATGACATTAAAAACAAATTAAAATTTGATAACAAGACAGAGCATCAAAATTAAAAATTAAAATAATAAGAGTTAAATTTAAAATGTCATAAAATAAGAGTACATATTTGATCTTTTGATGGCTAACATGAAATTCAAGGGGGAAGAGACAGAGAAGAGGAAAAGAAAAGAAAAGGGGAATTGGCGATAAATCATCACCTTAACCACCACATGTGCCACCCATGTAGAAGAGGGCATCGAGTAGCTTCCATCGCCATAGCAGAAGTTGGCCTGTCTCCACGGGACAATGGCTCATGCGTTGCTTTAAGGGTGCAGAGCTTCACCACACATTGACTCGTGCATAACAAGTGCCAACATCTTTTTTTTCCTCTACTAATTTTAAAAAATGGGCAAAGATTAGATTACCCCCAACTCAACTAATAATACCAAAAAAAACATAGAAAATAACAGAAACACCCCTGGACGCAAAGTTTAGAAAAATTGATTTTAAAAGCAATTTAGTCAATCTAATTTTTAAAATAAAGTTTAAAACCAAAAATACTTTTTTGATAAGAATTTAATGAAAATAACTTTTAAGAACAATGTAGTAAATTTACTATGCAATAAAAATATAAGCCGATCATAATGCCCCTTGTAAATTTGGCAATGAGATTTGTATCCCATAAAAAAAAAAAAAACTGAATTACCCTCCTAACCAAGCTTTTTTTGTCTGGAAAGGGTAAAAGGGACCAAATAGTTGAATTCACCTCATCACATCCATGATTGGTGTTATTCGAAAGACTAATTTATTAGATCAATATTAAAAACATATGAGCATTAACAAATAATAACTTCAACATCAGGTAGTAATCGATGGGTTATTTTATTTGTAATTCGGAAACTAATTGGAAAAATCCACCATGTATTGTATTAGTCCACAAGAAAATAATGTTTCTCAATTTTTTAAATCATAACATAAATGGCTTTTTTTTTCATTGAATCATGGTGAATGAGGTTCTGTGTGTGTGTGTGTGTATATATATACATATGAAAAATCAAAAGCGAAAGTCGCGGGAAGCTATAAATATGGGAGAAAGGAAAACAAGGGAGACTTGTCTCCATAGAAACCGGGACTAGTTCAACGGTCAAGCCTTCTTGGTTCTTGCTCTCCCTCTCCCTCTTCTTCAGTTTTGTAAAGAAAGGCAGAAAAACTAAGAGGGAAAAATTAAAAGAAGAAGAAGAAGAAGAAGAAGCAGTTTTTGCTTATATTTTGGGAGTTGAGAAATTAGACAAGTCAAAGCAGTTTTTGCTTATATTTGGGGAGTTGAGAAATTAGACAAGTCACCTTGAACTTTCCGTTTCTTTTTTTCTTCTTCTTCTTTTGTAACTGTTTTTGTATCCTTCAGGTGCTTTTCGGGCAGCTTTTTGGTTCCTTAACCGGTCAGTTTGCTTGTGTTTTTTTCTATTTGTTTGATTGTCTTTTGTTTTGTGTGTGTGTTTTTTCTTTCGGTTTGCCTTTTGGGATAGCATATAGAGATGGGTTATTCATCTTTGATCAGATTGGAGAAGGGGCCTTCGGATTCTTTGTTGATTTGGCAGAATTTGATTGCAGTCTTCATTTTCTTGACAGCTGATTTGGTTGAGGTCAAGAAAGAAGAAGGTTTTGGCTTCAGGTATGGATTTAATCTGGTCCTTTCTTATATATTTCTTCAATTCATTTCTTGTATTCAAAACATCTTGTAAGAATATAATATATGTTGTCCGAACTCTGATGTTATATAGTCTTTAATTTATTTTTTCTTTTAATGTTTCTGCTTTGATTTGCAACATGTTCTGATGGGTTCTTAATCTGATTAATATTTTTTGTTGCAGGCCCTGGTTTTTTAGTGCTGTTTGTTGAATTTTTAAACTTGACAGGCAAACATATTTTTTTCATTGCTTCATCTGGGGTTAATTACCTTTCCTTCCATTTGGAGATTCGGATGGAACAGTTCAGGCAGACAGGGGAAGTGTTGGGAAGTTTGAAGGCTCTGATGGTATTGCAAGATGATATTCAGATCAATCAGAAGCAGTGCTGTTTGCTGGTTAATATCTTTTGTTTGGCCTTTAAAACGATAGCGGAGGAGATCAAGCAGAACCTAAAACTAGAAGAGAAGAACACCAAGTGGAGGCCTCTTGAAGAGCCTTTGAAAGAGGTGTATAGGGTATTCAAAGAAGGGGAACTTTATGTTAGGCGTTGCTTGGATTACAAAGATTGGTGGGGAAAAGCTATTAGCCTTCATCAGAATAAGGACTCTGTTGAGTTTCACATCCACAACTTGCTTAGCTGCTTTCCTGCTGTTATCGAGGCGGTTGAGATTGCTGGAGAAATCTCTGGACTTGACCAGGAAGAGATGACAAAGAAGAGGGCAATGCTGGTAAAAAAGTATGATAGGGGTTGGAGTGATCCGAAACTTTTCCAATGGAATTTTGGGAAGCAGTATTTGGTCCCTCGGGAAATTTGTAGGCAGATGGAGAGGGCTATGAGAGAAGATAGATGGCTTCTTATTGATACAATCAAGGAGAAGAGAAGGGCATTGCCACCAGGAAAGAGTGAGCATCGACTTGGAGAACTTTTGCTGAAGAAACTAAATGTACTAGCACCAGCTAATGGCAAACTCCCACCAAGTTCAATTTTGTTAGAAGCAGAAGATTACCAAGTGAGGAGAAGGTTAGGTGGAAATCAGCACAAGGAAATTCAATGGCTAGGGGAGAATTTTGCTTTGAGACATTTCTTTCACGATTTTGAACCGTTGAATTCCGAAATTTCTATGCTTTTGTCCCTTTCCCATCCCAACATAGTGCAGTACCTCTGTGGCTTTTATGATGAAAACAAGAAGGAATGTTTCCTTGTAATGGAATTGATGACCAAAGATTTCTATTCTTACATAAAAGAGAACAGCAGTCCGAAGAAGCGGGTTTTGTTCCCTCTTCCAACTGTAGTTGATATTATGCTTCAGATTGCAAGAGGAATGGAATTTCTCCACTCACGGAAGATCTACGTGGGAGATTTTAATCCTAGTAACGTCCTTCTCAAACCCAGGAAATCTACAGAAGGTTATTTTCATGTGAAAGTCTCAGGGTTTGGCTTAACATCTGTCAAAAATCATTCTTCTCGACACTCATCGCCAGAGCCAAGTCCAGTCGATACTTGCATTTGGCATGCCCCAGAAGTTCTGGCAGAGCAGGAACAGGCAAGAAATGCCAGCAGTAAAAAGTACACAGAGAAAGCAGATGTTTATAGCTTTGGGATGCTTTGTTTCCAGCTCTTGACAGGGAAACTTCCCTTTGAGGATGGGCATCTTCAAGGAGACCAAATGATCAATAATATAAGAGCAGGAGAACGGCCATTATTCCCATCCCTTTCACCAAAATACCTTGTAAGCTTAACCAAGAAATGCTGGCATACGGAGCCAAGTTATCGCCCTACTTTCTTGTCTATTTGTAGGGTTCTGAGATACATCAAGAAGTTCCTTGTGATGAACCCTAACGACGGTCAGCCTTATATACAGTCGCCGCCTGTAGATTTTTATGACTTGGAGGCAGGGTTTCTAAAGAAGTGTCAAGGGGAGGTGACTTGTGATCTGCCTTCAGTGTCACAAATTCCATTTCAAATGTTTTCTTATAGGCTTATAGAGAAAGAAAAAACTTGTGTACAAATTAAATTTAAGAATTCTGAAGCAGCAAGTGAAGCAGCCTCAAATGGCTGGGATGAGAGTAACTCTGTAGTGGAGGATCATCACGTACCTTCAATTGATGCCAGGTCGTTTACATCTGACGTGAAGTCTGTTGGTTTTGATATGAAGTCGACTTTCACTGAAGTTCCAGACAGGAAAATTCCATCTGACTTGAGGTCAGTTCGTTCCGAGCCTGCTGATAAGAAACTACTGTTGATAAAGAAAACTACCAGCGTGAAGGTCAGAAAAGTTCCAGGTAAGGTTTACCTTTTCTCACAATGTAGGTTTCAAATTTATCTTAATCTTCCTTTTAATTAGGTTTACTCTGTTTTTAAAGATTTACAAGTAGCATTGCACTTGAACTGAAATAATGAAATTTAAGAATGTTGGCCTTGTGATGCAGGAAAGCCAAAACCCCTACCACCATCGAAATCATTGCCATGGACGCCACCAGGGCACAGCATGAAGATGAGATGCGAGAGTCCGAAACCATTATCCAAGAGCAGCATGAGCCCAATCAGACGCAGATCACCTGGACAAGCTTCAAACCCTTAGAAATCTTACTTTCTGTCACCTTCCCAAAATTAGTTGACAGCATACGGAATCAGATTTCTTTCTCCGTGAAATTATTGTAGATTTGGTTTGAGTTTAGAACTTTTTTAAACTTTGTTATAAGTTTGTGTCTTAGCAATTCAGCAAACAAAAAAAATAAATAAAAAATGAACAAGAAGAAAGTTGCGTGTTGCGTGTCAGGATTGGAGCCTTTGTACTTCTGCTCAAGCTGATTTTTGATAATCTCTTAGTCTGATACTTTCAGGAGATGTTAAGTTTGAATACTTTCCTTGTGGGGAAATCTTCCATTGTTTTTCTTTTTCCTTTACAAGACTTGCATAATGTTACCAAGACTATGCACAACTAATATCTCCAAATTGAAATAGCTACATTACAATTAAAATAATCTTTTAAAACAATATTATCATATACAGAGTTTGTATTCTATGAAATTTACAAGATCAAGCTTTTACACTTTCAAAATTTAATCCGTAAATACAAGGAAATTGATGGAATTGGTCTAAATGTCCACTTTGCTTCAAATCTGCCTCGTTATTAAACAGGACTTCAAAACTCAAGAGCGCATACGGAGGTCCTTGCCAAAAATTTCAAGGGCTGAAAACCAATTCCCAGATGCCGAAATTGGTCAGACACCTTGTCACCAACGTAACTTGTAGCATCTCATGATGTTGGCTTTGAGAATTTTATCTCAATCCAGCTCATCTTGATACCACGTTAATCTCAATCAATTTTGTTTTATATTTACAGCCAATATCCCCTCTTAAACAATACGATATTCAGGTTCTTTCACCTGCAAATATCTCAGAGCTTGTATCTGATCTTTCTTATCTGGAGATCGGAATCGGAATTTGCTGCTCTAGGTGAAGTGCAGTTCAGCCAACTGAAACCCTATGTCACTCAGCAAGTAGAGACTGTAGAGCAGATGACACACTTGTGTGCTCAAAGATATTGCCAAGCAAATTTTGCGGTTTCAGTTTATGAATATGCCTTCCAGAAAAGGCTCTGATCCCCATGCAACAAGGAAGTCACACGAATGCAGTTTCTTGATTGACCCCAGATGGCTACCTTTGCGTCAAACCATCTGCAATACTTTTAAACACCCACTTGAATTGGCAGCAACAACCATGTCTGATTTCCCTCTCCAGCAGACACTTGAAACAAACAGCCCATTGTCATCATCTGTCTCCTTTCCAGAAATAGGATCGATTGAGCCAAACTTGTGAGAAGTGATTGGCATAGGTAGAGATCTATGGTAAGCAAAAACCTGAAAGGAGACAACATCACTTCAAGAAGTTAAAAGTAGCTGTATTTTGGCAAAAATGGTTGACGTGTTGTATATAAAAGCTGGGAACTCTATTCTTTTCCCTTCCATTTTACCCCTTTTCAGTGATGAATTGTCATCCTCACTGGTTATCAGGCAAATCAACATGACACGAAGAACTGAAGCCATACCTCATTTGTTTCTGAACCACATGTTATGTAATCATTGGCAACAGATAGACCCACAAAGTTCTACAGGAGCAAGAGATGCAAAGTTAAACCCAACACACAGGGGAAATTGAAAAAATATAAAAATAAAAGCAGCGCAAGAACAAACTGGCTAGCTCCTCCAACACCAACCTTCTCATTAGTGTGCCCACCAAGGGTTACGCTACAAGCACTGACAGATGAACTACTAGAGCTGGTTTTATTGAGATCCCAAATCTTTAGTGAATTGTCAGTGGATGCAGTAACAAGAGTTTCAGAGTCCAAGAACTTAACATAGCTCACAGCTTTGTCATGGCCAGCCAACACACACCAGGGGGCTCTGGCGTTCCGAAGATCATAGCAATAGGTTCTGTAATCCGCAGATCCAAAGGCCAGCAAATGAGTAGAGTGAGAAGAGAACTGCACACAGCAAACATTTGCAATATTCCTGATTGTGCTTATACTATTTTTCTGCAAAAAAGTTTGAAGTGCATAAGCTTTTAAGCAAATTGCAGCAAGAATGTCAAAATTTTGAGCAGCAGCAAGAGCTATGACAAAGAAGAATAAACATATAAAGTTAAAAGAAAAACCATGCAGCACTATGACATTTTAACATAAATGGTGCTAAATTGTGACCATTAATTCCACCATGTGCGCATCATGCACAGAGACATTTATGAAGAAAGTGCTGTCTTGTCGTCCTAGTTGAGCAAGTAATATCTCAGATAACTTCCATCAAAAGAGCATATCTTGAATGAAGTTTATGCATTAGAAAAACAAGCATAATTCAATGTGGTAATAGAACTGCAATTGATATTTTTTATGGCTTTCTATATATCAATAATAATAGCAATTCTGCACTAATAATTTCTTCAGGGTATTGGAGAGAAAGAAAACCAGGGGGGAGGGGGGGGGGGGGGTTGGGGTTTGATGGATTAAACATTCTTCTAAGTCTGGTTTTAGGAATCCCAAACTATTACAAAGTAAAAAGGAGACGAGGAGACGAGGAGAACATGCCTCATTAATGCTCCATAGCTTCACAGAACAATCATCACTACCACTGGCTAATTTTGTTGGGCATACTTGAGAAAAGTCCACGGACCAAGCTCTCTTTTCATGCTCATTGTATTGAAAAACCCCTTGACCAGTACTCACATCCCATAGCTGGAGTGCATCAAAGCAAATAAGGTAAAGAGCAACTTAAGGAATTTAAGAATACAACTGAAAAATCTAAAATGCATGATGGAAACAAATAAGCAGGAAAATCTGAGGTGGTCAGGAAAAAATAGCAATTACAGCATGTAAGAGAAGGGACCAGTATGCTTCAAGAGGTGGAGAAACCTCACAAACATAGACATAGATTAGCAACAATGTGATTTTCTTTTTTAAGCTGTCATTTGATTAGCGAAGGTATTTTGGACATGACCCTGACATCCTTTTATAACCCACAACATATTCAGAAGCTGATGTAGAAAACTCGATATCCATGCCAGAAGTATGACAAGGTTGTCCCATATCAGGTCAAACATTGATAATCACAGAAAGGTGTTTCTTCGGTAAAAAATCTAGCATGCAAAGATATACACACCTTCACAACACCATCATATCCAGTTGAAGCCAGATAGTTCTTGATGTAGCTGTTCCAGCAAATGCAGCTGAGCTTTGACTCATTTGACATTTCAATAACTGGATAATGAATATCAACAGGGTCATTAAAGATTGAATTAAAATCAAATATCTTTATTTTCTTTGATACTCCACCAGCAGCAAAATAGTCTGCATCACGGTCAAAACTCAAAGAACAAATAACATTTGCAGAATTGCTAAAGTCCCCAGTTCTTAGTAGCCCACGCACTTCAAACTTACTATAACGAGCATATTTGCACAAACCATCAAAAAAGGATCCAAGGCAATCAGTGGTGTTCTGTGTTTCTTCACCCTCTTGTTCTATATACCAGTTCTCATGATTTCTCAGTAAATCATTATCTTGGCGAATGGTAGCATCAGTCTCAGCAAGCTGGACTTCAGATCTCATGGAGAAATAAGCTCTTTCAAGCTGACTGATATTGCTCATCAACCTCATATCATTTGTCTTAAAATCAGGTGATACTTGAGAAAATGCCTCCAACCTGTAAGGTTCTTTATGCTCAGAGGTAGGTTGCCTTGCATTTAGAAAGTCATTCTCTAAGCAAGAATGGAGCAAGTGTTTCTTTGAGCAGTTTCTCCTACCAACCTCTTCAATATCAGTATCCAAGCACCTGATATCTTCCACTAACTTACTGGCATGGTTCTGCTTCTGTTCCTTCAATGAAACAAGGAAATGAAACAATAGTTCTGATTCAGCATCATCTTGGTTGATAGAGGATGATAATTCTTCTGCGGACACCTCCTGCAATCCATTAATCAATTCAGATTGTAGGATTTCCCTGCCACATGCATACAAAATAGAATGTCACATGAGTATTAGTTTAAAGTTTAAACAACTTGCACCTCAACTATTGCATGAGTTACTGACAACCATCCCGGTAAAAAAGCTTGAACATCTCACCATCAACTAAATGCACTAGTTTGGGAAGAAAAAAAAACCTGAAATGGATTTTTTATGAGAAAAATAATGATTTCTCCAGTGCAAAATTCTATCGCATTTATGGACCCACTTACACAAAAACTGATGCATGTGCAATTTAATCCCATAGTTCATCCAAAATCTCAATAAGGTCCTCAATCTCTATAAAAGGGGCAGTTTTAATATCTCAACCTATTATAAGTGGTTCAACATGCCTGTTCCATCTACTTCCATTAGTAATATCATGATAGAAAAAAGTCAAAATCATCCAGCCTTCCTTTCATTTCCCTTTCACTGACCAGGTTGAACAAAACTTTCCACAGTTCACTAAGGTCCATGAGACATACTCCATTAGATGTGCACTCAAACTTCATGCCTTTAACACCACCAATAAGATGAAAGGGTAGACTACATATGTATAAGTTGGATCAGGTGAGAGAGTGAATTAAAACAAATAATTGGGAGATCTAATGTTGGTGAGAGGGTGTGAGATAGGATCTCCAATGATTTAGTCACCCATTCATTTGTAGAAGCACAACTTATGGTGTTGAGGATTTTTTTTGGCAACAGGCTAGCTTTCCATCGATGTAAATATTCTGTTTATGAAGAGGTGAACGCAAATTAAAAAGAAATGAAATAAAAAAAAAACAGAAGGGAGCACAATTAACTACTTGAAAAATTATAAGGTTGGTACTGACACTTCCAAAGTGCTTGGATCACATTGAGTTCAAGGAAAACTCTCACAACCAGATTAACATCTTGGAAAAAATTAACAACTCTTATGACTCAATTTAAGTTTTGTCCTCTAATAATTTAAAGGTCAAGACTATTGATTAATGTAATGTCATGCTTCTAAGGTCTTCATATCCAATAAAATTCAAGATTTTACAAAATTTAAAACAAGCTAGGATTGCCTTGTTGATGGGCGTGATGAAGGTTCAGGATGAAGTAGCCAAAGGCAGAATCCAGCTTCCCTTGGATTTTCAGATAGAAATTGAGGAGGAAGAATCCTGTGACGAAGGTCTGACATTACCGTCGCTTGTGCTCTGTCAGAGTCAAAACGACCAAGCAACTGAAAGAAACAACTTAATTAATCATATATATATATATAAAATTCAATCCAGACTCATATATCTAAACAAAATAAAAGGGAATGACAAACAAAAATAAGCATTATGCATCGCTGATAGGCTTATCTAGCCAACAAAAGAATAGTACTGGTGCCAAACTTAGATAATGGCAGCAATTTTATGGTTGTAATTTCTACTACATATGACAGCAAAATCTTCTCAGCTTGTGAATCACAACCTTTTAGAAAGCCCAATAATCAAATTTGTTATGGACAAGTAGCATTTGGGAAAAGCGACAAAGCAGCAAACAAATGAGTTTTTTTTATTACACAGAACAATGTGCCAGCTTTCAAGACTCATGAAACATGAATTTATAAGAAATAAAATGCTCTTTGAAAACATTTATTTATGGAAATAAATTCTGCACCATGGTAAACCAGAGTAACAATCAGAGTCATCGCACGGATGAAGAAGATGTTTCATTAATAGCATTTATCAAATAATGAAACATGAGCAATATCATAGAAGTTGAGTAAGAGTGCCCAACAGACAAGACAACAAAAAACATCTTCGCACCTCAAATAGTAGAATTCCAAGACCATAAATATTTGATGCAATCCTGCAGATGCCATCATTGAACTCCTCGGGACTTGTATACCATTTCTCTTCCAACCGGTCAACAATAGCAGTCAACTGTCGTTGACCTGTTTTAGACAGCTCATGGCTGCTGGACTTGGCCTGAATCCCATATTCTGTGTCATGGTTACGTTCAGTAGCTTCATTTTGAGAATCTTGTGAGACAATTGTATCGACACCCCCATCACTTGTAGATTCAAGTTTCAAGCTATGTTTTGTAGATAACTGAGGCCAGCTACTTATATAGTTCATGCTCTCACTAAACTTCTGCTTCTTGGCAAATGCAGTAACAAAAGAAAACATTCCTTGTTCCAATGGCCTTCTCCTGACCGCATGATTGTCGGAGCAGGGAGTATCTTGATCCATGGAACTTTCTAACATGTCTCTTGGGACAGCTGAACCAAGGTATTTAACCTGATTTGATTGCAACAACTTGAAGCTGGATGGCCGCAAGTCAGGCAAGGCAACTCCTTGAGAGTGAGAATAATCCACTAGATCAACAATCCGTCTAAATATTTGCAATCTCTCAACTTTATTTGCTTTTAGCTGTCCAGCATTCAGCCATTTCCTCAAACTCACTCCATCATGATCATAACCACTAGGGCTCGGCCCAGTGATACCATATGAAGAAGTCATCGTTACAGTTTTAGCACTCAAGTTCAAAGGAGTATCAGAAGCTGCCAAAATGCCACCCCTCACTCCATCATGATCAGAACCACTAGGGCTCGGCCCAGTGATACCATATGAAGAAGTCATCGTTACAGTTTTAGCACTCAGGTTCAAAGGAGTATCAGAAGCTGCCAAAGTGCCACCCGCGAACCTTTCATTATTCTGGTCTCTTGGCCCAAGTTTCAAGCTATCATGTGGCGGCCCTCTATAAATAATCCCCTTACCTTTCAAGGTGTTTTTGACAAAAAACTCAGAAAATCCTGATTTTGAAAGAATCTTTGTCCGGAAACTACCATGTGAACTCACATTGCCTAACAACCCATTAAAGTCAGTATGCACCAATTGTTCTGAGACTTCATTTCTTTCATTGCTCAAGGTTTTTTGAACCAAAATGTCAGATGAAGATGGGTGCTGCACATCTAGCAATGCTTGACCACTGTCCCTATACAAGGTATTACTACAAGAAATCCCAGTTACTGATCCCCCTCCAATTTGATAAAGATGCGGCCACTGGCTCTGCCTGGCTTGCATCCTTTGCCTATTGTTTGATGTACCAACAACAGCTAAGTTTGAACCATCATAATTTCTCACCATTAATTCTTCAACCATATTCCCAGCATCATCCATAGAGCGAGGGCTAGAACATGGCTGTTTGGATGCATCCATAGGAGGGCTTGCACTCCTATTTCCATTCTTGCCCTCCAACTTATCAGCAAGTACATGGAATGAACTCTCAGGGTAATCACCAGCACTGGCTATAACTGTTTCACGAGATTCCAACAAGTTGGAGCTTTCAGGTGGTTTCACAGAATACTCGCTCTCTTTACCTTGGAGGTGTGCCTCCTCTGCCATGTCCATCAAAGCCACTTCATCACCCAATCCCTCATCCATACCATCCAAAAACAGACAACTCTATCATGTAATCATCTAGCAATGTAAACAGGACTTGTTTTCAGTCAAACATTTTGTGACCACATGCCCATCATCAATCCTCCAAAAGTTAACAAGATAAAAGGCAATGACATCAATTCACTACACTTAAAAGTGCACAACTTTGAGCATAAATCACCCAATAATTTCAAGCCCACAAAACTTTTAGCCATAATCTTCACTAAAAAAAAAGATAATCAAGAAATGTTTCTCTAGAATAATCAATACATACCAAATTCTAAAGCAACACATAATCCAAAAGTTTCAAAACTTCAACTAAATGAAAGCCTAGCAAAGCTCTCTATCTGGAGGCTAAAAATCTAAACGCAAAGAATTTCTAAAATAATCAAAAATTACTAAATTCCAACACCAACCCAGAATCCAAAAAGTTCCCAGCTTAAACAAAATGAAAGCCTAGCAAAGCTCTAATTCCAAGCTAAGAATCATAAAATACAAGATACGAGAAATTAAAAAAAATAATCAAAATTACAAAATCCTAACAGCAACCAGAATCCAAAAGGTCCAAAAATCTCAAAAGATGGAAACCAGCAACAGTCATCAAACAAGCTAGTAAAAACCCTTTGGCAGCTAAGAACCGGTAAGTGCAAGAAATGAAACAAACTTAACCAAAGAATTCTTTCTCCGCAAAACTTAGCTATACAATTTCACTTCCTCACCAAAACAAATGATTAAGAAACCTTTTATTAAACACTAAAAAGTTTTAAATTCTAACGGCAACCCAGAATCCAAAAAACATCCCCTTCAACAAAATGAATGACTGGCAGAATTTGATCCTCAACTAAGAATCAGAGAAGGCGATGAAAGAAACAAATTTAAAGGGATAATTACTTCTCCACAACACAAAAAACCCTCAAAATGTAGTCTTTGATATCTCTTAATTTTCTTAGCAACCAAAATCATACTAAACTGAAAAGGACAGCCAAATGCAAATCCAATAAAAAAAAAAAACTTACCTCCATCGAATTTGGAGTGACATGGAGCACTTAATTTCTTTCAAGTAACGAATTTGAAAAGGCCAAACTGGAAATTTGTAGACCTTGAAATAAACCCTAGAAGGAAGTGACAAGTGATAATAGAAGAGACTCCTATTGCGTGGAATGGAAGTGAAATATCTCTCTCTCTCTCTCTCTCTCTCCAGCTTTGCAGCTTCAA
>Ga0307510_10004914_pt1 | contig 15817 bp, 12 predicted proteins | sample 12_EM_MG_FD_207224 | JGI IMG/M metagenome (GOLD analysis project Ga0307510, IMG submission 207224) | Populus trichocarpa ectomycorrhiza microbial communities from riparian zone in the Pacific Northwest, United States - 12_EM | ecosystem: Host-associated > Plants > Roots > Unclassified | place...
GATTAAATTTATTTTTTATTAAAATCTTTAAATTAAATTTTATTTCAAATGGTAGAAAACATGTTCTGTAACCTTTTCTTTTGTCAGTTTGTGCCAAATGGTAGAAAACACTTCCTTTTTTGAGTCAAAGGGTAACTGCCAAAGGATAGAAAACAACCACGTGTTTTGACGTTCGAACTTCACCATAAAATAATAAACAGCAGGTTTGCAGAAAGCAGCTCTTAGCTGCTTTCCGTAAACCTGCGGTCGATTCTAAATTTTGTGTGGGTCTCATGTCAATAATGAAGTGCTTTTATGTTAACCAAACATTCAGTTTGCGCGGTTTGTTTTAAACGCAAAAGCTACCGCGTAAACAAACGACCTCTTAGTTGATATTAAAATTGTAATATTTAATTTGTGAGTTCACTTTCAATATTAAATCAATTATAATAATAAATTTGTAATTTTTTAAATTTTTTGTGTTGATTGAGTTCTTGCTTTATTAACCTAGACCTAGTAGATAAATTGTTATCAACTAATAATTTTACAAAGATGTTGCAATGCTTCTATATAAGCAGAGATAGTAATTTAATCCTTTATTCAGATACTAAATCCAAGCTCCACCTTCCCCTTCACCTTCCGTTCTCCACGTACAAAACCCCTAATCCCCTCATGTTTCGCAGACTCTATTTCTCCCTCTCTCGCCCTAACCCAACTCTCTTCTCTCCAATCTCTCACCACGAAAATACCTCTCTTATCATAAATCACAGCAAACCCACTTCTATCTATGAACGTTTCACTTCAACCCCACCAAGATTCTTTGCTTCTTACACCAAAACGAGCGATACCCAGAAGCCTAAATTCACTATTCCACCTCCTGATAAAGCCTCAAAGCCTGAAATGCTACGTGCCCTTGAGTTCTCAATGGGCTCTTCTTTTAGTACCAACCCAATTTGCCCCCCTCCAAACCCTTTAATCATTGTGATAAGTGGTCCAAGTGGGGTTGGTAAAGATGCTGTTATCAAGAAATTGAGACAAGTTAGAGAAAGTTTGCATTTTGTTGTGACTGCAACTAGTAGGCCAACGAGAGAAGGTGAGGTTGATGGTAAAGATTATTACTTTGTGTCAGAGGAAGAATTTTTATCAATGGTAGAGAGAAATGAATTGTTAGAGTATGCACTTGTCTATGGTGATTATAAAGGGATACCAAAAAAGCAAATCAGGGAGTTTATGGCAAAAGGGCATGACATAGTTTTAAGAGTTGATGTACAAGGGGCTGAGACTTTGAGGAAGATTTTGGGGAATTCTGCTGTCTTTATATATTTAGTGGCGGAGAGTGAGTTGGAACTTGTGGAGAGGTTGATTGATAGGAAGACTGAGGCTAGCGAGGCTTTGCTTGTGAGGATTGCGACTGCGAGAGAGGAGGTGAAACATGTTAGGGATTTTGATTATGTGGTAGTGAATGGTGAAGGGAAGTTGGATAATGCAGTTAAGCTGGTGGGATCAATCATTGATGCTGAGAAGGCCAAGGTCCAGCAAAGGAGGGCTGTGATTTAGTTGAGGGCTCAAAGTATTGTTTTTGAGGTATGGACAGTGCTTTCAGTGGTTATGCTTTTCTAAGTTTTTATTTTTGTGGAATTGAATGATGTGATTGCATTTGAAGGTTGTAATTATGGATTTTAAGGCATGAGAATCTGAACGTAGGTTAGAAGTTCAGCACTGGATAAAGTTCGTTATGTTCAGTTAATAATCTTGTTGGTTTTCTACTTTGGTATGCGATAAAAGACTGACAGAGGTCCACTGTGCATCTAACCAGGCGTAGGAGTGAACCCAACTTTAATTGACTTGTCTTAGGAACTACACTAAATTGTTCATTATAGACACAAACTCAAGAAAGCCTTGTTCCCAAACTAGTGGAGGTCAGCTGTGAGTATGCAGATAGGTGACGGATGGTTGAGTCTATTGTATTGGAAAAGAGGCAGTGTAATATAACAACTGCATTGTTTTTCATAAATGCTCCATAATAGTTGAATTGATTGTTCTAGAGAGAGGAGTGTATTTGGATTACAGTTTAGAAGAGATTACAATGTTTTGCAGATTCTTGTTCTATAGTCAAATTTTTGTACTATCTCCATATGTGTACATAGGTTGATGTCTGAATCTGGCAGCTTTAATTATTTCTCTCTCCTGTTATCTGTAGGTTCATTCTTATTGCAACTGTAACGACTATCCTGATGTCTTATAACTGCTCACCTGAGTCTTTGAGTCCCTATGTCTTACAACAGCAAGCCTTTCTAAGCATTTTGCTTTGGTTTGGTTATGGGTGGGTCACATCCTTTATTTCATGGACAATCACATTCATTTTTAGTGCTTTTATATAACCAGAAAGAACTTCCTGCAATAAGATATCAATCACCTCTCCTTGTACATTTGGAACAGGCAAGCACCTGTCATTTTTGCATATTTTTAGAGGCATTATTTTAATTCTGTGAAGTTATTTTTTCCTTGTGACTTCTCACATAACAGATTAAATGTCGCATAACATAAGTTAAAACAAAAATTCAAAGAATGTGTGCATTTGAAAGTTATCATTGTGAGTTATATGATGTGATGATCTGAATGTATGCTAGAATGTTAGGATTGGATGGAGTTCAATTATTCAATTTATGGTTTTGATGCATTCTGCTTCTGTATCCAGTAAAACACTAATAGATTTTCCATATGAATCTAACCAAGCTTTGGAATTAACCTGAACGTAGTTGACTTGACTTGGTGTCCCATACCAACTTGTTTATTTACTCGTACAAACTAAACTAAGCAGAGGTCAGCAACGGTATGCTGATTGCAGATGGATGGCTAAGTGTATTGTAGTGTAATAGATGCACCATTAAAATTGAATTGGCGTCCTAAAGAAATAAGAGATTATAATGCTTCACGATCCCTCGTCCTATATTCATTCTTTTTTTTTGTAAATCCATGTCATTGTTCAAACCAAGCTGTTCTAATGTGTTTCTCCCCTCATATTTCAGATATATTCTTCTTATTGCAACTGTAATGCTTATCCCCCAGTCTTATATCTGTGTACTTGTGTATCCAGGTCCCAATGTCTCAAAACTTGCAAGTCAGTTGAGGGTAATGTCAATGTTTATGTATAGAATGGAGCATTGTAATCAGTTTAACTGTTCTTAGATAACACAAGAAGCTTCCTGCAAAAAGACGTTCTCCTCTCAAACATTTGGAATAGGCAAACACAAATTGATTGATGCCATCTACTTCTGGAATGCCATCTTATATCTGTGAATTTTTTTTTTTTTTTTGTATGCTCTATTCTTATAACTCATTGAATGTTGCATACCAGAAGTTAGGTCATTGGTTGTGCAGGTGGCGGATTGATCAACTGGCCAGTGAAATGTTTTTAACTGTAATGATTCTGGTGAAATTCGATCAACCTGTTATTCTGATAAAGTTTAGTGAAGTGGTCATCTAACTGATAATTGGCTTTCTTTGTACCACAAACTTTATACAATGAGAAGAAATGCTATGGAGAAACCTTGTGTTCTTTGACAAACTCTTTTTTCAATCAGACAATGTGTTAGTCCTTAAGTTTTTATTGCATTTTGTTAAAAGAGAAACAGAATTGCATAGCCAAGATGTAACTAACCTACCAGAAAGTCAGATATTGTTTCTGAATTTCTTTCATAAATTTGGAAGAAAAGACCCATTTTTCCAAAGAAATTCTCTGTTTGGATTCTGTTACTTGCCTTTGCTAACTTCCTCTATGCCTGAACCGAATCTGGTCTTTGTTGCCTTGCAATTAGGTGGTTTATCATGGGAAATGCATGCAACAAGTTTCTTTCTTGTCAAAGATTTGTATTTTCATCCACTCGTACTATTGTTTTTTTTTCCGGGACAACAAAAGTACCAAAAAAATGGTGACTGAGTTACTTTAGAAAATTGGCTCTGGTAATTAGCAGTCAGTAGATATCTTGCACATGGACAAGTATTCAGAATCGAAGTTGCAAAGTTTGCCATCTGTGAGAAGCAACCTAGTGGTGGTAGTGGGGATGGATCTGTGTAAGTGTAATGGAGCCCATCTTAGTTTGTGGTTTAGGCGTGGTTGGAAAGAGCAATAATGGGAGAGGAGAACATAGGAAGAGGACAATCTTATTTTAACATTTCAAAGTTTATGTCAGCACATCAAGAAGGAACTCCTCAAGTTCATCGATGCAACTTTTACATATCATTTTTTTTTTGGTAGAAATTGAGTTTTACCATGATCAATCCAAGTGGGGATAAAGATTGTTTAAGGTGTTGGATTATTATAGTTGCTTGTTTCTGGAGTGCTGTGTCCATTTCAATCTCTTAAATTTGATAGCATTTCTATTCAGCATGTCGTCTACAAATTTCAAGTAGTTGGAATGATCTATTGACCATTGCTGGAATTCCCAGTGAGCTGATGATGGAGCTCTCAGCTAAGTTGAATCTGACTTATTCCTTCGCAGAAGCATTTTGATGTTTTAAGGATCAATCTCTATTTCTTCGAAGAAGAATCCATTGGAAAATACAAAAGAATTGGAAGTTGGATGTTGAAAGAAATAGCGATTGGTAGTCACTCTACTATTGTTGGTTCTCTCTCTCTGTTAATTTATTTATTGAAAATTTTGTTTTGCACAGGCCTACTTGAGACTTTGCTTGTCCCAATCTTCCGTTTTCTATTCCGGCAAAGATTTGAACTGGTTTCCCCCGTCAAGTATACATACTAATGAAGACTACGCGCAACAGCAAAGTGACTATCTTGCACCATCGTCAAGTGGAATCCAAGGGTCAATCCGGTTCATTACAATTTACAAGCCAACCTAGCTTCTGCCTTATTAATTATGGTCTGACAAAAGCAAGGTCTACATCAAAGCCGAGCTATTCGTGTAGTTTAAGGGATAAGTAGGGTTTCGTGTCCCATCCCATTGAAAGGAGCCTTTGCCTTGACACAAGAGAAGAGTCCTTCTGTAAATCTATTTCTGCAAGCCATAGATAACCAGCCAAATTTGCTAAATTCACACTTGTAAAGACCTGACTAAGTCATCGAATTTAAGAATCCAGAAATGGAATGAGTCAAAAAAAAAAATGAAAAGAAATTAACGATGTCCCTCCCTCTTGAAGGAAATAAGAACAACAACTTGATGAAAAAAACCCCATTTATCCTCATTGAATCATTGTGAATTATGGGTTGGTTCCGTTAATAATAATAATAATAAAGCCATAAATGAAAAGGTGGAGTGTACATCACTATCATCTTAATCATTCAAACAGGAATCATCTCGGGAATCTGGAGTTGGCAATTATTCCTACTTGTTCCCATGAAGAAGAAAAACAGGATTAATCAAAGGCTACTTGGGTGCATGCCAGAGCACGCTCAATGGTCCTGTTCTTGTACCCCCAAGAACAGGAAAAAAAAAAAAACAGATTGAACCGTTAAATATTGTAAGAGCAAAGGACATGGAAAAGTGCAAGCAACTTCTCCAGCTGCAGTTATACCCTTTATTAAGGGTTTGCTAACTTTCTAGTTTTGCTTGCGAGAAAAAGAAGCTTTTGGCTGGTTTAGATGGCCCATGAGGAGACTTATTGGCGAGAGACAACCGACTTTAATAAGCCATCACATGACCAGAGAGAGGGATAGTAGAGTGGACAACCCTTGCCGGCAAAGTTTTATAGCTGAGCAAAACTTCCTAGGAAAAACTGCAGAAACAGAGAGCAACTTTTAAAGTTTCTCTACATTTTCTCAAATTAAACGTGCTCCCTAAGCTAGTTTTTCTCTTCGTTTTATAAGCATAGTTTCTCTTCTTTTTTCTTGCACAAACACCATAGTCCAAGAATCAAAGCATTTCCAAAGGCAAGTTTTGCACAACTGAAGGTTGGTCTAATCCGGTGGGTATGGATCGCGGCGAATCGGAAGAAGATGGCAGCATTCGTTTTCCGGTTGACGAGCTTCGCAGGCTTAGCGAAACCTATGGCTCTGCAACCATTTTTGAGCCTCAGAGTGATATAGGAAAGAGAGACAGTAGCACTGGAAATTCGGTTTCTCCAACATTACCTGCACCGGAGAAGAAACTCACACTCTTTGCTCTTCGCCTTGCCATTTTTGAGAAGGCAGCTACTTGCCTCGGAACCCTCGGGTTCATCTGGGCAACAGTTGTTCTTCTCGGAGGGTTTGCGATTACTTTGGATAAAACAGATTTCTGGTTTATCACCATTATTCTGTTGATTGAAGGGACTCGAATATACAGCAGGAGCCATGAGCTTGAATGGCAACACCAAGCCACCTGGTCAATTACTGATGCTGGGATTAACAGTTTCCGGGCATTGAGATCCAGCTCCCACTTCATTATTGAAACTGTGAAAGCACTTTTTAGGCCAATAACACGGGTTCAAAAGCAGAGTCTGCATACCAGAGAAATAAGGAAGAATCCTGATGCAGAAATCTCTGGGAACTGGGGAGTCCAGAGGAAGCTAACTCGGACATGGACAAGTTCAGATGTTCCTATTCTACCATATGCTCAATGGTTTTTTCTTTCAAAAAATGTCAGCAAGCTTCTCTATTGGCTCCAGCTTGCATCTGCATCAGCCTGTGTGGTTTTATCATTGATGAAACTCATCAAACATAACTACGGTGAGGTTGAGAAAGGGAATACTGACAAGAGGAACCGACAATCTGCACTGAATATTTTCTATTCTTTGGCTTTGGCAGAAGCTCTGTTGTTTCTGATGGAGAGAGCTTACTGGGAGTGGAAGGCAAGCTACTGTAAACTGCTGGAAGAGGTGAGCAGAGAGTGTGATTTGGGGCTTTCAGGCATAGTTTCGATCAGAAGGTTCTTCTACGATGCCTACTCTAGGTGTCTTGAGGGCAGTATCTTTGATGGCCTAAAAATGAACATGGTTACTTTTGCTATGGATCTATTGGCTTCGAATTCCCCTGATGAACAGCTCATTGGAGCTAGAATTCTTCGTCAATTTGTGATGAATCCTCAGTTTTCTGATGATACTCTCAAAAACATTGGGACAAATATATCAATGATAGACCGATTAGTGGAGGTATTGAACTGGAAAGACCCGCAGGAAGAAGAGATCAGGAGGTCAGCTGCAGAGATACTATCAAAACTAGCCGGCAAGAAGCAAAACTCCCTACGGGTTGCTGGAATACCTGGCGCATTGAAGTCAATTTCATCTCTGCTACAAACCAATAGAAGTTGCAGCACCACAGCTGATGAAATTGGTGAAAAGACAATCATCTGTGATCATGCACATTATGGATTCTGGACATTTAATCATTTAGGACTTCTTATCCTGAAGAAGCTCGCTCGTGACCATGATAACTGTGGGAAGATTGGAAATACAAGGGGCCTCCTACCGAAGATCATTGATTTCACACATGTAGAAGAGAGGTTGCTGAAAGATGAAAATGTAACACCGTCTCAGATTTTAACAGTGAAACGTTCTCTGCAACTGGTGAAGATGCTGGCAAGCACAACAGGCACAACAGGTAATAATCTTCGAAGAGAAATCTCAGAGATAGTTTTCACCATCAGCAATATTAGAGATATTCTACGGCATGGCGAAAAACACCCAATGCTACAAAAACTCAGCATAGAGATATTAACCAGTCTTGCACTAGAAGAGGATGCAAAGGAGAGGATTGGGGGCACGGGTGGAGTTCTTAAGGAGTTATTCAACATTTTCTTCAGCCAAGGAATTCCTGAAAATCAGAATCACGCAAGAATAGCTGCAGGAGATGCTCTAGCAATGCTGGCCTTGGAAAGCAGAAGGAATTGTCTTCGCATTTTGAAATTAAAAGTACTGGAAAGGCTAGTTGGAGCACTAGAGGTCCCATTGCTCAGGGTAAATGCTGCAAGAATTCTACGGAACTTGTGCACCTATAGCAGAGTAGATTGCTTCGACCAGTTGAAGGGCGTAGCAGCTGCTGTACCCACGGTAAGTGCTTTCTAGTTCTCTTTAAATTATGTTTCTATGTTTAGAAAAGGCATGGGAAACAGGATTTCGTTTTGTAGTCTGATAAAAAATGTAAGTACTTCTGAACAGAAACTTGGTTTTCAACTCTTTCCCCTCGTGTTGCAGGTGCTGGAGGCAGTTATGTCTGAAGAGAACAAACTACAAGAAGTAATGGTAGGACTAGCGGCCGAAGCTTTTAAATTCATGACTCCTCAAGAATCCAATATCATGTTTGAAAGAACTGGTATAAAAGAGGCTGAACTAGCCAACAAAATACTCCAGATTCTCAAAAAGTACGAAAATCCACCAGTCAAGGTTCCAAGAATAAGAAGGTTTTCCATAGAGTTGGCGATTTGGATGATGCGGAACAACACGGCGAATGTACGTACTTTCAAGGACCTGGGGTTGGAGAAGGAATTGGAGGGGGTTTTAGAATCCACGGCTGAAGTTGAAAGCTTCAACATATTCTCAGGCACTTCTGGGCTGAGTCGCCACAGCACAACTATTCACTCACTTGTTGAAACTGCATTGCAGTTGCTGGAAGACAGGTAAAATTGTGCAGCAGAAAGTTCCAAACAAGTTGTCGTGTGAATATGAATGCGCCAAGTTATAGGAGATTCTTTTTTCTCTACATGATATTTATGCATTTGTATATGTTTTGCAAATAAAGAATCAAGTTAATGATCTTTACCGACAAGATTCTTTGTGGGATCATGCTGCTGTTTGTAGAGTACTTTGAGTTATGGTCGCTTACTATGAGTTTTTTCCCACGTGAACACAGTGACAAAAAGTCACATACTCGGAAAAATATTTTCTAATCTAGCACAATTAGAATAATCATGCATGTAATATATGTAAGACCTATTAATATATGCATATACTATATAGATGACCATTATATGTGCATATACTACATAAACCCCCCCCCCCCTCCTTCCCTCCCCTTATTCCTCTCTTTTTGCTCCTTCTCCCTCCTCCCTAGAGCCACCGGCAACCTCACCCACTAGATCTCTCTCTCCCTTTCACCGTGACAGACTCTAGCACAGACAAGGTAATCACGCATGTAATACATGTAAGACCTATTAAAACGTGCACGTACTATATAGATGATCATTATATGTGCATATGCTACATATGTATATCAATAGATCTTGCATGTACTCTATACATGGCTACCTTTACCCCCCCTTCTTTTCCCTCTCCTTATTCCTCTCTTTTTGCTCCTTCTCCTTCCTCCCTAGAGTCACCCACGACCTCCCCAACTAGATCTCTCTCTCCACCGTGAAAAAACCATCTCTCACCCTTTCACTATGACAGACTCTAGCACAGTCAGGATAATCGTGCATGTAATACATGTGAGACCTATTAATACGTGCATGTACTATATAGGTGATCAATAATTGTGCATACACTACATACTCATATCAATAGATCTTGTATGTACTACATACACAACTACCTTTTCCCCCCCTCTTTCTCCCACCCCTCATTCCTCTCTTGTTGCTCCTTATTCCTCTCTTTTTGCTCCTTCTCCCTCCTCCCTAGAGCCATCTGCAACCTCACCCATTAGATCTCTCTCTCCACCATGAAAAAACTCTCTCTCTCTCTCTCACTGTGACTGTCACAGCCTGATTCCCAGATTCATGACCGGCACATAGGCAAGGTTCCCCTCCAAGGTTCCATACCTATGCGAACCCAAACTTACATACAAACTTATCCTTTAAATAACTCAATTAACTGTAACAACAAAACTAACTTCATAATATAATTTGATTGTCTTAATATAAGAGTTAATACAAATTCATAGTTGTGGAGCAGTAACTAGACATAAAGAAAAAATACAAATTACAACGAAAAGAGTAGGTTCTGAAAGTCCAACAAAAGTGACATGCTAACAAGCTATAAGCTTGAAAAAATAAATAATGAGATGGTGAGTTCAACAATTCAGTGAGTAGATAACATTCAATATATATACACGAAGTAATACAACAGTGAGGAATATATATACAACTATGGCTCTAGGTTTTTATAGAAAAGTTTCTCAAATAGGCCATAACAAGAATATCACAAGGTAAAGCTCGTCAGAAAATCAAAATGTAATGAGCATGAGGCTCCGTACTATGGGATGATTAGTCCACACAAGTTGGTGACTCCCCCAACTAACTAGGGTTCAGATATGATGTGCACAAATACTAACACTACTATGTTAGCATGAGTATTCTAACTGGTATATCATAGGTTCATAATCATAATTAAACAGACATTCATATCTCAAGGCTCAACTCATGACATCAATCAAATGAGGAGCTATCAATTCAGAAATCAATTCAAAATATATATTGGTTCATATCAAGAATTCAGATTCAACAATTGATCATGATTTATCGTAACAAGGATAATAATCAACATATATATAATCAAGAAGAATGATCCAATTCACATTAACAACTCAAATATTTATAATATTTCTCATGCATATAAAAAAATTATCCACTCACCTGACTCAAAAGCGAATGGAACTCAAAAGCAAATACCGAAAGAATTTCCTATTAATGTCCCGCATGTAGAATATCAGGATTATCTGAATACAAAAGAGATATATTCAAAAACGACTCGAAAAGAGCATACAACCTATTTAATACACTTAACTAAGGGTCTATTCCATAACTTTATATGTTTTTGAACTAAACTAGTCATTTTTCCCAAAAACCCAAAAATTAAACGGTTTTCCTAAAATCTAATTCATAAGAGAACAAATAATAAGACTTGATAATAATTCACTAAATAACCCTCAATACTCATCAAAACAATCTTAAAAAGCTAATCTTGCATCTAGGGACCAATTTGGAATTTTATCAGATTTTTAGGGGTCAAATTGTAATTTTATCAAATTGGAGGACCAAACTAAAAATGTCATAAATTCATAACTATACTGGAATTTTGCTCATAATTCATCCTCAATTCTGTCCATAATCTTGAATTATGCTCCAAGGACCAATCTGTGATTTTTCCAAAGTTTTGGGACTAAACTATAATTTTTATAAATTGAAGGACTAAACTGAAATTTCATCATCTTCAACCTTAAACCCAGAATTATCCATAGATCACCTACTAATATATCAATATTTCTAACTCAAATTCAACATTTAAACAAACCATAACTCAAAATCATCATTTTTACCTAAAATCTTTCAAAATCAACTAAATAACTCATTACTCATAACAATCAACCCATAATATTCATATCAATTCATCAATCAAACCCAAAACACAACCTTCAAAACCCTAATATTCAACAAAATAGAAAATTAAAGCTAAAGAAAACACATTTATACACATCAAAACATAAATCTTACCCTTTAACTTATTTTCTCTAACTCTTTTCTCCTTCCTTTATCTTTCCCTCTTTTCTCTTCTTCTTCTCTCTTGCCTATTTTTCACTCTCAATTTCAGATCCCTCTTTCTCTTTTTTTCTTTTATTTATACTTATCATGTTTTATTCAATTATCACAATACACCTTATTCATTTATACCTACTTCTAAGCCTGCAAGGGCTTTGTTACCTTTTCCTAATCTCTTTTATTTTCAAAACATCATAGTGACAGACCTCAACATTCTCTATCTCCACCGTCCTTTGCTCTCTCTCTATCTCTTCACCTATGACAATCAATCTCTCTCTCACCACTACCACCGCCGCCACTCATAAAAACCCCATTTAACCAATTTGAGGTATAATGCACCTTCTCCATCTATTAATTTGATGTTTTATTGGGCTAATTTGAGGATTTTTTAGGTTAGGGTTTTAGAATTTAGTTTAGGGTTTGTGTTAAAAAAAATTAAATTAACTTTAATTGATATTAATTAGATATAAAATTAGTCAATTTAGGTGTATAAATTGTATTATTTAATAACAAAATCCATGAAGTTTGTGTTGATTATGTCAAGGTTAGAGTTGCATGGACTATAAATTGTGTTAATTAGCCTTAAGTAATCCCAATTGAGTTGATAAATTATGTTATTTTAGGATAAAGTTTATGAATTATGATTTTATTGATTATGTTTAGGTTTATCAAAATTTCATCAAAATGATGTAACTTGATGAATTGCTATATTAATAAATTAGCATAGTATTTTTTGTGCTTTTCGCAAAATATATTTTATATAGTGGGGTTATTATTATTATTATGGTACTATTGTTGATACAAATAATGATATCATTTACCATGGAGGAAGTAACAAGTTATTTAGTTTGAGATTAGACAGTTTATTTACCAAACTAAAAAATCTAGTATGTGGAGGCATTGAGTGGAATTTTATCTGAAATTAACATCGACGCTACTTGGAGTATGCTTGGTGGGAGTCATTTGAATTGTTATGTTAATGTACCCATTACTAGTGATGTGAGTTTTAATGCATTGGTTAGGTTGGTCACTGCAAATAGGTTACAAATGTAAGAGTTTATTTGAATAATATACCTAAATGAGGAAACTCCTTGAGTTTGGAGTTCACTCAAGTCCCAAGTTAATGTCAAAAGACCATATAAGCATCACAAACAGTTGTTTCATCTAAGATAGATGATGATGCTATGAACCTAACATTAATTTAAAAAATTATGCATATAGAAGCTCGATTGGGTATGATAACTGCTACATATTGTTATAATAAATATGAATTGAGTGATGAGGAAGATGATTGTCATTTAGATGATGCACTTGAAGAAGACGAGATAGGTGAGCTAATAAACCAAACAATAGGTCCTTCTGTTCCTAAATTTGAGATGTTAATAGGTCAGCTCATATGATAAGTAGTGATTGGGCTTTGAGTTGTAAGAATTTAGGCTTAACTACTAAGTCGGAGATTAGACAAATATTTTTAACCAAGATTGATTTAATTAAGGCAATTAAGCAGTGACATATAAAGAACTTATTACAATACAAGATTCAACAATCAACCATAACTTATTTACAGTTATAAGGTAAGCATGAACCAGCATGTCAATGGTATTTGCATAAGGGATATCATAAGAATTTTGAGCCATTTGAGATTTTAAATTTGAAAGGGCCTCACATATATCACAACCTAATAATTATGCAAACTCACTATCAGATTGACTCAGATTTTATTGTTAATAAGATGTTGACCATTATCAAAGTTGTAATAAGCATTAAAATTGTATCATTTCAAGCTACTATCCATAGAGATTCTTTATATGATATCTTGTATAAAAAGGCTTGAGTAGCTAAAAAGAAAGTATTGAGTGGTTGATTGGGCTCAATAAGCAAGTTAACTTTTATTTTTTATATAACATATTCACATGTAAAAATTTTAATTTTTTTAATAATTATGTTTAGATTTGATTGAATAAGTTTTAGGATGGTCTGGTTAAACCTTGACACTATGCATTGATTGACCTATATGAGTGTGTTCTTCCTTATGTTATCAAGGCTATATTTTTTAGATCATTCAACTAAAAGGTATAAATGTCAATCACAATTTTAACAAAGATAAATTATCTCACCATACGTTCTACTTTCGTGTTAGGGAGATGACATCAATTCTACAAGTTTTTACAATGCTAGTAAATCTTTCAATTGACAGAGCTTTTGTTATAGGCCCCATAACTTTTAATGAAGATAAATTATGTCTCCATCTATTGGGACGAGTGTCTCCTCTCGAGTGATATAAAGAGAATTATATTAGATTGATATGGTTGAAGAAAAATTTTGAAACCCCCTAAAAGGTACAACGCGTGTTGTGTTGCATTATTATGCTAGAGCATATATAACACATGTTTGGGGCCATGATCTTCACATGTTTGATAGGCAATGTAGTGTTATGTTACTTTTTTTTCAATGCTATAAAATTCTGTTGTCATTTGTAATTATAATTGGGGCTCAACAATGATTGCTTATTTGTACAGTCAGCTATGTCACATGAATGTTAGATGAGAAACAAATTGGCAGCTGTTTATTATTCCTACAAGTATAATTTGATATTATATTTTATAACCATATTTTTATTTTAAATATTTTCTAATATTTTAAATTATGAATATGTAACTATGGTCGTGCGAGCATCTTCACATCAACCATCCAGATGTTTGGAGAAAGTTGTTGGACACGGTTACAGGGAGGCGGCTCCTAGTTGGAGATCGATAATAATAATTTTTAACACGTTAAAAATCTAATTTCTCAGTCAAGAAATTAAATAAATTAATTGTTTGTCATGCGAGATAGGTTTGGCATGCGAGAAGATATCACATATTTACAAAGCAATATTCATCTATTGAGTTAAATCTCTACATGTATTGATACATGAACATAACAAGGCAATTTCATCACACCACTGTAGAAGCATATTCTAAGAAGTCCACATGATCCTCCACATCAACCAACACATAATATGGATAATTATGAGTTTCTTGCACTTAGATATAATAAATGCGTATGGATTAGTGTTTTTTTGTAACATAATAAAAATATTATTTATCTATTATAAATGATGATATATTATTTTGTTATAAATTAGATGAATCTTTTAATACATTCAATACTGATGCTACTGACGATGGGTTAGAGAGCTGCTGCCACAGTTCATGATGTTACTGACTATGTTAAGTACAACACATTCAATACTTGGTTCTCGTCGTGTTGTTCTTCACTTGATAAGGTTGGGAAGGCTATGCATTTAGACACTGCAAATAAGGCTAATTATCATGCACGACGATGATAAGTTCATAGTTCTGATGGTACAAGCTCATCAACAGATTAATTAATTAGATGTAGATTCATTTACTATAATGAGTTGTTTTGGAATTGCGATTGAGTATCTTTGATTATCAAATTACTTGCTATGAAATCGTGATTTGTGTTAAATTTGTTGTGATTCGTGTTGAATTGTTGTTTCTTAAATTGTGTTTTCATTGGCAGAGGGTTGAGAAATGCATAGACTGTATACTGCATGGGTCGTGCATATACTACGTGTAAACTACACAGGTCGTGCATGTTGTATATGCACGACTGCATAGATTGCACATTATACTACATGCATGTACAGAGATTGCACATTTAGTACAGCTCATATCAATAGATCATGCATATATTACTTTCTCCCAACTATGTTAGTTCGGGAAATACTTTTTGGTGCTGCGTTAATCTAGAAAAACACTGTACTTGCTACTCAAGATATACGATAAAAGAGGAACTATAGCTCTGACTTCTAAGGGATTATCATACATATTTGATAACGCTAATGTAATAGAGAGGCCCCCGTTAATCAGATGATCTTTCTGTTTTTCCCAGAGATTGGACAGAATCATTAATAAAGCAGGCAAACCTTGACGCAAGCGATCCTTTCAGCTTGTTGTCAAGTTACAATAAGCGACTAATTCCTTAGTTTCACTACTTGTACTCTTTACCTATAAAAAAAAAGAAGGGAAAATGGGCTCTTGGTAAGACTAGCAAGTTATAAGGCATCTATTTTATACCAACCAGACTGGGACAATTTCCAAGTTCGTTGCCATAATGCAAGTACAAACCAGTGGAGGTTTTTCAGTTATATGATGTTTATAAAGATTAAAGATTCAAGTTGGATAACACAACAAGGAGATAGAATCGATATGCCCAACTTGTACTCTTGCTAAGAAGCTGTAAAGCCGAGCAGAGAACAGGAGCACATGTTGAACCACATTTCAGTTTCAGCTGATCACCTACCAAATAGTAAAAAGAATCATTACAAGCCTCCTATCAAGTGACAGTAGACAACAGTTTGTAAAACCAACACAATCAACTTTAAACACGGAATCTATTTTCTTGCTTTTGTTTTTGTATATTTTACA
>Ga0307510_10004915_pt1 | contig 15816 bp, 10 predicted proteins | sample 12_EM_MG_FD_207224 | JGI IMG/M metagenome (GOLD analysis project Ga0307510, IMG submission 207224) | Populus trichocarpa ectomycorrhiza microbial communities from riparian zone in the Pacific Northwest, United States - 12_EM | ecosystem: Host-associated > Plants > Roots > Unclassified | place...
TTTTCTTCCTTGGACAGGTCTTTTTTACCATTGAAAATTTCTCGTTTTGCCCGTTTTGAGGAATTGAGTACCTTCCTTGGTGTAGATAGTGGCACTGATTTGGCCATGCATTACTAATAAGTCTTCTTGGCTTATTTAGATGAATTTGTACAGAGTTCGCTCTTTAGAATTGGGCAGTATAGGATTTTCCGTAACAATGGATTAGAAGATAAAGGTGAACTGTACATTTGATGCTTCTTTGATAAACGCGTGATAGTAATACATAGATATGGACAAGCTTAACGAAGGAAGTGAAGAATGGGCCATCGACGTGTAGAAGATTAGCCTTCTCATCATTCCCAAATCGCTCAGTGAATGGGGTTACTTCATGACCGGTAACTACTCACCATGAAAATGCCCGTGATGCGTGATAGTAGAGGTGACTAGCATCCACTTAATGTAAGGACCGAATGAAGAATCTACAGTTGGCATATTGCTCATTTTTTTCAGGGCCAGAATTCGGATCTTAGGGACAATGACCTGTAAGCCACTGACCGGGATATACGGAATGTTCAGGTACGTACCTCACGTCCTTCACATCCTTCAATCACGGTTTGCGTGCTCAGACAGTAACCGTGCAATCTCATGGTATCCTCGCTCCAACGCAGTATCAGCCGGAGTCTGTCCCAGGTTGTTCCGCACGTCCACACTTGCGCTGTGCTCGATGAGCAGCTGCGTCACTTCAATATGGCCATTATGCGATGACAAATGGAGCGGGGTCCAGTCGTTTCCCTCCCGTGCGCCCACTTTGCCGCCATTCTCGAGTAACAGCTTCACAACAGCTACATGTCCAGCTTGCGATGCCACGTGCAACGGAGTCCAGTTGTTGTTGTCGCGGGAATCCACATCTGCCCCATGCTTGAGCAACAAATGAGAAAGCTCGGCATCTCCAACGAGCGATCCAAGATGGAGTGGGGTCCAATGATCGTCCTTCGGCGCGTTCGCATCTGCGCCGCGTTCGAGCAACAGTCGCGCTACTTTGGGGAGTCCATGTCGAGATGCGACGTGTAAGGGGGTCCAAGTGTCCTCCGTCCGTGCGTCCACCTGTGCGTTGAACTCGAGTAATACTTGGATAACTCTGGTGTGTCCGTACTGTGAAGCTATGTGGAGCGGAGCCCAGTTCTTGTTGTCACCCGCGTCCACAGCTGCAGCATGCTCAAGGAGTAGGCGTACAGCCCCGGGCTCTCCCATGAGGGACAGTTGATGCAATGCGGACCATCCATCGCTCTTTTTAACGTTCACGTCTGCGCCATGATCAAGTAATAATTCCGCCACACAGATATTCCCGTTGTGCGATGCGATATGCAGCGGAGTCCAGTTGTCGTTGTCCATGGCGTTCACATCTGCGGCATGCTCCACTAGTAAACTCGCAACAGCTGGCCCTTCGTTAAGCGAGGCCAGATGCAGAGCTGTCCAGCTGTCTTTCTTTTCTTTGTCAACTTTTGCGCCGTGCTGGAGTAATAGCTGCACGACCTCCAAGTGACCGTAACGTGATGCTACGTGTAAAGGGGTCCAGCCCTTGTCGGCTTCTGGATCCACGTCGGTGACGTGTCCGAGGATTAAACGTACGATCTCGGGCTTTCCATTGCGCGACCCTAGATGTAACGGGGTCCAGCGGTCGTCCTTTTGGGCATGCGGATCTGCGCCACAATCGAGCAGCAGTCGTATGGCGTCGAGATTCCCATGTCGGCAAGCTACGTGCAAAGGTGTCAGTCTCATTTTATCTCGCGCATCCACCTCCGCTTTATGTTTAAGCAGCAAGCGAACAACTTCGACGTTTCCGATAAGCGACCCTAAATGTAGTGGGGTCCAGTGGTCGTCCTTTTTTGCTGTCACGTCAGCGCCGAAGTCGAGCAACAACTGGACTGTTTCAGGGTGTCCGTTGCGACATGCTATATGCAATGGTGTCCGGTCTCTTTGATCTCGGGAATCTACACGAGTAGAATGGTTGAGTAGTAAACGGACGACCTCGGCCTCCCCTTTAAGCGACCCTAAATGCAAAGGGGTCCAATTTCCCCCTCCGAACGCATTCACGTTCGCACCACGCTCGAGCAATAACCGGACAACTTCAAGGTGACCGTGTCGGGATGCGAGATGTAATGGCGTCCAGTTTTTTCGGTCCTTGGCATCCACTTCCGCAGCATGATCGAGTAACACACGTACAACATCGACCTTCCCGATTAGTGATCCGAGGTGAAGTGGCGTCCAGAAATCCTCCTTCCTAGCGTCTACATTTGCTTTGTGCTCGAGCAGTAGCCTCACAATACTAGAATTCCCATGTCGAGAGGCAACATGTAACGATGTCCAGTTCTTGTTGTCCTGGGCATCCACGTCTGTAGTGTGTCCAAGCAACAAACGGACAACTTCGACATGGCCGCTGGAAGATGCGAGATGCAGCGGAGTCTCGCGGTCCCCCTTCGGTGAATTTGCATTTGCGCCATACTCCAGCAAGAGCCAAACAGCACCTGTATGCCCCATTTGGGATGCTATGTGTAACGGAGTCGAGTCTTGACTCCCGAGGGAGTTAGGGTCGGTGCCACGCTCAAGTAATAGCCGCGATACATCGAGTTCCCCTTCAATTAATGCCAGGTGAAGCGGAGTCATTTGGTCCCCATCTTTGGAGTTCACCAGGGCACCGTGGTCAAGCAACAGCCGTGCAAGGTCCACATGTCCGCCCTGTGATGCCACATGCAACGGAGTTGAGTTCTGACTATCCTGGGAATTTGGGTCCGCGCCACTGTGTAGAAGGGACCATGCGATTCTGAGTTCTCCCTTGAGTATTGCGAGGTGCAATGGGGTCCAACTTCCCCCGTCCTGTGCGTTAACATTTGCACCATGGGCGAGGAGTGATCGGACAATATCATGACATCCGTGTCGTGATGCTACGTGTAGCGGAGTCGAGTCCTGGCTGTTCTGAGCGTTCGGGTTTGCGCTGCGGTCGAGTAACAACCGCGCAACGGCAACATGGTTGTGGCGTGTTGCGAGGTGGAGTGGTGTCTCGAGGTCCTCGTTCTGCACGTTTGGATCTGCTGCTTTCTTGAGTAACAATCGCACGACGTCCAGGCAACCGCTTTCTGAGGCTGCGTGTAGGGGAGCAGAACCACCCTTGTCGCGCGCATCAAGGTATGCCCTGTGCTCGAGGAGCAACTGGGCAACCTCGGGGTGGCCACTGTGTGATGCAAGATGTAGTGGAGTTTCGTGATCGTCATCTTGTGCGGAAACATCAGCACCACACTCGAGCAACGTTTGCGCAACAGTCAGATATCCATCCCGGGATGATAAATGTAGGGGAGTTAGGCTTTGCGTGCACTTGGCATTCGGATCCGCGCCACTCTCAATTAGTAATTGTGCGATCTTTGGGTGGCCCTTGTGTAGCGCCGCATGCAAGGGAGTTGTGAAATGACCGGCCCTAGTACAGACGTGTCGTGGATGTGCATCTACCAGATGCTCTGCAAGATTGGTGAAGCCACAGAGGGCGGCATAATAAATGGGCGGTGCTGCGGGTGGTAATGGGTGCTCCAGGATCATGAACTCTTTGCGCCACCATTCATCCATATCGTATAGCCAGATCCAGGCTGCGAAATGAGGCTCGTTCTGGTCAAAGAGGAGTTCCATATCGTCGTGTATATATGCTGACACCGTCTCGAATTGGGCATGATGGACCCAGTGCCGAGCGGCATATTCAGCAAGAGGAAACTCCTCTATGCGTTTTTTGTCAACGTCTTCGCCCAGCCTGAGTAAGACGCCGAGGCAAGCCCGCGCAAGGACAGCATGGGCAGGTTCGAGAAGGACGTGGTAGCGGGGTATTTTCCCCCTGGATGAAGCGAGGCGATTCGATGTCAAGAATTCTTTGACAGAGAAGTGGGAAAATTGTACGATGTGGGAATCATCGGCTCTATCGACGGAGATTAAACTGGAGCATGCCGATAGCACAGCTTCTTCTGGATCCTCAGGGCGCCAATCAGCTACTAGCTCGGATGCTGCGCCTGTGTTGAATTGAATCGCAAGCACCTCCGCAAGCTCTTCGACACCTAGTGGACGAACAGAGACCACAAGGCATTGGAAGAGACGATGGGCGTATTTCCAGTTGTCTTCACTGATGCCTTGTAGGACACGCTCGTACGTCTCATCCAGCGTACCAGGCAGTTCACTCAGAATGCGCCGAATACTTGGAGGAAAGACGCAGTTACGCATCCTTTCCAGTTGACAGAAGGCCCACCGAAACCTATACGACATGAGCAACCCTCTACAAGTAGCGCAATAGTGATGCCTTACATTCCGTCGGCTTTTTCCGAGAGCGTACTTATGATCGACTCCTTGTCCTCTGCTCTCCATCTCCGCAACTTTGGATCTTCATTGACGACGGCCCTTATGTAGTCAGCGATGTCTTGCTTTTGGCCGCTCTCCTCGTGAAGGGACATTCTTTGTGATGCCAAAGGCTCAAGAAAGTTTCGGATGTCGATCTCAGGCCGACTGGTGATACAAATTCGCAGCTTCGGAAGACGTAGATCAATAAGCTCCTTTATAAGTCCTAGGACCTTTTCTCGTGAGGATGGCAACCCCCGATTGTTGGGACATTCGTCCAATGCATCTGCTATAATATAGACGGTTTCTTGTCCTGGAAGCCCGAGTATAGTTTTGAGACATTGAATAAGTGCGCCATCGCTAGGCTGTTGAGAGCCATGACGGTGTGTAACATACAACTCAGAGAGGATGCTACAGGAAGGGGTAGACCTATCGCAAATTTGAACAAGAAGAGACGCGAGGAAGTTGTGGCGATTTTGCTTTTCGGTGTCACGAAAGTCAAAATAAAAATATGCTGACAAGGCCAGTCCAGCCTTACGTATGGCTTCGATGTCCTGGACAATTGTCGAGCTAGCGCATGACCTAAGTCCTCTTATCAATGTGAGATTTAAGAGCTGCATACCACAAGATGCTCTTTCCCGAGCCCGCTATAAACCGAGAGATCAAAATCAGAAGCAGATACACATAGTGTACTAGAAACGAACGCATTCCATGGATCCACAATAATGAACCCAACGCTTTCCATTCGCTGAAGGTACTTCCTTGAATGAACCACTGTGCTGTCCCGTTATGATGAGCTTCACAAGCGATGTTGTGGTTCGTTGATGGATCCGGGGGGGAAAGCCACGTGTAGACGTCTCTCTGCATGTGATCCCCTTTTGACGTGGATTCAGTTCTCAGAAGATAGCAGTAATAATAAGAAACAGACACTTCATGGTGGTTATTGTCGCTGCCATCTTTTGCATAGCAGCTGATCCAGATTATCAGAATACGCCGACTTATACTTGTAGCTTGGAGACAAACATACCGAGGGCTTGGCGGATACCGTCCGACATTTCTTTGCCATCTAATCGGTTTAGAGGTTTAGCACGACAGAGTAGCCGGATATATGGGCGACTACGGACCTTCCATCACCTCCCTCATGTTGCTGACAAGACCGTGAACTACTTCCATGGTCTGCGCAACCGTAATCCTACTTTCTTCCACTGTCAGTCGGTCCAATTTCTGCAGGACTGAGACTATGTCGTCTTCCCCTAATAATCTCTTCGCATATTTGCCTGGGTGATTGTAAGCTAAGAGCAATGTTCTCACACAAGCTCACTTACGGAATCGTCCTTCCTTAATCTGTGTTGTTGCGAGTGCGAGAACAGAAAGCAATTCTACCATAATCTTCACAGCCGTTTCTTCCATGGAAGAAGATATCTGCGTATACATGCAGAGGCGCCTCAGGAAGTTCTCGATGCAGTCAAAGAGTTCTACAAGTGCATCATAGCTTGAGCTGACCTCTCTGGCAGCCTAGTAGATATTAGTACCGCGTGTAACCGCATAGATAGAAGAAGGAAAATAAGTGCAGACCATGAGGAGGATACCCATTCCAGCAAATATTGCTTTTGCGGGCGGAAGTCCCTGCAGGATGTCCGTTAGAGAAACCTTAAGTTATAAAGAATTATTCGACACACCAGGCCGAGGCCCTCGCCAAGAACCCCGCTAGTGGAAAGTGCTAGAACAACATGGACCACGGGTTTCAGTCGTCTCATGAGCTGGACTTTCCAATCTCCTTTTCGAAAGTGTTCGAATGCCTGAGCTTGCTCTTGGAATACAGCAAGGACATCATCGGCAGACTTGCAATTAACCAGCCTGGTGCTGAGAGGGTGTTCAATGATGTCTTTCCCCGTCTGCTTCTTGTACTCGATAAGGGCAGCACTAAAGACTGATTGGAGGGGGGAGGGAGGTGTTGTTGTGGACATAGTCGATGGCAACAAGGGAACAAAGGGTAGTCGGTTCGCAACAAGGGGGACAGTCGGCGGGGGCAGTGGCGCATTGGCGTGAGGGCTTTTATCGAGACGTGAACATCATACTGCACTGCCTGGTCCTCAAGTACAGCAACTGCCTGGGGAATTGAAGTAACTCGAGCTATCCTGTATATGGTACCTAGACGTGACCGCTAGACGCGCGCATCTACAACAACCATTAGTGCTGATGTCAGGTTGGTGACATAAAGATACCAACCAGAGATACCACAGTACTGTACCTTACAAGGGACGATTGTCAGCCGAGTCAGGTGTATACAGTACGACATCTGATCGCACAGCTCCTCCTGGTCATGGGTCCCCCCGAGTCCAACCTATATGGTTCAATTTGAAATTCGCCAGATAGTTGTGAGGGAGTGTTATTATTAACTTAGATGCAGACAGAGATGGAGTCGAGTCGTCGATTTGCTCACTGAGATCACGTGATTGTGTTCCCTCCCTGGGTCATCTGGTACTTGATACTCGAGCACTTCTGCGCAAGCGGAGTAAACGAATTCTTATGACGGTACTGTGTCACAAGTCATACAGTAGCTTTGCGTATCGCGCGAGTCTGGCATTTGGTCTTGGGTCTTGGCATTTACTGGTCAGCGGGCCTTTAAAGCGGACCTTGTGCGGAGTGTGAAGCAGTGGCTGGTTGTACTCGCGAGCTGAGCCTGAGAGTCGTAGTGCTGTGCTTCAAACTCGTCAAAGGACAATGAAGGGACTGAGACAATTGCTCTCAGACTCCCTGGAAGGATTTTTGCGTCTCTCAGCTTGCAGCACAGCATCCTGTCACACACAAACGGTCATCGAAGAATTATCCCATCTCCAGTCGTTCGATCATCTCCCAGATCAACGTGCCCCAGCAGGCGACGACGAAGCCCTTTCCTCACTCACGATGTCCCCACCACCTTGCATGAACACACCTCCGTCTTACCTCCAATCGTCCTTCGACCTCACGTTGAGAGAATATTCAAAAGAGACTGGGATTGATTTGATCAGACATTCATTTGCTGTTAGTCTTGACAACATCGAGGACGTTGACACGATTATCGCTGCGCTGCGAGAGCGAAGTCGAGTATCAAGCGATCCCCAAGCGGACGACCACATAGCCCAGCTGATGAACCAGCTCAGGTCGATAACCCATATCGTGTCTTTGCTTTCACCTATCGAGGCATTGAGCGACAATATCGATCTGGTAGGTCTCAGGGAGCATGGTTCTCATATTTTGAATACGGGTCTTCTGACGCTCACTTCGTAGCGGTTCTCACCTGGAAAAGCGATCCTTACCAGCATCGGCGTCCTCCTTGCAGTCTGTGGCCTTCGTCTTTCCGAGAGAATCCTAATGACGCTCCAATCTCCTTAGGTAGCCAACGAATGCGACGCTGATTATGACGCTATTGTCGACCTCTTTGGCTGCGTTGAGGGTTCCCTGAACCTTCTTAGAATCTCAACAGAGATTCCTTCCCATCTAATTGTGATACAGAAGGCCATGAAGATATTATTTCGACTCATCCTCGTTCTTGCTTTTGCCACTAGGCAAGTACAACTAAATCGATTGCGTGAGTTGTCCTCGATGATGTCACCCCCGGCTCATCCCTCTCTAGAGAAAATTAAGGAGAAATTGCTGAAAGAAGAAGATATTGAACGCGCTCTGCGGAGATTAAGCAGACTCACGCAAGAGGAGACCCAAATGGCCGTGGTCCAGAACATGGAGGTCGTATACGGTCTTGTTAGCAATATCAGGGTGGTTATGGATGGTGCGTCAAGCTCCTCGAGCCGGTCCACCTACCCTCTGTTGAAGCGTTACCCGTTCAGGCGGAAGGGTATCTATACATGAGATCTTGCCTGCTCTCGGTATGCTCGACTTTATTCAACGTTATAGATACCCTAATTAGCGTACTAGCTACCTTGCACCAAATAGTTCGTAGCGTGGGTAAATTGGAACGTCCGTGAATTATCTTATTGTACTTAATATGGAGACTGATCATCACTTACAGGTGACCAGTTACTGGGAGACTTTCGGCGATGGCTCTCTCCTCCGGACCCATCCATAAATCACAATTCCGCACGTAGGGTTATCCAAAGAGGGACTACAACTTGGTTCATTGAAGATAATCGTTACAAGGAATGGAAAGCAACCGGCTCTCTGCTATGGATTCATGGCAAATGTGCGACTTTATGCACTTGATCGCGTCGCTGCGACTGATTCTCTTTCTTTAATTAGTGGGTTCAGGAAAGACCATTCTTTGGTATGGGTATTTTCCGGAAGTCTCATAATAGACTCTGATTACGCCACTAGCTCCTCGATTATTGATGACATCCAAGCCGCTGTCGAAGCCAATTTAGCTTCTATTGCCTATTTCTATTGCGACTTTCGAGATCGTAAAAAGCAGAGTATCGACGGTTTTCTAGCCTCCCTTCTTATCCAGCTCTGTACCCAGTCCGATCCCTGTCGCGACATCCTGTTCAGGTTGTTCTCGGTTCATGCCCGTGGCTCAAGAATGCCAAGTTTTGGGGAAATGGAGCGATGTCTGATGGACATGCTCAAACACCTAGTTCGAGAACCAACGTATATTGTTGTGGATGCTTTAGATGAATGTCCTGGCAGGCCTGGCTTTCCATCTTCCCGTGCTACACTCCTAGGACTTTTTCGGGAACTCGTCAACTTCCGCATTCCAAATCTTCACATCTGCATTCTTAGCGATCTAGAGCCTGAGATCGAATTTGTTCTGTATCCTCTAGCATCTCGCCGTGTTTGCTTTCACGAGGAAAGCGGGCATTCGCAGGACATCATCCACTACATTCGTACGATGCTTCGCACGCACCCTAAGATGAAGGGGTGGAAAGCAGATGATAAACAAGTTGTCGTCAACACGTTGTTCCGAAAAGCTGAGGGGGTGTATGTCGTTCTTGAATGTCATTACGAGTACTCGCTCATACAGTTGTCTAGGTTTCATTGGGTCATCCGCCAGATGGATATACTGCCTAGGTCGCTCCCAGCAACAGTCATCCGCGTTGTTGAAGAGCTTCCTGACACCCTGGACAAAACCTACGGGCGCATCTTATTTCGTCTTCCGGAGGAAAACTGGGAACACACGTATCACGTCTTCCACACGCTCATGGTGGCAACCCGCCCACTCACCATGGAAGAACTTTGCTTGGTTCTTGCCATTGATTTTATCGCAGAGGTGACCCCAAAGTATGAGGAGATTTGGCGCTCCGATGATCCAGAAGGCAATCTAGTAACCGTATGCTCCACATTTCTTTCCTTTGTCAACGTCGATGGATCCCGAATCGCACAATTCGCGCACTATTCCGTGAAGGAATTCTTGACATCTGAACGTATTTCCAAGTTCGGAACGAAGGTCGCTCGGTACCGCATGCTGGAGGAGCCTGCCCACACGACAGTCGCTCAAATGTGCCTGGCTGTCTTACTTCATCTAGACGAACGTATCGACCGGAATGCTGTCGAGGAGATCCCCATGATTTATTATGCTGCTGAGAATTGGGTTCACCATGCCCAGTTCGGTGATGTGGCGACTGAGATTAGGCCGGCCCTGGATCTTTTCTTTGACCCCGCCAATCCACATCTTGCTGGTTGGGTCTGGTTACATGATATCGATAATTTCTGGGGGGAGTCCAAAGTCACCTCGAACCCACGACGACTCGACACAGCACCCTTATACTACGCTGCTCAATGTGGTTTCTACGACATGACCGATTACCTCCTCGCTATGTACCCACCCCAGCTAAATACACTGGGCAGTCGATACGGCACACCGTTGATGGCCGCCCTGGAAAACGAACACCTCGAGATTGCGTGGCTGTTACTGAACTGTCGCGCGGATACAAGTATTAGCGAGGGCTTCTATGGCCCCCCCTTGATATTATCATCGAAAAAGGGATATCTCGAAGTTGTTCGTTTTCTTCTGGAAAATGGAGAAGACGTGAACGTGTGGGATAGCTACGTCGGGACCCCTCTCCATGTGGCATCTGGCGTTGGACACCTCGACACCGTGCGGCTGTTACTTAAATTCAAGGCTGATGTGAACGTCCAAGGGGGTTGTTATGGGGCTCCATTACAGGCGGTGACCACCCCGGGTCTCCTCGGGACTGCGCAGTTACTCCGTGAGCGCTCCGTTGACATGAACGTACAAGGCGGGTATCATGGAACTCCGTTGCATGCGGCGTCTGCTGCGGGGCACTTGGAAATCGTGCGTGTTTTGCTTGAGCATCATGCGGATGTGGACGCCCGGGCGATCAACCAAGAGACCCCTCTGCACGTCGCATCACGCATGGGACATGTCGGGGTGATTCGGTTACTACTCGAATACGGCGCGGATGCAATTATGGATGACTGTCCTTTGGGCACTCTGGAGAAGGCGGCGTTGGAGAATGGTCACCTGGACGTTGAACGAGTATTGACAGAGCAAGGCGTGGAGGATTCGGCTTCTTCATACGGACATTTGGAATGAACACCAACTGTTGTCATGAATGATTTGTTTGTATGACTAAAGTTTTTATATTTACCGCTTTGGCGTTTTTGCTACGTGTCCACTGATCTGGAGTCGACCTGGGGGATGTCACGGGGGACCAAGATTGTCTCTTAACGCGTGACGCTGTATCTACTACGAAGACCCCAGTCAGATACCTCGTTTGGACGTGCGAACCTTGTGAAAGGACAAGAGTGAGGCGAAGAGAAACAAACAAGACTCGCACCCGTTACGAATCAGGGAACTCAACTATTCTTCATTTGATGTTAGGCCCGGGACTAACGACCATTCAACAGCGGCACGAACTGAATGTATCGGTGCGTCTGCCATCACGCCCCGCCGTCACAAAGCAGCACAGAAGACGAGGGTGATGGCACCATAACCAGGAAATCTACGTAGTGCCTCTTCCTGCACAGGTGACAGACAAGCTCGAATCATGGCATGACCATGCCCGCGCACTGCGGTGGCACCTTGCGTGCAACGCTGGATGACTAAACGGCATGCGATGCAAACCACTCGCGATGAACATAACCGTGACTGTAATGGGTATATTGGTTGCAATTCCTCACGATAGGAATCCAGGCGTTAAGTAGTTATTTCATTTCCGGCCGACGATGTCATTGAAAGATGTTGAATATTGAACTGTCAAAACACGAGAATCCTCTATCAATCGCTGAATTACGTGCCACTCATTCACGGCCATGCCTCCATAACAAGTCACAGGCGTATGATTACATCGAAACAAAAAGAGTATCAGAAGCTTCGGCAGATATAACAAGAAAATTATCCGTGCAGAGTGTGCTGTCACAAAACATGGACAGAACATTAGCGAACATTACCGTATCCCTTAGAACGGGTAAAGGAGAGACATGTTCGAAATGTAGTCCTTAGGCATACTGCGGGCGGTATCATCCTCAATGACCACAGGGAAAAGTATATCGTTTTGGAAGATGGCTGCCTTTGGCTTATCGGGGTTCCACTGAGGCCACGGAACCCCGAGACCTTCCTTCCCGTTAGGGTCCAGCTTATTGGCAAACCGGATAATATAATCCTTCAGTTCACCCCCGTCCCCGAACGAGTTGAGGAGGTCTGTCCCATGGGCCTGTGCAATTAAATGTCAGCTGTTTCCAGTGCATCGATTGGTTGGAGGTGGTCCCACCGATCCGATAAAAGGTATTTCCTTGAAACGCTTGGAAACTAGGCAAAGTATATTAACATGATGGCATGGGCCGCGTTGTTGAAGACATACCGAAACCCCAGGCATTCTGTTTGCTCGCCCTGTGTTTCAGGAAGAACCGGCGCGGAGCCTGGAATACCCAATCACCCTGAAGGGCAGCAATGCGCTTGTATTGTGGGCCTAGCAGTAAACGAGAGGTTCAGGTTCGGCTCCCTCCACCCTCATGGGAAGAGACCATACTGAGTGCGTTCTTGAGTCCAGTGTTGAAGGGGCTACCAGCCCTCTGATCATCTGGATATTGCGTGAGGAGGCCGTTAACTTGGCTTTCCGTTGCCCCGGGCACCAAATACGTCTTCAACCAGTTCTTCACTTGATCGGTGGTACTGTAAGGAAAATGAAGCAGAGCCTAGACCAACCCCGCGGTTGTTTACTCACGAAATGTTTAGCATGGTAACGGTAAATAAGGTGGCCTCGTCATCACAGTTACCTGAAGCGCAGATGAATACCGTGCAAAATTGAAACGTAGCTAAACACACCTGTGATAAAGGGTACATTTGCTACGTGGCCGCGTAGAACTGAATGCATAGGATTCTCGGTCAAGAAGTCACCGTCGACTCGGGGCCACCAGGGTAGCGCAATTCCCTGCGAGGCGATCGTGAACTAGCTCATGTGGTGACAGTGTAAGGTACGCGCTTACCCGGTACGTGACCATGCCCGTTGTCTCGTCCGTTGCTCGCTTGTAAGTCTCGTAGGGAACTTTGCGGAGGCACTCGAGGGTGTCGCGTGCGCCCTTGCAACCCGTCTTTTCCACCATCATGTCATAGTACACTTGACCTTTCGAGATGTCCCCGAATGGGGCAGGGCTACCAGACTGCATGACGGCAGCACGGAATAGCCCCTCTTGATTACCGTTGTTGAGCACCATGTGTAGAGCCACCGATACGGCGCCTGCGCTTTCTCCCCAACTGCGCTACGGGTAAGTTACCGGTATTTAGAGTGATAAAATCCCTCACATCGTCACTTTGGTAGGGTCACCGCCAAATTCTTTGACGTATGTCTGCACCCACTTCAAGGCGAGGCGTTCTGTAGGCGCATGGGTGGATATAACCCGAGTTAAGATACAAGAAACTCACGATCTTGAATACCCAGATTTCCAGCCTTCGCATCTTTGATTTCCTTTCCAGCCAAGAATCCAAAAGCTGCGAAAAAGGCAGTTAAGGGCTGACTGTACCTAGGAGACATTACTTCACGTACTAGAGAGTCTAGTAGAGTCGGTATTAGAGGGGTTCCTTTTCAAATGGATAAAAATTCTCACCGGTAATTCATACTAACATAGACAACCGGCTGATCGAGATCAAGAGACCGAGGGACCACGTTTCCGCCGTCGTACAAGAACCTGGTAAAACAGTATTCAGAGAGTATTATAGGAGAGGGAGACAGGTTACATACGTAGATGATGAACCGATTGTATAGCCACCACCGAATATATACTAAAATTTGGGTTTTCTTGAAAGCCGTGCCAACTTGTGGAACGAAGGGACTTACTACAAGAACCGGGAGTTTGGAATTAGGGGTGGCAAATGAAGGCTTCACGACATTTATGCTCAGGCCTGAGAGGACTGTTTAGCTTGACGATGTGGAGGGGACAATATATCCCTTACAGTCCTCGGCTGCAGGTGTGAGACCATCAAGAAATTTATTCAAAACAGTGTTGATATCTTTCGTCAACGTCTTGCCCAGCCCCTCCGGCAAATTGATGGCTTGCTGCGGGCATGATTTGCCATACTCTTGAGCATAATGGGTGCCAGCATAAGGCTTAGTGGGCTCCGGCCGGCGTAAACGCCGATCGCCTGTCCTATGTACACAACTGTCTCAAAACGACGTTAGAGAGTAAAGTGGGACCGATGCTCACGGAGGAAGGGCAAAGGGAATTCCCAGAAATTTGTCGATTTTGCCCTTTCGAACACCAACGAAGAGACCATCGTCGAGATGGACTTCTGGATCGCTTTCGGCCTCTGTTGTCAATGTTGTTCGTGTGTCGGCGCAGGTAGAGTCCGAGCCGATGCCAAATTCGGAGTCCTGTATAGTGAAAGGCTTCATTGGCGAGGCGAGAGCGGGCAAAGCCCGCAAGGCCAATAAGGCCAGGAGAGCGTGTTCTACTAGCATTGACAGAGATTGCCTTAAGACGAGATGAATCTCTTTGGAGGCTCTCGGCGCAAGAGGGTTATATATGCGCTCGTTGACACAAGCACGGAGTCTCCAAATGTGGGAAAAGCCCCAAAGCAGCGGGCTGCATGGGCTTACAGATAATTCGGCTCATGTTATGTACCAGAAGTTGCGTTTCTGCTAAAAAATGAATGCTTGATGAATAGTAAAATCGCGTTCCGTGACGGTTCAGACCCGGCACTCAGGATTCCGAACCTTTGCATGAATAGAACATAAGCAACTGTCAACTATCCGACGCTCAAGGCGCTGACGGCACCACGGTAGCACACTGGTATGGACCTGAGGCGTTTTTCGGCAAGTTTGATTGGAGGCAACTAGATATTGCATTCTTAGAGCCGAACGCTGGTTCACGAGCCATTCTTGATCAGAAATTAGGTCTCTGTGATTGAGAAGATCACAGAGGATTATAACCCAGAACCCATAACTTCGGAGCAATATTACACCCAGTTGCATAGAACGGTCCAAGTAGATGTCCTTCTGACTTGGCAAGCAGGAAGCCAGAGTGACAGGCGACAGGGAGGCGTGAAACAAGCGTGGGAAATAATTTTCACCCAGCCAGCCGTCATGCTAAAGTCCGTCCCGTGACTTTTCCCTCCAAACAAACATTTTTCCGAGTACGTAACTCCAAGTTGCAGTAAAGTAAAAAGCATAATATCTGATCGAGATATGCCCGTAATCGCGGGAGTCACGGTGGCGAAATACTCGTTGGAGGCTTGGAGCTCCTAATTCCTAATCTCGCCTCCAGGAATTTTTCAAGCTCCGAGCTGCGCGCACTATAGTCCCCAGAGGAAGCAAGCTCGGCCCTAACAACAAGGGGTGCATCAATACAGTAAGTTAACTTACCTGCAATCAATTGGGCGTCATAATTAAGGTTGTCGCGAGCGTTCAAGTTGAAAGTGCTGCGCTTAATATGGCCACTGGCACAACAACTCTCGAGTTGTCGGTATAAAATAATAGAGGAGAATCTCTACGACATGATACATGCGGTCACGTCGCTGCGGTACTCATATTAAGCTCCAGTTGGTGGCCGGTAACAATGTTGTACGGAAGATGGGGACCCTCGTCTAGTAGTCATGCCTGGCCGAGAGTCCAACACGGCTTCCTCGAGGGACTACGATAGCCGCCCAATACGGTGACACCCCACGGCGAGCTTCCATGGTACAGACTATACCTTGAACAAGTTGTGGGCGTTTCCACTGCTTTCCGCGTCAACTTGTTAAGATTTCACAGGTTATGGCATTTGTACCACTGGCACTGAAAGCCTGATTCCGTTCTGGCATCACTCTTCCATCATTGACACAATGCCTGACCGAAAAAGGCGCAACTTCAATGGCCAGCTACACCGGGGCGATAGCTCAGGTACCGCCATGGTCTCTATACAGTATTCACCAAGTAGTGACTGGCACTACTCAACCATTCACATCATCTTGACAGGGACAGCTGGACGGGGCTTGGTCGGCAATCCTCCTAGATGGGGGCCCGCAATCGGCAGTCTATCAACCTATCGAGCCTGTACAAGCTTTACTGGGTAAATTCGTTGCCCTCGAGTAATACCATTAAGAAA
>Ga0307510_10004916_pt1 | contig 15816 bp, 9 predicted proteins | sample 12_EM_MG_FD_207224 | JGI IMG/M metagenome (GOLD analysis project Ga0307510, IMG submission 207224) | Populus trichocarpa ectomycorrhiza microbial communities from riparian zone in the Pacific Northwest, United States - 12_EM | ecosystem: Host-associated > Plants > Roots > Unclassified | place...
CGTCTTAAGTGACCCCCCGGCTCTTGACCTAATCCATTCACATCTTTATTTTCATAATTTTAGCTATTTTATTTAATTTGTTATCGCCAATTTTCGAAAAGGTCCAGCTTAGCTGCCAGCAACACTAGTATTGATGGTGACCCAATTAAGGGCCATGTCGCTATCCGCGTCGTCTGCGGAGCTCTGCGTGGATGAGGGATTGTCTGCGGATCCTCCAGAGGAGGTCGATTGGTTCCCCTGATTCTGAGGCAAGGTGCCGGCTATAGGCGACGGGGTAGTAGGCGTGATTGAGTGGTAACTGCCTTCTCTTCCGGTGCGTTGGCGTATAGGTGCTGAGGAGGGACTTGTTGGTGACACGGAACGTTTGCGGAGCAAAGGGGGAGAGGAGTCTTCGTAGTGTTCCTTCCAAGGTGCGGCTGGGGTCCTTTCCGGATGCAAGGTATGAATGGGTCCCTCGGGAATATCTGGTAAGTAGTACACAGTTGGTGCGTCCTCTATAGGACTGTCTTCCAATGGGTGTTCTGGTATGATGATGGGTAGTTCTGTGTAGTGATCCATGGAGGAGTACTCTTGTTGATGGACAAGGGGGTTCTCAGGTATAGGTGGTAGATCGAGGGATGGATAGATGGACATTGCAGGGGATGGTGATCGTGTCATAACGACTTGGGATGGTTTGGTCCATTGAGGTGTGACCGGTCTGGTCTGCTCCGGTATTACAGGTTTGTTCCACTCTGGTTTAGGTGGCAGGTCCTCTAAAGGCGATAGAGGGGGTGGGTTCAATGGTAATGGTTGCTTGGATACGGTGACGAGGAGGGGGTCCGACAAGGATGAGAAAAATTGGGGTGGATCATAACACCAGATGACAAAAGTTAACACCCATCCTACCCATCCACCACTGTTCCCTATTACTCCCGCAGAGAACGCTCGCCCCTTTGAAACAGTCGCAATGGATTTTATCACTAAACTCCCACAGTCAGGTGGATACGACACCATTCTCACAGTCACAGACACAGATTGCTCGAAAGCATCTATCTTTATCCCCTGCAACGAGGCAATCGACTCAGAAGGAGTCGCACTTCTGTACCTGAATCACATAACTCCGCACTATGGCATACCCCGCAAAATCATATCGGACCGCGATGTTCGCTTCACATCAAAATTTGCTGCGGAACTTTGTAAGCTTCTTCATATCAAGCAGAACATGAGCACAGCATACCACCCCCAGACCAACAGATCTAGCAAAAGAACCAATCAGACCCTAGAACAGTACCTCTGGATCTTTTGTGGCACACAACAAAACAACTGGCACGCATGGCTCCCACTTGCCCAATATACGAAAAATTCATGGCCCTCAGCAACCACAAAGAAAACACCTTTTGACCTCCTTATCAGATATACACCACAAATTCATCAGCCAACCAGATCATCAAACCTCCCCACATTTGAACAACGTTTGTCAGCAATCAAAGAAGCCAGGAACGCCGCTCAAGAAGCCCAACGTAAAGCACAAGAATCTTGGATCAAAGAACGCCTTCGATTTACGCCATTCGAAGTAGGAACCAAAGTTTGGCTCGAAGGAACAAACCTCAGATTACCAAGCAACATCACCACAAAGCTAGCACCAAGGTGGTATGGACCATTTATGGTAGCTGCCAAAATATCAAACGTCGCTTACAAACTCAGCCTCCCACCCACCTGGAAAATACACAACATATTCCACACCTCCCTTCTTACGCCCTATAAGGAAACCGATCAGCATGGCCCAAATTTTATCGAACCACCACCTGATATCATTGAAGGCGAAGAAGAATGGGAAGTAGAACAGATAATCAAAGCGCGCACATATGGACGGTGGAAGAAGAAACAATATCTCGTAAGATGGAAAGGATACTCTCCTGCGCATGACTCATGGGTCAATGCGGATGACCTACATGCCCCTGAACTCTTAGCCGAATTTAGAGGAACAAGCAGTATAAAAAGCATGCAAAACAGCGACCAAAACCTCACCACATGTCTCTCATCCCCCCAGATATCTTTCCCCCACTCATCACAACCTATACTGAACAGAAAGATGACTATGCCATTGTCACCCGAGTCCACCAGAGTGGGAACATCCTCACCTACTACACCACCCTTCGACGAAGTAAACAACCCCACCCAACCTTTATTGACACCACCTGCACCATTGGTTGGGATGAGATCCACCTCCGATCCATGGTCTCCAATCACAAATTTTGCCAACCTCTTGTCGACATCACCCTCCCCAATCCCTATTCCCCCACGTACACTATCAGAGCATTTCTTGGCAGTACAGCAGGCACCTCCGCCACCATCCCCAAGCACGATGGGTGAAGAGATACTCATAGAACTTTGCGACCGTCCCCTCACTGACTGTATTGGGGGACACATGTCCACCCCTTTCGAATATACTGTCAGCACGCCACCTAGCCAATACATTGAGGAACAAGAGGCTATTCTGGCCAAGCAAAGGGCTGCTGAAGCTGACGCTAGAACCCACTCCACCCCTGAGTCTATGCCACGTCCCGTTCCCTCCTCTCCTAGCTCTTCAGAGTTCCGTCGTCAACTATGGCTTAGTAGCGAACCCACTCAGCCTGAGATACGCTCTATCGTCAAACTCTGTAAGGCTGTAAAAAGATACAGACAAGCCAACCCCATCTTAAACGACGCTATGAGGACATGGACAGACAACATCATAGGGAGCATCGACCTCTATGCCCAACACAACCCCGACTCCTCCCTCCTACCCACTACCAACGACGTCTTCGATCAGATCACACACTTCACCTTTATCCCAGTATTTATGGAGATGATAGGACCTTATCTCGAAGACAGCGACCTAGAAGTCAGGCCACCCCCCACCCTCTTACAGTGCATTACCATTAACGTCGAGACACAAACAGAAGTGTCTACGGACAAGGACCATCCAGGAGGAGAATGGATGAAGTTTAATCTTGGCAACCCGGCTCACTACCCCCTTGTCTACACTGATGACGACACACGTCCACGCGCGGCCAAGTATATCCACTACTTGTCCCTCAAAGATGGCGTTGTCCATCAAGGTACTAGTGGCAAGAACAAACCAATCTATGCTGCCCCACTTCACGCTCACGCATTCCCTACCCCCAATTATCGTCGCCCAGGTATTAAAGATACCGACCTTTACATCTTCCATCCTAGCAGCGCTAGCCGAACTATAGTGGACGACGCACTTTATCACCTAGGCGACCCTGGTGTCATAGCAGATGTACACACACTCCACATCCAATATGATGAAGTCATGAGGATCAAAAGACAACGTCTAGAGCTAGACAACACAGAGCAAGAGGCAAACAAGAAGCTCCTAGATATGGAGCGCTACCTGGCTAATGTGGCAGTTCGCACGTGCATTCAACCACACCTCCTTTGCACCAGGCCAGCCTCCCCTCCTCTTTCTTTCATCCCCCATATCTTCGCAGCTCAAGGGCCACCTGATGACCAGAAAGAGACTGGTAACAAACGGAAGCGCCCCCTCTACCCCTACTGTCTCAAATGCCATGACGACTATCCAGATCACGTGAAGGAAGACTGCCCATTATGGGTCATCTGTAGGTGGTGCTACTCCCCTCTCCACGCTCACAACGAATGCCCAGTTCCCCACTTCAATTGCACTGGGATGAGCTGTGTAGTACCCAAAACTCACCCCAATTATGGACTCATATGCATCAGGGACAACTCTTATGAGTTACGCTGCGCGGAGTGGGACGCTGACTCATGTGACCAGCCACGTGAATGAAGTCACATGGGAGTGACTTTCTAGGAAGGGCGTCATGTTACGTTCTTGAGGCTCCAAATTCATTTTTCACTTGCTTACTAATACTTTCTCATCACGTGACCTGTTCCCACCCCCTTTTCATCACATGACCTTATCACCTGACCGCTTTTCATCACATGACCTTACCACCTGACCGCTTACCTATCATTCTTACCATGTGATTCTCTTTGGTTATGCACATGACTCATACTGACTCCAACCTAGTAGCACGTATCCTAGGACTCCCGCGTGAGTCAGTTCGACTCGGAATGACTCCATACTTTGTACGATGACTCCTTACTAGTACGGGTACTAGTAGTATTAGGCTCGAGTCATGGCAGCTGCCCAGATGTATATAAGTCGACCTTATATCCTAGAGTTGGGCCTTAAGCCTGACTTGGTTTAATCCCAAGTGTTGTAGCTTCCACAGCGTCTTCAGTTTTCCCCTGCATCCCTTCTAAGTCGTCTCGAACATCGTCGAGACTCTTCTCTACATCTTTCATTATCACTACTAGTGTCTTGCACGCGTGCAGACCAGGCATACCAGCACATCCAAGGGCCAGTGTTCGCTACCTGCGATCCCTTGAAGTACAAGTCCCACTGTCGTTATACAAACCCGTGCACGTCGCACCTTAGGGTCCTTGGCCCTTAACACACACGCGTCACCACAGCACTCACCTACATGGGCGGAACTCTAGTCGACCCATGGAAAGAACAACAGATGATGGAACTCCAGGCACGCATCACCAGAGGCACCGCAGACACAGAGGAAATCCACTGGACGACCTTCGAACAGGTGTTCAAAGACACATTCTATAACACCAACATCAAAGCGGAAGCCTACCAGAAACTGGAGAACCTCAAAATGAAGGACAACTTGGACATCTTCATATCTGAATTCAAGAGGCTTGTCACTGCCTCAGGCATAGACATCAATTCACACAGCATCATCCACTTGTTCAAGAAGGGGCTTGCCAACGGTCTAACCACAGCCATAATAAACAGCCAGAACTATGACCTGAGGAACCCCTGGGCCACATTCCAGCCATGGGAAGAAGCCGCACGCACCTGTAATCTCAGGTGGAAGCACACCCAAGAATATAGAACCAACCTGCACCAAGGATACTACGCTGCATTTGGCTTGAAACCCCGCGGACCACAGCAGCAGTCGTGCGGAGGAGGAGGACAACGCCTCACCACGTCCCAAGGAGGACACCATATGGACATCGACACCACCATTGCTACCAACATTACCAGTAGAGGACCAGAACTTTCCAAAGCCAAGAAAGCAGAGTTACAAGCCAACAACTCTTGCTTCTACTGTTTCAAGAGAGGACACCACGCCAAGGATTGTCACAAGAAACAAGCGGACCGCGCCCAGAGCAGCAGAAGCACCGCTAACCAAACCCGCACCAGAGAAATCACTATAAATGACATAACCCCAGAGCTCGTCAAAGAAATGATTAATGGCAATGCATTCAAAGCCACAGATGAAGAATTCAAGCTATCCTTCATGGAAAGCATTCTTGGAAGCACCCTGCAGGATTTTTAAAGGGTCCGAAACTAGCCGCTATAGCTAGGACTCTTAGTCTTAATAGTGTGTATATCAGTCAACTCAATCATGTTCAAATAAACTTCATTCTATCACACTATCGAGGACAAGCGGAAGAAACGGCACTACTTGACACTGGCGCCACAGAAAACTTCATCAACTACAAAACTGTCACTAGGCTTAGGCTAGGAACCCAGAAACTAACCATTCCTAGACCAGTATTTAATGTGGACAGGACTAATAACCGTCATGGCACCATCACCCACACATGCGACCTTATGGTCAAACAAGGAAACCGAAAGGAGCGGCAATGCTTCTATGTCTCAAATCTAGGCAGAGACAGATTTATCTTAGGCTATCCCTGGTTCTGTGCCTTCACTCCAGATATCAACTGGACTAATGCTCAGCTACATGGACCACAGATCAAAATGGAAACACTTAAACTCGAAACCTTCCAGAAACTTAAAGCATACAAAAAGAAATTCCTGGAGCGCATCACTACAGCTCACGCACAGTACCTTCTGCGGTTGGGAGTAACTCCTGTAGAAATACAGGAAGGCCCGGTGGAAATTAACAGGACACATAACGCAATCGAAATGGCCCATAAGTACGCAACGGAACATGGGAAGGAGGAAGTTATCCTCCTGGAAGAATTCAAACGTCACACACTATTATTTTTGGATGAAGAGGCCAACAAATTCCTGCCTTCGCGCGGAGAAGAAGACCACAAAATCGAACTAATGGACACCGCACCGGCCAGCTTTAACTGCAAAGTCTATCCCTTATCCCACAAAGAACAGGAAGCAGAGGACAAATTCCTGGATGAAAACTTGGCAAAAGGCTACATCGTACCATCCCACTCTCCCTACGGCTTTTTGACCTTCAGTGTCCCTAAAAAGGACTCAAAGGAAACCCAGTATATCATCAACTATTGGCCCCTCAATGCTGTTACCCGCAAAGACGTCACACCACTCCCAAACCTTGCGCAGTGCATCCAAGACTTGCAAGGAATGGAGATATTCAGTAAATTCGACATCAGATGGGGCTATAACAACATCCGGATCAAGGAAGGAGATGAATGGAAAGGAGCATTCAAAACGTGCCACAGCCTTTACAAACCAAAGGTCATGTTCTTCGGCATGTCAAACTCTCCGGCCAGCTTCCAACGATTTATGAACGGTATCCTTGAAGAACTCTACAAGCACTTCGAAAGAAAAGGCATACACAATATCAGGGAAATATTCAAGAACTACATGGATGACTGTGGCATTGGCACATTACTCAATGATCTAGCACTACACATCAAGATCATCCACTTCCTATTCAATCTACTTGTGAAGAACGGACTCCACCTTAAATTGTCAAAATCGGTGTTCTTACAACCACAAATGGACTTCCTCGGCATTAGAATCTCAAAAGAAGGCGTCACTATTGATCCAGCTAAAGTCGCAGGACTACGCGACTACCCATGTGACATACTCAATCTTAGGCAGGCTAGAGGATTCTTAGGTGTTGCCGGATACCACAGGATGTTCTGCAGAAACTTTTCGACCATAGCTGCACCCATTACTAGGCTTACAGGCAAAGACGTCCCATTTGAATGGGGACCAGCACAACACGAAGCACAGGACAAAATAATCACACTCATAACCAGCTCACCAGTACTAGTCAAACCAGACCCTTCTAGGCAATTCGAGCTAGAAGTGGATGCTTCACAAATAGGCACAGGGGCAATCTTATACCAAAGAGATCCACCAACGACACGCGCAGACGGCACAGAAAAACCAGGACCACACAGACCGGTGGGATTCCATTCCCAAAAATTCACCGCAACTGAGCAAAACTATCCCATTTACGACTGTGAATTCTTAGCCATCATGAGAGGACTTTACTGCTAGACACACTTGCTCAAAGGAACTCATATCCCCATCCTGGTATACACAGATCACGCCAATTTACGCTATTACAGAGACCCCCAGAAGATCGGCCTGCGTGTCGCTGGATACCTACCCGAATGCGAACAGTACAACATCTTACTGGAGTACAACCTGGAGCAACAAACAGAGCAGACGCCCTATCTCGGTGACCAGATTATGAAGGACCAAACCCAGATAACGACAAAGTGCTCGTATGGCCAGACCAATACTTTTGCAAGCAACATACCTCCATGGTTGGGAGTCACCCCAGAGACAGCCGGCCTGGTGGAGAAGAAACGCACATCTGTGTTTTCGACATGGACAGTATCCATGACAACTGGGACAGCAAAGTCAAAACAGAGCAATATCCACACCAATCAGAACTCAAGAAATGGGCGCCATTACATAACCTCACCTTATTGGACGGGACCCACTGGCATCACAGGACCGCCTTGGTTGTTGTGGCAGACAACACACTTAGAAGGGGGGTAATTTCCCTTTTCCACAATCATGTGACGGCCAGCCATCCTGGGATTACCAAGACACTGCAACTCCTCTCACAGTACTACTGGTGGCCAAACATGAAAACATTCATCACTGAATATATCAAAGGATGTGCTACCTGCCAGATGACAAAAGTTAACACCCATCCTGCCCATCCACCATTGTTCCCTATCACTCCCGCAGAGAATGCTCACCCCTTCGAAACAGTCGCAATGGATTTCATCACTAAACTCCCACAGTCAGGTGGATACAACACCATTCTCACGGTCACGGACACAGATTGCTCAAAAGCATCTATCTTTATCCCTTGCAACGAGGCAATCAACTCAGAAGGAGTCGCACTTCTGTACCTAAATTACATAACCCCGCACTACAGCATACCTTGCAAGATCATATCAGACCAAGACGTCCGCTTCACATCAAAGTTTGCTGCGGAACTTTGCAAGCTTCTTCATATCAAACAGAACATGAGCACAGCATACCATCCCCAGACCGACGGATCTAGCGAAAGAACCAATCAAACCCTGGAACAGTACCTCAGGGTCTTCTGTGGCATGCAGCAGAACAACTGGCACGCATGGCTCCCACTTGCTCAATATACAAAGAATTCATGGCCTTCAGCAACTACAAAGAAAACACCTTTCGACCTCCTTATTGGATACATGCCACAGATTTATCAGCCAACTAGATCATCGAACCTCCCCACATTCAAACAACGTTTGTCAGCAATCAAAGAAGCCAGGAACACTGCTCAAGAAGCCCAACGTAAAGCGCAAGAATCCTGGATCAAAGAATGTCCTCAGTTTATGCCATTCGAAGTAGGAACCAAAGTTTGGCTTGAAGGAACGAACCTCAGATTACCAAGCAACATCACCACGAAGCTAGCACCAAGGCAGTATGGACCATTTATGGTAGCCGCCAAAATATCAAATGTCGCTTACAAACTCAGCCTCCCACCCACCTGGAAAATACACAACATATTCCACGCCTCCCTTCTTACGCCTTACAAAGAAACCAATCAGCATGGTCCCAATTTTATCGAACCACCACCTGATATCATTGAAGGCGAAGAAGAATGGGAAGTAGAACAGATAATCAAAGCGCGCACATATGGGCGGTGGAAGAAGAAACAATATCTCGTAAGATGGAAAGGATACTCTCCCACGCATGACTCATGGGTCAATGCGGATGACCTACACGCCCCTAAACTCTTAGCTGAATTTAGAGGAACAAGCAGTATAAAGAGCATGCAAAGCAATGACCAAAACCTCACTACATGTCTCTCATTCCCCCAGATATCTTCCCCCCACTCATCACAACCTATACTAAACAGAAGGATGACTACGCCCTTATCACCCAAGTCCACCAGAGTGGGAACATCCTCACCTACTACACCACCCTTCGACAAAACAACCAACCCCACCCAACCTTTATTGACACCACCTGCACTGTTAGTTGGGACGAGATCCACCTCCGATCCACGGTCTCCAATCACAAATTTTGCCAACCTCTCATCGACATCACCATCCCCAATCCATATTCCCCCGTGTACACTATTGGAGCATTTCTTGGCAGTACCTCAGGCACCTCCACCACCATCCCCAAGCACGATGGGTGAAGAGATACTCATAGAGCTTCGCGACCGTCCCCTCGCTGACTGCATAGCAGAACACATACCTACTCCTTTTGAATATACTGTCAGCACACCGCCTAGCCAATATATCGAGGAACAAGAGGCTTTTCTAGCTGAGATGAGGGCCACTGAAGCTGACGCTAGAACCCACTCTACCCCTGAATCTGAGCCACGTCGAATTCCCTCCACCCCTAACTCCTCTGAGTTCCATCATCAGCTATGGCTTAGCAGCGAACCTACTCAGCTGGAAATACGTTCCATTGTCAAGCTCTGTAAAGCTATAAAAAGATACAGACAAGCCAATCCTATCCTAAACGACGCTATGAGGACATGGACAGACAACATCATAGGGTATATCGACCTCTACGCCCAACATAACCCTGATTCCTCCCTCCTACCCACTACCAACGACGTCTTTGACCAGATTACACATTTTACCTTCATCCCAGTATTCATGGAGATGATAGGACCTTACCTTGAAGATAGCAACCAAGAAGTCGGACCACCTCCCACCCTCCTACAGCGCATCACTATTAACGTCGCGACACAAACAGAAGTGTCTATGGAGGACGACCATCCAGGAGGAGAATGGATGAAATTTAACCTTGGCAACCTGGCTCATTATCCACTGGTTTATACTGATGAGGACACATGTCCGCACACGGCCAAGTACATCCGCTACTTGTCCCTCAAAGATGGCATCATCCATCAAGGTACTAGTGGCAAGAACAAGCCAATCTATGCCGCCCCACTTCATGCTTGAGCATTCCCCACCCCTAATTTCCGTCACCCAGGTATTAAAGATACTAACCTCCACATCTTCCACCCCAGCAGTGCTAGCCGAGTTATAGTGGACGACGCACTTTACCACTTAGGCGACCCTGGCGTCATAGCAGACGTGCACACACTCCACACCCAGTACAACGAGATCATAAGGATCAAGAGGCAACGTCTAGAGCTAGACAACAAAGAGCAGGAGGCAAACAAGAAATTTCTAGATATGGAGCACTACCTGGCTAATGCGGCAGTTTGTACACACATTCAACCCCACCTTCTTCATACCAGACCAGCTTCCCCTCCCACTTCTTTTATTCCCTGCATCTTCGCAGCTCAAGGACCGTCTGACAACCAGGAAGAAACTGGTAACAAACGCAAATGCCCCCTCTATCCCTATTGTCTCAAATGTCACGACGACTACCCAGATCACGTGAAGGAAGACTGCCCATTATGGGTCATCTGTAGGTGGTGCTACTCCCCTCTCCACACTCATGACAAATGCCCAGTCCCTCATTTCAATTGCACCAGAATGAGTTGTGTGGTGCCTGAAACCCACCCCAACTATGGACTTATGTGTCTCAGGGACGACTCTTACAAGCTACATTGTGCAGAGTGGGACGCTGACTCATGTGACCAGCTGCATGAGTGAAGTCATGTGGGAGTGACTTTCTAGGAAGGGCGTCATGTTATGTTCTTGAGGCTTCAAATTTCATTTTTCACCTGCTTACTAATACTTTCCCATCACATGACCTATTCCCACCCCCTTTCCATCACATGACCTTATCACCTGATCGCTTACCTATCATTCTTACCATGTGATTACCTTTGGCTGTATATGTGACTCACACTGACTCCAACCTAGTAGCACATATCCTAGGCTTGCGCGCGAGTCATTTTGACTTGGTATGACTCCATCTTTTGTACGATGACTCCTTACTAGTACGGGTACTAGTAGTATTAGGCTCGAGTCATGGCAGCTGCCCAGATGTATATAAGTTGACCTTATATCCTAGAGTTGGGCCTTAAGCCTGACTTGGTTTAATCCCAAGTGTTGTAGCTTCCACAGCGCCTTCAGTTTTCGCCCGCATCCCTTCTAAGTCGTCTCGAACATCGTCGAGACTCCCCTCTACATCTTTCATTATCACCACTAGTGTCTTGCATGTGTGCAGACCCGTCATACCAGCACATCCAAGGCCCAGTGTTCGCTACCTGCGATCCCTTGAAGTACAAGTCCCGCCATCGTTATACAAACCTGTGCACATCGCACCTTAGGGTCCTTGGCCCTTAACACTCGCAAACGTGCTGCCAGATCTGCAATCGCGATAACCACAACATCTCCAAGTGCATCTTCAGGGGCAAACCAAAGTGCACATTTTGCGGATACTTCGGACACAAGACCAGTGAATGCTGGGACGCTGACCCTAACAAGTGTCCACACAACAACGGTGGTAAAAGAAACCATTTCAGACCGAACAAGAGAGCTCGACATGAGGCGAATAGTGCCAATAATTCCAAGCAGGTGAACAATGCTGAGATGGAGGAGCACATAGCATTTATTGCTCAGCCCGATGAGTCGAATGTTGGGGAGGCGACTGCAGCGATCGTTGCTGATGAGTTGGATACAGTGGAGGAGCCGATGGCCCTCATCACTGATAATGACAAGTCAGATATAATTGACGACACCTATGATGGAGAGTATTACAATTTCAATGATGTCCTTAGCTCAGATGAAATGGACATTTGTTTGATCTATTACGAATGGTTTGCTGATTCAGGCGCCACCACACATATTACCCACCAACGCAATGCCTTCACCACTTACGAACGTATACCAGAAATACCAATAACTGGTGTGGGTGGAGCAGAAATGCACATGATTGGAAAGGGCACTATCAAATTGATTTCGGAATGCGACAGACATACATATGTCCTAGAACTACAGAATGTGCTACATGTGCCAACCAACCGCAATAATTTGCTATCCCTCAGACGATGGGAAAAAGGGGGACGAAGCTATAATGGATGCGATGATGTGCTGTCCCTCCTCACGAAGGATAAAAGACCTGTCACAAGGGGTCCAAAGGTGAAAAACAACTTATATAAGTTGACATTCAAACACGCACCTCGAACGACGCACAGTGATTGCGTGTTCAACGCAGCGAGCCCTTTGCAAACTTGGGCAACATGGCACAAACGGTTTGGACATGTTGGGTACAGCAGCATAAAGAAGCTGCTAGATAATCAGCTTGTGGATGGACTTCAGATCGATAAGAACTCACCGAAGCCAGACTGTGTAGCTTGCACAGAGGCGAAGTTATCTGAAACCCCCTATGGTCCCACATCAGGACGTCCGATGAAACCTGGTGAATTAACCCATATGGACCTGTGGGGGAAGTACAATGTTGCATCCATCAATGGCAATCAATACTACCTCTTGATGGTAGATGATGCCGCGTGATACATAACTGTCAAATTCCTAAAGACAAAGGATCAAGCGGTGCAAAAGATAATGGATTACATGATGTACCTGAAAGCGCGGGGCAAGACCCCATGCACAATACGTACAGACCGGGGCACGGAATTCATAAACGAAACCCTGAGAGAATGGTGCCATAGTCAAGGCATTGAATTGCAAGTAACGGCCCCCTACTCACCTTCGCAGAATGGGGTGGTGGAGCGAATGAATTGCACCTTAGTCGAACTTGCCTGCGCAATGTTAATGGCCTCGGAGCTCCCAGAATTCCTCTGGGAAGCCACGGTTGCGCATGCAGCGTACCTGCAAAACATGTCATACATGAAACCAAGAGCTAAAACAACGCCTTATCAGATTTGGCATGGAAGAAAGCCAAATGTATCACACTTACGTGAATTCAGCGCACCTGTTTGGGTACTCCTCCAAGGACAGAGGATCCAGAGGAAAATGTTACCCAAATCACAGAGAAGGGCATATGTCGTCTATGATGAAGGGTCAAAGTCAGTGAAATACTACAACACGGCAACGAAAAATATACTTATCTCAAGGAATTTCCGTTTCCTGTCCCCCGCGGAAACTACACCACCAGAGGAGATCGCTATCGAACCAGACACTCCGCTTCAGGGGGAGTACGGCCCTCAGTGTGAGGGGGAGCGGGAGGATGGCACACGTAACACCGCCTCAAAGAACAAACTGAACAACTCCAGAAAATGGAAAGCGGAAACAGACATTGACCTGAGAGAGCCCCGAAGAACAAGGGGAATCCACTGCAATTACAGATATCTTGCTGATCCCTTCCCAGATGAGAAAGAAGCAGGCATGCTCATGATCGCCAAAGAAAAGGCCTTCGCAGTAATCCCAGGCGACGATTGCCACAGTCTGAAGGAAGCGCGTGAGTCCCCAGAATGGCCTGAATGGGAGCATGCAATCCAGACTGAGCTAGAGCAACTCCACCGGATGGGTACTTGGAAATTAGTTGAGAAGCCTGCTGGCGCCATACCCATAAATAATAAGTGGGTATTCACAAAGAAGAGAAATAAAGAAGGTGTACTTACAAAGTACAAGGCAAGACTCGTTGCCAAAGGATGCACCCAACGTCCGGGCCACGATTACATTGAAACGCACTCACCCGTTGTGCGCCTGGAAACAATCAGAGCAATATTAGCGATAGCCCCAACTTGGAAGCTGCTTATACAGCAAATGGATGTTAAGGGAGCATACCTTAACGGAACGCTAAAAGAGCGTGTTTATATGCAACAGCCCGAGGGCTTCACAGATGGGACAGGCCAAGTATGCCTGCTCATAAAGACCTTGTATGGCCTGAAACAGGCTGGGCGCGAATGGAATATTGAGTTTGATATAAAACTCAGGAGACGAAGCTATGCCCGCCTACGTTCCGACCCCTGTGCATATATCTGGCACATCGGAGATGATTTTGCAATCATCACAGTATGGGTTGATGACCTTCTTCTGTTCACAACAACGATCAGACTTATGAACAAGATGAAATCGGATATAAGAGCCAAGTGGGAAGTTACTGACCTTGGAGAGCCATCCAAGATAGTCGGAATCAAGATCACAATGAGCAGAGATTCAATCGCGATATTGCAAAGCAAATATATCAAGTCCATTTTGAAGAAAGAAGGACTTGAGCAAGCGAATCCAGTCGCGATGCCATTGGATCCACATACCCCGCTTGTGCCAAATCCGGAGGGAAACGTCAGTGATTGCAGTAATTCATTTGCAAGGCTCCTAGGAGAGCTCCAGTTTATCGTGAATGCAACACGACCTGACATTGCCTATGCAGTAAATAGATTAGCATCGTATACCGCTAATCCGAGTCTCCAACATGTGGGAGCGCTCAAACGCATCCTACGATACCTATCAGGTATGAGAAATCACGGTATAGTGTACTGTGCACTCCCTCAGCAACCCAGTTTCTTCTATGGGTATGCGGATGCCTCCTATGGAAACGCGGATAATCGCAGATCGATTTCCAGGTACGTTTTCCTTGCTGGAAACGGTGCCATCACCTGGTGCTTGCGAAAGCAAGTGTCCATTGCCCTATCAGAAGCAGCTCGAGAGGCCTGCTGGTTGAGAAACCTCTATGGCGAACTCGGCCTGCTCCAGGAAGGGATAGCGACACTGATTTGAGGCGATAATGATGGATCGATCGCGATGGCCAAGAACCCTCAATTTCACAAGCGATCTAAGCACATTGAGATAAGATGGCACTGGGTGCGAGAGCTAGTACAAGATGGTAAAATCAGCGTTGAAAGTTGCAGAGATCCAGACCAAACTGCAGACATACTGACAAAACCATTGCCACGTCCGAAACATAAGAAACACACTGCTGAGATGGGGCTTGTATCATGTTGAGGGGGAGTGTTAGGATCCGACCTGGCCAGGCAACCTGATACAAGGATCGGTGCCTATGTGTGCGCAAGACAATAGTGAGTAGTGGAGCTCCCGGATGTCAGACCGTTTGCCAATTGAGGAAATAGCGAACCATGTATATTAGGCTGAGTAGCAGCACGGACAATAAGTGAACGCGAGAGTGTTTCCCTCTCCCTGCGCGTGCATATATACCTGTAATCTTTATATCTTGAGACAGCAGGTCCAGGGCATATATGACAATAGGCAATGCTGGCAAGATATCTAGCACCTTCGAGTTGACCGATCGTTGTTGAGCGCAGTAAAGTTTGAGATCGAGGCGACGTGGTGAATCAAACACGATACCTCGCCATCTGCGGCACACGTGTACCAGCGTTTGCCATCCATCGTAATTATGATCAAAGTCAAATTCATTGTAATCATCTTTACCCAGACAGAACTCGAATGTTTCCAGGAGGACATCGTCAGGGAGCGCATCGATAGTCCGAGTCGCGCGTGGGTAAAGTCGATCTGCACCACACTATTCAATTCCAGTTTCTAAACAGAAGGACCTGCTTCCTGTGACTCACCTCGGCCCTCTTCAACCCACCACATCTTTCGTTGACGCGCAACATACTTCCTCCCAATAAGATCCTTGACGAGCTTGACGGTCTGCATTAGCGATCCGTGGAGGGATGGGTAGTTGGTGATGGGACTAAGGTTTAGTTTGAAGTTTTGAGAAGAGAGGACTGGTGAGTGACGAATCAATCTGGAGAC
>Ga0307510_10004918_pt1 | contig 15810 bp, 12 predicted proteins | sample 12_EM_MG_FD_207224 | JGI IMG/M metagenome (GOLD analysis project Ga0307510, IMG submission 207224) | Populus trichocarpa ectomycorrhiza microbial communities from riparian zone in the Pacific Northwest, United States - 12_EM | ecosystem: Host-associated > Plants > Roots > Unclassified | place...
AAAAAGCTCAGCGCCGGTCAAACCTACCACTTCGCCGTAGCAGGCTCCGCACTTACCTCGGCCCATAATGACGATCCGCTCAACGAGGCGGAAAGACTGACCCTCTTCGCCACCCTCCAGGGTACCCACCAATTGATAAAAGACCACGAAAAAGCCTGGGACCAGCTATGGCAAAGCGATATCCTCATCGACGGGGACGACCGCACCCAGCGCGAAGTCAGACTCATGCTCTATCATCTTTATTCCTTTGCCCGCGAAGGGACATCCTATAGCCTTTCCCCCATGGGACTCAGCGGTCTCGGCTACAACGGCCATACTTTCTGGGATACCGAAATATGGATGTACCCGGCCCTTCTCCTGCTGCAACCCAAAATAGCCGCATCGCTTATGGAATACCGTTACCAGCGTCTTCCCGCAGCATTGCGCAACGCCGCCAGCCATGGTTATAAAGGCGCCATGTTCCCCTGGGAAAGCGCCGCCAGCGGCAATGAAGAGACCCCCATATGGGCGCTGAGCGGCCCCTTTGAGCACCATATCACCGCCGATGTTGGCCTGGCCGCATGGAACTACTACTGCGTCACACGTGACAAGACCTGGCTCAAAGAAAAAGGTTACCCCCTTTTACAGGCCACGGCAGACTTCTGGGCTAGCCGCGTACAACGCAATGGCCCCGGCCACTATGATATCAACAATGTAGTCGCCGCCGACGAATGGGCCGAGAACGTGGATAACAACGCCTATACCAATGCCGCCGCCCGCGCCAACCTCCAATACGCCACGGACGCAGCCCGCATCCTCGGACTGACACCCGACCCCGATTGGATCAACGTAAAAAACAATATCCCCATCCTGCGCTTCCCCGATGGCGTCGTACGTGAACACGCCGCCTATAATGGGGAATCGATCAAACAGGCAGACGTCAATCTCCTCGCCTACCCCCTGAAGGAAGTCACCAGTCCCGCCGCCATCCGTAAAGACCTCGAATATTATGAACCCCGCGTAGGAGAAGGACCCGCCATGACTCATGCCATTTTCTCCATCCTCTACGAACGACTCGGCATGCCCGACAAAGCCCTCGCCGACTTTACCAATGGATACAGACCCAATCTGCGCCCCCCCTTCGGCGTCATGGCCGAGACAGCTTCCGGAAATAACCCCTATTTCGCCACCGGCGCCGGCGGTATGCTCCAGGCGATGTTGAACGGTTTTGCAGGCCTGGAGATCACTTCCAATGGTATAGCACAAATTCCCTGCAAGCTCCCTGCAGCATGGAGATCGTTAAAGATCACCGGCATAGGTCCCGACAAACAAACTTATATTGTAAAATAAATTTATAAGTATGTGTATTATCACATAATTGGGATTATTATCCAAAAAACTCATATTACCCCCTGCATTTTTACACTTATTTTGAAGATGCTTAAACGATAGGACATTTTATAGATCAAAAACGGGGGAAAAACAATAAAACACTCATTAGGCGTTATTTGCAAGTAGATTCGTAATTTTGGACGGGCCCTGAACCTACCTGTCCAGTTTACAAACCTCCGATTAACCACCTTATAAGAAAAACTATGGGCTTCAGGTATTCCATCCTCCTATTAAAAAAAACCTTCAGGAATCTCTATTTCCTGATGTTCTTTAATGGCTTTGTCCTCGCATCCCTGTTTTATTTCAAAATGGAATCATCCTACGAGAACGGACTTTTTGCAAGCATCAAGTCAAGCATAGATTCCAAAATAGACTCCAACGATACTCAGGATTCAATTCTCGTAAAATCGATGAATGTCTGCTACCAGCTCATGAATAGCCGGGCATCCACATTTGGTAACAACGGGACAGACCTCGGACTGGAATCAACGGTATTTCATTCGACCAGCTTCGATCTGATGACAACCCAGGGTGCCTGCGGCAGCTACTCCCAGGTACTCGCCCGCATCATCGGCACCTATCATTACCCCGTACGCATCGCACAAATGAAGGCAGACGGGACCTATGGCGCCCACAACATCGTGGAAGCCTACAACGGCAGCTACTGGGTAGTCCTGGACCCCACATATAACCTTTACTTCGTCCGCCCGGACTCCAGGCTCGCCAGCTTCGCGGATGTCCAGCACAACTGGCCCTATTACGCCAAACAGGTTCCCGAAGGATATAACACTTCGTATCATTACGAAGACGTCAGATACGCCAACTGGACAAAGGTTCCCATCCTCTTCCCTGCCGTAAAAGGCCTGCTCAATTTGACGATAGGTACCGAACGGGCAAACACACTATGCGTCCGCACCCTTTTCCTCAATACCTATTCCGCCTACTTTTACGTCATACTTTTACTGTATATCCCCATATTCCTGATGACCTTCAGACTGGTCATCAAAGTCAAAATATTCCCTAGCCAGGATATACCCGTTACTTTCAAGAACATCATAAAATACATCAGGCCCCGTATTATAGGGACCTCTTATATACATTAAACTAAACAGACTCATCTTTTTGCAAAACCACCCCCGGGTGGTTTTTATCTTTTTTTGACGTAGGTTTACGGCTGAATAAAATTTAATTAATGCTTAAAGTAGGCGTTTTTGGAGTTGGTCACCTCGGAAAATTTCACCTTAACAACTGGAAAGAAATAAAAACAGCCGAACTCGTAGGTTTTTATGACCCGGATGACTCCATCGCCAGGGAAGTCACAGATAAATATCAGATCCCCCGATTCCCGGACCCCGAAAGCCTCATCGACGCCTGCGACCTGATAGACGTCGTCGCCCCTACTCCTCTTCATTTTAGTTTATGCGAAAAGGCCATACGTAAGGGTAAACATGTATTTGTTGAAAAGCCACTCGCCGGCACCATGGAAGAAGCCCGCGAACTGGTCCAGCTCGTCAGGGAGTCCAATGTAAAACTACAGGTCGGACATGTCGAACGCTTCAACCCCGCCTACCTGGCCCTGCAATCTGTGCCCCTCAACCCCCTCTTTATCGAGGTCCATCGCCTGGCACAGTTTAATCCCAGAGGTACCGAAGTCAGCGTCATCCTCGACCTGATGATCCATGACATCGACATCATCCTCAGTCTTGTAAAGAGCGAAGTAAAAAGTATATCCGCCAGCGGCGTTGCCGTTATGACCGATACCCCGGATATCGCCAGCGTTCGCATCGAATTCAACAACGGCTGCGTAGCAAATCTTACCTCCAGCCGCATATCGATGAAAAAGATGAGGAAAATGCGACTATTCCAGAAAGATGCCTATATTGGTATCGATTTTCTGAATAAGAAAACCGAGATCATAAAGCTGAAGACCCCCCAGGACCTGGACGTCTTTTCTTTTGATATCGAGACCCCAAACGGCAAAAAAACAATCGCACTTTCCAATCCTTCTGTACCGGAAGTCAACGCAATAAAGCTGGAATTGGAAAAATTCTGTGAAGCAATCCTGTCCAACACTCCTACGCGCGTATCCGAAGTAGATGGATTCCGGGCTATGGATATTGCACATCAAATCCTGCAAAAGATAAAACACAATACGATCAACACCTGATTCTGGCATGCCAGCATCCAAAAAGCTCCATACCGTCTCTATCCTCTGGTATATTCTTAGCGACTATGCAACCGCATTGTTGTCTTCCATGATCTTCCATTTCAGCCGGCGCGTCCTGCTTTCGGAGACCATATTTTACAATCACAGGCTATTGCTGACAGAGCGCTTCTGGCTGGGCACTTCCACCATCCCCATCGGCTGGCTTATCTTGTATTCCCTGATGGGCTCCTATCGCTCGCTCTACCTGAAATCACGGCTAAGCGAGGCAACCAATACATTTATTTACGCCATCATCGGCTGTACCACCGTATTCTTCGCTATCGTCATCAACGATCCCGTAAAGGATTATCATTATTTCTATCAAACCTATTTTATCTTCCTTTTCTCCCACTTCCTGCTGACCCTGACAGGAAGGATTGCGATCCTAAATCTTGTCCGCAGCCAGATCACAAAAGGAAAAGTTGTCTTCAATGCACTCCTCGTAGGCAGTGACGCCATAGCTACCCGCGTCTATAAGGACTCCCGCGAAGGCCTTCGTTCTTCCGGTTACCATTATGCAGGTTATGTCACCAACCTCCACCAGCAAAACAATGGCATCGCCCGCTATCTCCCGCAGCTGGGCGACTCCGATCAGATAGAAAAAACCATCGACCAGCACAATATCCAGCTGGTCGTCGTAGCCCTCGAACGATCTTCAAGGGAAGACGTCGAGACCATTATCGAAAAGCTTAGCAACAAAGACGTCCAGATCAAGACACTCCCCAGTACGCTCGACATCATCTCCGGCTCGGTAAGAACAAGCAATGTCCTGGGAGCCGTTCTCTCCGACATCCACACCGGGCTGATGCCGGAATGGCAACAGAATTGCAAACGCCTGCTCGACGTCCTCATCGCCGTTATAAGCCTGGTTCTCCTGTCCCCCCTGATGTTGTATGTAGCCATGCGGGTACTTCTGTCCTCCTCCGGCCCCATCTTCTACCAACAGGAAAGGATTGGATACAAAGGCAAAAAATTCTGGATCTACAAATTCCGCTCCATGTACCCCGATGCAGAAAAAGAAGGCCCCGCCCTCTCTTCCTTACAGGACCCCCGCATCACCCCCTGGGGCAGGACCATGCGCAAATGGCGTATCGACGAATTGCCCCAGCTATGGAATATCCTGAAAGGAGAAATGAGCCTCGTAGGCCCCCGCCCCGAACGTGAATATTATGTAAACCAATTATATCTCCGTACTCCGTATTTTCGTTACCTGTTAAAAGTAAAACCAGGCCTCACCTCCTGGGGAATGATCCAGTTTGGTTATGCAGAGAACATTGAAGAAATGCTCGAACGCATGAGATACGATCTGATGTACATTGAGAATATTTCTCTTGGCCTCGATCTGAAGATCATGCTTCATACCTTAAGGATAATTTTTATGGGACAAGGACGCTAGGACCGCCAGCGCAACCAACAATGAAAAAATTTATCTTTCTTCTAATAGCCCTCCCCTACGCCCTCACCGGCGCCGCCCAATCCTATTGGCAACAACAAATCAACTATACCATCGACGTCACCCTCAACGACGCCGAACGCTCCCTCGACGGCTTCATAAAGATCCAATACAGCAACCATAGCCCGGATACCCTGAAATTTATCTGGATCCATTGCTGGCCCAACGCCTACAAGAACGATCGAACGGCTTTCAGCGAACAGCTGCTCGGCAACGGACGAACCGATTTCTATTTCTCCGACCGCCAGCAAAGAGGTTATATCAACCGCCTCAATTTCCGCGTCGATGACCAGGAAGCCCGGATGGAAGACCATCCCCAATATATAGACATTATAAAGGTCATCCTTCCCCACCCCCTTCCACCCGGAGAACAGGTCACCTTATCTACCCCCTTCCACGTCCAACTGCCCTACGACTTTTCCCGTAGCGGCTACACCAGTTCCACCCCCAACCCTAACAACCCATACCCCGACAACGCCTACAACATAACCCAATGGTACCCCAAACCCGCCGTCTACGACAGCAAAGGCTGGCATCCCATCCCCTACCTCGACCAGGGCGAATTCTATAGCGAATTCGCCTCCTTCGACGTCCGCATCACCGTCCCCCAATCTTTTACCGTAGCCGCCACCGGCGAGCTCCAAAACTTCCCCACCCTCCAGGAACTCGCTCCCACAAGAACACCACCGCAAAACCAACCCTCACCAATAAAGCCGCCCCACCCCAAACCCGGCGTACATCACCCTATCCAACACCACCCGGTCGCAAAAAAGATCCCGCAGCGGCCAGCACCCGTCGCCCAAAACCTACCAACAAAAACCCTGGTCTTCCACCAAACCAACATCCACGATTTCGCCTTCTTCGCTAACAAACACTTCATTACCCTCCACGACACCCTCCAGCTCCCCTCCGGCCGCATCATACAAGTCTATTCCTATTACACCCCAACCGCCAGCTCCGCCTGGCAAAACAGCATAAAATACCTCAAAGACGCCATCAGCTTCCGCAGCAGCCTCATCGGCGAATACCCCTACAACGTCGTGACAGCCGTCGAAACCAAAATGGGCCCCGGCATCGGCGGCATGGAATACCCCACCATCACCGCGATCAACAGTGACGTCAGAGACCCGAAAAGTCTCGACATTACAATAGAGCATGAAGTCGGACACAACTGGTTCTACGGCGTCCTCGGCACCAACGAGAGGCGATATGCCTGGATGGATGAAGGCATCAACACCTACTACGACAATCGCTACAAAGCATTCAAATACGGCACTTCAACCCCAAACAACTGGCTGGGAAAAAAACTCCCCGCCGACGGGCAGTCGTGGGGCCTCGACATCCTTACTACCGTCAAAGGCGACCAGCCCATATCCACCACCTCGGAAGACTTCACCCAAACCGGCTACTTCCTCACCGTCTATGCAAAAACCAGCCAATGGCTAAAAAAACTCGAAGACACCCTCGGCCGGGCGACCTTCGACAGCTGTATGCACGAGTACTATCGCCGCTGGTCATTCAAACATCCCTACCCCGATGACCTCCAAAAGATCTTCGACGAAACCAGTCACTACAACACCGGCCCCCTCTTCGCTCAGCTCGATCAAAGGGGGGCACTACAACCTCCGGCGCATAAACAACTAAAACCGACTTTTCTGTTCAATTTCAGAAATACAGACAAGTTTAATTATATCAATTTCCTGCCGGCAGCCGGCTACAATATGTACGACAAGTTCATGATCGGCGCGGTGATCCACAATTATGACCTTCCGCCCAACCCCTTTCAGTTCGTCCTCGTACCTCTATACGCAACCGGTAGCCACCAGCTCAATGGCGCCGGAGGCCTCAACTATACCTGGCGCCCCGACCAGTCCTTCCGCAAAATAGACCTTGGTATCACCGGCGAACGTTTTTCCACCGCCACCGGAATAGACAGCAATGGACATCGACTCATCGGCGGCTATTACAAGCTCGTCCCCACGCTGCGTCTGACCTTCCCCAACAAAGAGGCCCGCAGCACCCAGGAAAAATTTATCGAATGGAAAACATATCTCATCGGGGAAAAACAGCTCGATCACTATGTCCAAAAGTCCACCGACTCCTTTTACTATCCCGTTTCGGGGAAATATAATTTTCGCTATCTCAATCAGCTGAGCCTGGGGATCCGCGATGACAGGGCCCTCTATCCCTACAGTGCCCTCCTGCAATTGCAGCAGGCGGCCTCCTTTTACCGGATCAATTTTACCGGTAACTACTTCTTCAATTACGTGAAAGGCGGAGGCCTCGACCTGCGCCTCTTTGGCGCCAAATTCGGATACATCGGCGGACAGTCCAGCACAGAAGACCTCAGCAGGTTCGAGCCCAAGCTCACCGCCGTCCGGGGCGACGAAGACTACACTTACGAAAACTATTTTATAGGCCGCAGTGAGTTCACCGGTTTTGCCAGCCAGCAGATCATGATGCGCGATGGCAATCTCCCACTGCGCACAGACATCTTCCAGGACTTGCAGGGACGTTCTGACAACTGGGTAGCAGCCGTCAACCTCAGCAGCACCCTGCCCCGCCAGATCGTTCCGGAATGGGTCCCGCTAAAGGTCTTCTTTGATTTCGGCACTTATTCCGGCGCCTGGCAGACCGACCCACCAACCAGTCACTTCCTCTATGTCGGAGGTCTGCAGCTGTCCCTGCTAAAACACGTGGTCAATATCTATATTCCACTTGTCTATAGCAAAGACTTCAGCAACCAGCTAAAGACAGTTCCCGACCAGAATACCTTCGGAAAAAAGATCTCCTTTAGCATAGACCTGCAAAACATACAGTTCCGCAAACTCTTTAGTAATATCCCGCTCTGACATGGCCGCCGACAACCATATTCGCTATTTGAAACGACAGGACCTGGACCTCGACGCCTGGGATGAATGCATCCGCTCATCCCCCGTCGGCCTCCTCTATGCCCGGTCTTTCTTCCTCGATGCGGTGACAGACGGACAATGGGATGCCCTTATCCTGGGAGATTATGAAGCCGTCATGCCGCTTACCTGGAACAAAAAATATGGGTTTACCTACCTGTATCAGCCTCACTTTGTTCCTGTCCTGGGAGTCTTTGCGGGTCATATACCTCCCCCATCCCTCGTAGACTTTCTATCCGCCATTCCATCCCATTTCAGATTCTGGGACTTTGACTGCAACGAGACAAATACCCTTCCTGCGTTCACCTCGCTTCCGATAAACAACGTCCGCCGAAAAAACTATTTTCTCCCATTAGATCGTTCCGGCCAGCAGCTTCGTCAGGGTTATAAAAGGCTGGCCCGACGTATGCTGCAAAAAGTAGCAGGCCTCAACATTGACATCATACGCGGCGTCGAACCCGAAGAAGTTATCGAACACTTTCACGAGGAATACCGCCACCGCCTCATGCATACTCCCGAAGAAGAATACCGGCGTATCACAGCCGCTGCCCGGCTGGCATCTGCCAAAGGTCATCTGGCTACCTATCTGGCCAGGACACCCGATGGCGAGGTCCTGGCCTTTTACCTGGTTCTCAGGGATGATAAATTCGTTTACTCGGTACTGGGGGGGAGTACCGAAACAGGGAAAGAAAATGGTGCTTTCTATCTGCTGACCGATGCCGTCATACAGGATCACTGCAACACCGATCGTATCTTCCGGTTCGAAGGCTCGGACCTTCCCGGCATTGCCTTCTTCAACGCTCAGTTCGGGTCCTATCCCGTACAATATTCTCATTTGGTGCTGAACAAATTGCCCTTCCCGCTTAATCTGTTGAAGAAAAAATGAGAAACAGGATAACCATATCGCCCCTTTTTATACTTGCCGCCTCTCTCCTGCTCAGCCTGCTCTATTGTCCGCCGGTCGACATCTTCTTCGATGACAAGGAGATCTTTAGTTATATCGGCAGGCTCATCGCAAAAGGCGGCTTGCCCTATAGAGACGTCTTTGATCACAAACCCCCGCTTATCTATTTCTTCAATTCCTTCGGCCCCTGGGGACTTTGGCTGATCGATGCTTTTTTGGTCGGGCTGGCAAGTCTTCTTTTCTTCCGCCTTTGCCAGAAATATCGGATCAGTTGGCCCTGGCTCTTACCACTATTATTCAACCTGCTCATCAGGAACTACCTGGTCTGCATCAGCATCGGCATGACCCGCGCATACACAGCCATCTTCGCGCTGCTCTTCTTCTGTATCCTCCTCAACGGATCAAAATACCGGTACTTCTGGCTGGGTCTCCTGACCGCCGCCACCTTCTTCATGCAACAGGACCAGGTAATCATACTTTTACCCTTCTGGCTCTACGCCCTCCTCTCTATCACCACCCCGGCACGCCAGATCCTCCTGGCACTGGCCGGAGCCATCCTTTTGTCTGCCCCAATCCTATTATATTTCAGCCTAAACCATTCCCTCTCCTGGTTTTGGCAATGCGCGTTCCAATTTAATTTCTTATGGTATGATGAAAAAATCCCCTTCATTGTACACTTCAGGGCTACAAAAGATGCGCTGGAATATTCGGGCATGATGGTAACCTTTCTCCTGGCCGTGGTAGCCGGTTTCTGCGCCCTGGTTCTCCAATCAGATAACCGACGGCTGATAGCCACAGCCCTGCTCGCCGTCATTTTATCCTTTACTTCGGAGTATCTCTCCGGCAAGCTACGCGCGGGTTATCCGTTTTATTACTATCTCCTGCCGCTCGCAGCCACCCTGCCCATCCTCGTCTTTGCCGTTTGGGCGACCACAAGGGAAGAATTCCTGCTCGGTAAAAAAAGCCAGGGATTCTATGGTCTGCTACTCTGCTGCCTGCCCTTCTACAGCGCCTTTCAGCATGGCACACACCTGTCCACACATAATGCAGACCTGGTAAAGTCCATGCCGGAATACCACTGGCTTCGGCAGCAACAGCTAAAAGATTATGAATTATTTTCCTTTGGAAGCAATGACTGGATCTATGTCTACAACCAGTTTAATATCCTGGCACCTTCCCGCTGGGTCTACCAGCATATCTGGGAATATTATCCCAGTTGGGACGCCGACCATCAGCAGCTGGAGTCTATCATGAACGACCTGCTCCGGCATCATACAAAATATATCATCAATGATCTGCAACGATTCCGCTGGCAGGACCCTTCGGCCCGCACACTCTGGCTGGCCTTTTTGCAAAAGAACTATCAACCCGTAACCTTGCCGCCATCTATAGAAGCCCTTCGCTCCACCGTACCGGTGCTTCCCGGCGCTCTACCGCCATCGGGCCCACTCCTCTGGCAAATAAAATAAGCTATTTCATCAACCCTTCGGCAATCAGCAGATCTATCGGGGTCGTGATCTTTATATTATTGATCTCCCCTTCCACAAGTTGCACGGTATACCCCGCAGCTTCTGCTACCGTAGCTTCATCCGTAAACTCCTCGAGATATTCGACGCGAAAGGAAGGTAAAAGTATTGTGCTGAGAAATGTCTGTGGTGTTTGCACCAGCTTGACCCGGCTGCGATCGACAACGACATTGCCGCCCTCCGTCACCAGTCTTACACTGTCCTTCGAATCTACGACAGGTATAGCCGAACCCAACAAGACCGCCTGCTCATAACACCGGTGTATCAGCTCTTTGCTCACCAGGCAGCGAACGCCATCATGAACAAAGATCGCCGAATCTTCCTTTATCATGTCCAACCCATTGCGCACCGAATGGAAGCGCGTGCTGCCCCCCGTCGTCAGTTGAACCCTTTCCGGCGCGCGCGTGGCACCAACCACAGCCATAGCCGCTTCCATATGCTCAGAAGGAACCACCAGAACAACCTTCATATCATCATAAGCCCCCAAAAAAGCCTCCAGCGTATACCACAAAACAGGCTTATCCCTTAACAGGAGAAATTGTTTCGGCACCGCGCTCCCCATTCGGGAACCGGAACCACCAGCCACAATAACGGCGTATTTTTTCATAACTATTTGTATATAGCTACCACCTCGGCCCCATCACTGCTCTTATATCCCCTGTACATCCCCTGGCTATTAAATATCAGCGCGGCATTCCCATGCGCGTCAACCCCGATCATCCCCCCTTCCCCGCCAATAGCCATCAGCTTTTCATGTACCACTACCTCCATAGCCTGTTGCAGGCTCATGCCCTTATATTCCATCAGACAGCTGACATCATGTGCCGCCACAGCCCGGATGAACATCTCTCCATGACCGGTACAGGATATCCCGCAGGTATTATTATTCGCATAGGTCCCCGCGCCGATGATCGGGCTATCCCCGATACGACCATATTTCTTGTTGGTCATTCCACCGGTGCTGGTTGCAGCAGCTATATTCCCCTGCTGATCACAGGCTACAGCCCCCACCGTTCCGAACTTCTTATCCCGCATCAACTCTTCCAGCCGCTGATGTGTATGGTCGAGTGAATAGGTATCGCTGTCCCGGATCGCCTTCCATTGATCGTAACGAAACTGCGAGAAAAAATATTCATCCGGCTCCAGCTTGATCCCCTGTTTGATCGCAAAATCACTGGCGCCTTTCCCACTCAGAAACACATGATTGCTGTTGATCATCACTTCGGTGGCCAGCTCTATTGGATTGCGAACATTACGGACTCCCGTAACCGAACCCGCCTCCAGCGTCTTGCCGTCCATGATGGCCGCATCCATCTCCTGAACACCCTTTTTTGTAAAGACCGAGCCCCGCCCGGCATTGAACAACATATTATCTTCCAGGATCACAATGGTGGCCTTGATGGCATTGACCGCCGAACCACCCTGCTCCAGGACTGCAAAGCCGGCATCCATAGCCTGTTGCAAACCCTCCAGGTAAGCCAGCTCTAATTCAGGGGTCATATCTGTTTTAACGATCGTACCGGCTCCGCCGTGAATCGCGAGAGTAAACCTCGACATAGCTTTATAATTGAGGGCGTAAAGCTATAAAAATATGTGCCTGAGATTTTTGAAGAATTGAAGCAGATGGTTGAACAGCCGCTAACAGCTAGCTAAAATCATTCGAAACTAATCAACGGAACTTCGGCATGGAGCTTCGCAGGGACCTACACCAGCGCGCCAAGCAACTTCCCGCACTCGTGCAACAACAGCTCCCGGCTGATGGCCGCCGTCCCAACCTCCTCACAAACCAGCCCCCCGGCAATATTAGCCACCTCCGCCATCAGATTGGCATTTCCGGTAGCCGCATACACCAGCGAAGCCACCGCGATCACCGTATCCCCCGCTCCGGAAACATCCGCAATATTGCGTATGTGCGAGCTGATCTGCCTGAACTCCTCCCCTTTCTGATAAAACACTCCTTTCTCCGATAAAGTAATAAACGATATCGTATGCTGCATCTTTTCTACCAGCTGTTCATGAATATGCCGCAGAGTCGGCAGCTTTATATCCTCCAATAGGATATTCAGCCCCTCCCGAACCTCTTTCAGATTGGGCTTGAATATCGTCACACCCGTATAAGAAAAGAAATTCTTCCGCTTGGGATCCACCGCCGTAATGACCTTATGACGATGACATAAGGCCACGGCTTCCCGTATCACCCGCTCTGTCAGTATCCCTTTATTATAATCTTCGAAGATAATGACCTGCGGCTTCTCCTTTTCCAGGTAAACCCGCACCTGTCCCAGCAGCTCGTCTTCTTCTATAGGAGAAAGATCAGTAGTAGTCTCCGAATCCAACCGCAGCATTTGTTGATTCCGGCCCATGACTCTCGCCTTATTGGTCGTTATCCGCGTCTTGCTCCGCGTCAGGTATTCCGTATAGATGCCGCTGGACTCCAACATTTTCTCCAGCTCCTTGCCGTCCGCATCGTGTCCTATGACCGAGAAAGCAGTCACCCGTGCTCCCAGCGAAGCCAGATTCAGCGCCACATTCCCTGCACCTCCTATCCGGTTCTCCCGCTGATCCAGCGTTACAACAGGTACCGGCGCCTCCGGAGATATCCGCTCCACATGCCCCCACAAATACGTATCCAGCATCACATCCCCGATAACCCCAACCTTGATATGCTCAAATGCAGTAAATAATTGCTTAAAATCCGTCATACAAATTATTTAAATCGATTCCGTCTCGTTTCTTCTGCCAACCTATCCCGGCAACCTCGCTCTACACAGGTCTTAAGCCGCATCCCTTCTCGATACCGCAATGTAATACAAAGGTATGCCCAATAACACAATGATAGCGCCCCAGGTCGCATACACCGGTTTTTGGATGATCAGTGCCACACAGAACACCGATGCCAGAATGATATAGATAATGGGCAGCACCGGATAACCCCAGGCCTTATATGGCCGTTCCAGCGAAGGCTGTTTCTTCCGCAGGATAAAGATGCCCAGCACGGTCAGTGCATAAAAGAAGACGGCAACAAAGGAGATCATATCCAGCAGATCACCATACTTCCCGCTAAGACAAAGCATACAGGCCACAACACACTGAGCCCACAAGGCCCAGCCCGGTACGGCATTCTTATTCAGCTGCCCCGCTTGCTTGAAAAACAATCCATCCCCCGCCATCGTATAATATACCCGCGCCCCAGCCAGGATCAATCCATTGTTACAACCAAAAGTCGAGATCATGATCATGACGGCTATCACGTAAGTTCCTACATGCCCGAAGATAACATTGGCCGCAGCTACAGCCACCCGATCCTGAGGAGCCGTAGCAATATTATTCAGCGGCATCACACTTAGGTACATGAGATTCGCCGCCACATAAATGACCGTTACGATCAGCGTTCCAAAGAAAAGGCTCAGCCCGATATTACGCTTGGGATTCTTCATCTCCCCGGCAATGAACGTGACATTGTTCCAGGCATCGCTGGAGAAAATAGAACCCGTCATCGCAGCCGCTATTGCACCCACAACAGCGAGCCCCACGATAGGGTTGCCCGCCAGGTCACCCACACCACTCATTGCCCCACCTGCGCCCCCCGGTATCAGCCGCTGCATATGCCAGGCATCCGCCCAGTTATGCTGCCAGATACCCTTTTGAGCCCCCAGTAGAAAGCCAAAAACGATCAGCCCGAACAGCGACAGCAATTTAGTAACGGTAAATATGGTTTGTATCCACTTACCCGATTCGATCCCCCGGGTATTGACGTAAGTAAGAAAAGCGATCAGCACCATCGACACCACTTGTGCGGTATGAACCTTGAAGGTTCCAAGCGTGAATATTACATTGGCGTCATTCAATTCCAGGGACGGGAAAAAATAACCCGCGAACTTGGAAAAGGCAACCCCTACCGCTGCAATGGTCCCGGTCTGGATCACCGCAAAAAAGCTCCAGCCATATAAAAAACCCGTCAGTGGATTGTAGGCTTCCTTCAGGTATACATACTGCCCCCCGGCCTTTGGATACATGCCGCTCAGCTCACCATAGCTGACAGCCGCCGACAAGGTCATAAACCCCGTAATAGCCCATACAAAGATGAGCCAGCCGGCGCTTCCGACATTACGTGTAATATCCGCGCTGACAATAAAAATACCGGAGCCGATCATCGAACCGGCAACGATCATGGTGCCGTCCAGCAGCCCTAATGTAGGTTTGAAAGTAGTATTGGTTGATTCTGCCATAGACCCTAAGATAAGAAAATCAATCAATTCCGCAGCAGAATCTATCCACACCCCGCGCCGCAGCGCCACTAATTATTTCTTCTTATACGCCTCATTTAACCCCTGTACCAGCTCGTTGGTAATATTATAGCTGGAGTCCTTATTATAGATAAAGGAATTGGGGTCATAGGCAAAAATGTAGGAGTAGTTCTTAGTCTTATTATATTCTTTCAAAAAGTCTTCGATCCTTTTACGGATATCGGCCTTCCGCTCTTCCGTACTCTTATACAAAGCCTGCTCCAGCTCCTGCTTGCGGCTGGCAAACTGCTGCTGCATTTGTGCATACTCCTGCTGAGCCTGCTCACCCTCAGCCTGTGTCATCTGATTACCCTTCTGCCTCCAGGTCTGTATCTTTTTCTGGTTCTCGCGATCGAGCCTTTGCAGATCCATATTCATATCGTTCTCTTTCGACTTCACCTGCGTCTGCGCATCCTTAAAAACTTCGTAATGCGCCTCCAGGGAATCCATGTCAAAATACGCAATCTTAAAATTGCTGCCACTCACAGGTTTCGCCTCGGTCGCAGTACTCTTCTTCAGTTCCCGGATCTGGCCGGCCTGAACAAAATATAAAACGGATGCCAACACAATGGCAACAACGGCTAGTATAGTAGAGATCTTGTTCATAAGTTACCGCGAATATAGGCTTCGCTGCCCTTATATAAAAAAAGTAGGAGGTTTTTTACCCCCTACTTTTATCTATTTTAACAATAAAATAAACTATTCCTCATCATCGAACTGCATCGCCTCACGAGTCGTCTGCAACAGTTCATACTCTTCCTTGCTGCCGACAATCATGTTCTCGAAGTCACGTAAGCCCGTACCAGCCGGAATCGGATGGCCCGTGATCACATTCTCCTTCAGACCAAGCATGTCGTCGCTCTTACCCTGGATAGCGGCAGAAGACAATACCTTCGTCGTTTCCTGGAAGGACGCAGCAGAGATCCAGCTTTGCGTACCAAGAGATGCCTTCGTAATACCCAGGAGCAGCGGCGCCGAAGTGGCGGCATTGGCATCCCGGAATTCAGCCAGCTTCTTGTCGTTCCGGCGCAGGATGGAATTCTCTTCTCTTACTTCCCGCAGACTTACGATCTGCCCGGCCTTCAGCTTTCCGGATTCGCCCGGATCAGTAACGACCTTCTTATCAAAGATCCAGTCATTCTCTTCGAGGAACTC
>Ga0307510_10004919_pt1 | contig 15809 bp, 15 predicted proteins | sample 12_EM_MG_FD_207224 | JGI IMG/M metagenome (GOLD analysis project Ga0307510, IMG submission 207224) | Populus trichocarpa ectomycorrhiza microbial communities from riparian zone in the Pacific Northwest, United States - 12_EM | ecosystem: Host-associated > Plants > Roots > Unclassified | place...
CGGCTGACCAGGATCGAAATCATGATGATGTTATCGATGCCGAGGACGATTTCCAGGGCGGTCAGGGTGAAGAAGGCAACCCAGATTTCGGGGTTGGTCAGCCATTCCATGTGTATTCCTTTGAGCGATTGTTAAACCGAAAAAGGTCCGGGCTTCAAACCGCGAAGCCAGGACCCGAAACGGTGAGTCTTGGGCTTATAGAGTGCTGAACACCGGGAAAGTCCCCAACAGCAGTGCAGCAATCAGGATGCAGATACAAACCAGGATCGCCCATTTCAGGGTGAAACGCTGGTGGTCACCAAAATCAATGCCGGCCAAGGCTACCAACAGATACGTCGATGGCACCAACGGGCTCAGCAAGTGGACGGGCTGACCGACGATCGAGGCACGGGCCATTTCCACTGCGGTGATCCCGTAGTGGCTGGCGGCTTCGGCCAACACCGGCAACACGCCATAGTAAAACGCATCGTTGGACATGAAGAAGGTGAACGGCATGCTCACCAGCGCCGTGATCACCGCCAGGTACGGGCCGAGGAAATCCGGGATCACCGCCAACAGGCTCTTCGACATCGCATCGACCATGCCGGTGCCGCTCAGGATACCGGTGAAGATACCCGCCGCAAAGATCAGACCGACCACTGCCAGCACGCTACCGGCGTGAGCGGCGACACGATCCTTCTGCATCTGCAGGCAAGGGTAGTTGACGATCATGGCAATACTGAACGCAACCATGAACAGCACCGGCAATGGCAGCAGGCCGGCGATCAGGGTGCACATCAGGCCGAAAGTCAGGGCGCCGTTGAACCAGATCAGTTTTGGACGGCGGGCATCCGGGAACTGCGACACGCTGATTTCGCTGTGATCGATATCATCGCCAACCAGATGCAGCTCACCCAGACGCGCACGCTCACGTTTACCGTAGAAATAAGCGATAACCAGAATCGCCACCACACCAGCGGCCATGGCCGGAATCATCGGCACGAAAATGTCCGACGGATCGACATGCAGCGCACTCGCCGCACGCGCGGTCGGGCCGCCCCACGGCGTCATGTTCATCACGCCACCGGCGAGGATGATCAGACCGGCCATGATCCGCGGGCTCATGCCGATGCGGCTGTACAGCGGCAGCATGGCGGCCACGCAGATCATATAAGTGGTCGCGCCGTCACCATCGAGGGAAACGACGAGCGCCAGTACGGCGGTGCCGACCGAAACCTTCAGCGGGTCACCCTTGACCAGTTTGAGAATCTTGCGCACGGCCGGGTCAAACAGGCCGGAGTCGATCATCAGGGCGAAATAGAGAATCGCGAACATCAGCATCACGCCAGTCGGCGCGAGCTTGGTGATGCCTTCGAGCATCATCGGGCCGATCTTCGGTGCAAAACCGCCGAACAGGGCGAAGACGATCGGGATGATGATCAGAGCGATCAGCGCGGACAGGCGCTTGGTCATGATCAGGAACATGAACGTGATGACCATGGCGAAGCCAAGGAAAGTCAGCATGGGAATACTCCAGGCGTAGCGCGGCTAGTTAAATGAGCAGATCGGACGGGATCAGCGCAGAACGGGAAGCACGAGACGTACGGGCGGAGTGACAGCGAAAAGGCGGGCTACAGAGGACATCAGAATCACCATTGTTGTTGTTAATTGGGCCGTTCGTGCGAGGTATCACACGCGTTGGCCAACCGGTCTGTTGCCGGAAGTGGAGGCGATCCTAATCGGGGAAGCTTTCAGCTACCTTTCGCTTGAGAAAGCTTTGAATGAACGGTCAACCGGCCGTCGGATGCGAACTAGAGTCAATAAACACGGGAAGGGGAGCTTTCGAGATGAGCGAATTGCACAGCGGCGGCTGCCATTGCGGACACATTCGTTATCAGTTCAGCGGGGCCTTGCAGGATATCGCCCATTGCCATTGTTCGATTTGCCGCCGAGTCAGCGGCGGAATCGTCACGACCTGGATCACCGTGCCGGCAGCGAATTTTCAATGGCTGGCCGGCGTGCCTTCGCGATATGACTCGTCGGCCAGTTGCGCGCGGTTCTTCTGCCCGCACTGCGGCGCGCAACTGGCGCTGGTGACATTACTCAGCCCCGAGAGCATCGACGTGACCATCGCCACCCTTGATCACCCAGAGCAGGCACCCGCCGAGCGACACATCTGGACGGACAGCCAATTGCCCTGGCTGCATCTGGACGAGCATCTGCCAGGCGAGGCAGCAGAAACGATTTGATCAAAAAATAGACAGATCCAGCGTTCGGATCGCACCCATCCAGATCGCGTGCTCCGTATGGTCGAGCAAGTCATCGCCAGTGTCCGGGTGCAGAAACACCACCAAGCCTTTACGGTTCAGCGCCAGCCATGGCAGCACATCGCCAATCAGCTCGGGGCCGAAGGCCAATTGGCAACTCCAGTCCGGATGCGGCCCGACCGGGCGCTCGTGGACGCGGCCCATCTTCAATGAAAACAATTGCGCGGCCTGCTCGCACAAGGCCCGCGCCTGTTCAATGGTGTCGGCGTCAAAATAGACGTGGGCGTGGTAGCCCTTGATCGCTTGCATCGCAAACCCTCGGAAATCGGTTCGAACCCTCGGCGTTGCCCGTATGTCACACGCCATACAAGGAATAAGAAAAGGGATCAGCCATGAAAAATGCCGAAACCCCGGCGGTAAAAGTGGTGCTCTATGGTGCCATGAGTAGCCTGGGCAGCGCGTTGATGGCTGAATTGCTGCGTCGTCAGCACGAAGTCATCGCCATCCTCGACGATTTGACCGCAATCGCGCCGCGTCCTGGATTGCGCACCAAAACGGGCGATTTGTTCGACTCGGAACGGGTCAATCAGAGTGTGGCCGGCAGTTCGGCGGTCATCTGTTTACTGGATGCGCCGGGGTTACCGTTCAGCAGCGATCAGGTTGAACGCTCCGTAGTGCTCGGACCGGTCGAGCAAGTCCTGGCCGTCGACGCACTGGTTGATGGCCTGCAAGCGGCCAATGTGTCGCGGCTGTTTCTGGTGGGCGACTTTGCCGTACTTGATGAGCCGGATGTTGATGATCGCCTGCAACGTCATGCTGCCGAAGAAATTCGCGAAGCCGTGCAAAGCAGCCCGCTGCACTGGACGCTGGTCAATGCACCGCACGGCGTGGCCGGGCTGACCATCGAACATTTCAGTCAAGTCGGCGGCAACCTGGAACCGGGTCTGGCCGAACCGCTGGAGCGGCTGAATCGCGTGGCGGTGGGCATAGCCGATGAGCTAAGGCTGAATTTGCATGTGGGTGAACATGTGAATTTTGTGGCGGCTTCAGATTCGTAAAAGATCGCAGCCTTCGGCAGTTCCTACAGGGGACCGCGTTCCAGATGCAGGAGCTGCCGAAGGCTGCGATCTTTTGATCTTCAAACCGCAATCGAAGGCAATGCCAACCCATTGAGCGATTCAGCGCTACTCGCCTGCTCCACCATCAACCAATCGACAAACTGCTGAATCAGAGTGCCCCGGCGTTTGCGTTGCGGCAGCACCCACGTAATAACCCAACCGCGACAGCGTCGTTTCAGCAATCGGCCGGCATAACAAACCCTGACTCAGCAAGTTATCCACAAGGTGCCGCCAGCCAATCGCCACGCCTTGCCCGCCAATCGCCGCTTGAATCAACAGCGTGTAATTGTCGAAGCGCAATTGCCCCGGCGCTGGCGGTGTATTGATACCGAGTTCACGGAACAGACCACTCCAGTCAAACCAGTTGCTGCTGTTTTCCCCGCGCAGGTGCAGCAACGGAAACTCCAGCAACGCCTGAGCAGGCAAGGGCGGGGCGCGGTCCTTGAGCAATTGCGGACTGCACACGGGGAACACTTCTTCGCTGAACAGCCAATGGCTTTCACCCTGTTTAAAGCGCCCATCGCCAAACAGGATCGCCACATCGATATCGGTGCGCAGCATGTTGTGGTTGCGTTCGCTGGTCACGAGGCTGACGTCGACCTGCGGATTGGCTTCGTGAAAGCGATGCAGGCGCGGCATCAGCCAATACGCAGCGAAGGCAAAATCAGTGGCTACCTGCAGGACTTCATGTTGCTGCTGTGCACTGATCGCACTCAATCCTGCATCGATATTCTGCAAACCGAGGTTAACTTGCTCAAACAGTATCGCGCCGACTTCGGTCAGCTCGATGCCACGGTAGATGCGATCAAACAACCGCGTACCAAGTTTTTCTTCCAGCCGTTTGATTTGCTGGCTGATCGCCGGTTGTGTGGTGCACAGCTCGACCGCCGCCGCGGTAAAACTGCGATGCCTGGCTGCGGCCTCGAAGGCGCGCAGCAGGTCGAGGGACAGATCCCCCAGAGCTTCATACATAAGCTGTGCTTATCCTAGTCATTGTCCGGCGCGGGCTTTACCGAATACAGCATGGACTCCATGCTCGATCGCAGCAATGTCGCATAAATATTCACTATGGAATGCCGCGATCACATGAAGCGCAAGAATATTCTTTTCATCATGGCCGATCAGATGGCCGCGCCAATGTTGCCGATCTACGGCCCGTCGCCGATCAAACTGCCGAATCTTTCCCGCCTCGCCGCCCAAGGCGTGGTGTTCGATGCCGCTTACTGCAACAGCCCGTTGTGCGCGCCGTCGCGTTTCACCCTGGTCAGCGGCCAGTTGCCGAGCAAGATTGGCGCCTATGACAACGCGGCGGATTTCCCCGCCGACATTCCGACCTACGCCCACTACCTGCGCCGCCTCGGCTACCGCACCGCGCTGTCGGGCAAGATGCATTTCTGCGGCCCGGACCAGTTGCACGGTTATGAAGAACGCCTGACCAGCGATATCTACCCGGCAGATTACGGTTGGGCCGTGAACTGGGATGAGCCGGACGTGCGGCCGAGTTGGTATCACAATATGTCTTCGGTGCTACAGGCTGGGCCGTGTGTGCGCACCAACCAGCTCGATTTCGATGAAGAGGTGGTGTTCAAGGCGCAGCAATACCTGTTCGATCACATTCGCGAGGATGGCGATCGCCCGTTCTGCCTGACCGTATCGATGACTCACCCACACGATCCCTACACCATTCCCAAGGCGTTCTGGGATTTGTACAACGATGCCGATATCCCGCTTCCGATCACGCCGGATCAACACGAACTCGATCCGCACTCGCAACGTCTGCTCAAGGTTTACGACCTGTGGGACAAGCCGCTGCCTGTGGATAAGATCCGCGATGCACGCCGGGCCTACTTCGGCGCCTGCAGCTATATCGACGCCAACGTCGGCAAACTTCTGCAAACCCTCGAAGAAACCGGACTAATTGACGACACCATCATTGTGTTCTCCGGTGACCACGGCGACATGCTCGGCGAGAAAGGCCTCTGGTACAAAATGCACTGGTACGAGATGGCGGCCCGTGTGCCCCTGTTGATAAGTGCCCCAGGCCAGTTCGATGCCGGGCGGGTTAGCGCAGCCGTGTCGACCGCTGACCTGTTGCCGACCTTCGTTGAACTGGCCGGAGGAACGCTGGAACCGGGCTTGCCGCTGGACGGCCGCTCACTGGTTTCACATCTGCAAGGGCAGGGCGGCCATGACCAAGTGTTTGGCGAATACATGGCCGAAGGCACCATCAGCCCGTTGATGATGATCCGTCGCGGCGCCTACAAATTTATCTACAGTGAAAGCGACCCTTGCCTACTCTTCGACGTAAATAACGATCCGCGTGAACTGGAAGAACTCAGCCAATCGCCGCAACATCGTCAGCTTTTCGACGATTTTCTCGCCGAGGCGCGAGCCAAGTGGGACATCCCGGCAATACACCGCGACGTCCTCGCCAGCCAACGCCGTCGCCGATTTGTTGCCGACGCATTAACCATCGGCAAGCTGAAGAGCTGGGATCACCAGCCGCTGGTGGACGCCAGTCAGCAGTACATGCGCAACCACATCGACCTCGATGATCTGGAACGCAAAGCACGTTATCCACAACCCTGCCAAAACCAATAATGTTAAGGGGAAGTCCATGCGCAAGTTATCCACAGTAGTGACGGTTGGCCTGATCGCGTTGAGCAGCGCCTCGGCCTTCGCCGAGCAGAGTTGCGACACGGTGAAAATGGCCGATCCGGGTTGGAGCGACATCGCCGCGACCAACGCCATCACCGGGTTTCTGCTGGACGGCATGGGCTACAAGGCCAAGGTCGACACCCTCGCGGTGCCGATTACTTTTGGCGGGTTGAAGGATGGCCAAGTGGATGTGTTCCTCGGCAACTGGATGCCGGCGCAGCAGGGCTTCTACGACAAGTTCGTCGCCACCGGCGATGTCACGCAACTGGCGAAAAACCTCGACGGCACCGAGTTCACCCTGGCTGTACCGGATTACGTGTGGGACGCCGGTGTGCATAACTTTGCCGACCTGAACAAATACGCGGACAAGTTCGAGCGCAAGATCTACGGCATTGGCTCCGGCGCACCGGCGAATATCTCGCTGCAGGAAATCATCAAGAAGAATGACTTCGACATGGGCCAGTGGAAGCTGATCGAGTCCAGTGAACAGGCGATGCTGGCGGAAGTGTCGCGGGCGGTGAAGAAACAGAAATTCGTCACCTTCCTCGGCTGGACGCCGCACCCGATGAACGTGCAGTTGAAGATGCATTACCTCAAGGGTGGCGAGAAGTACTTTGGCGACACCGGCAGCGTGTTTACGTTGACGCGTAAGGGCTACGCCGAGGCGTGTCCAAATGTGGGTAAATTGCTGACCAATCTTTCGTTCACCCAGGAGATGGAGAACAGCATCATGGCTGAGGTGGTGAACAAGAAGGTCACTAATGCCGAGGCGGCGAAGGCTTGGATCAAGGCGAACCCGGCGGTGCTGGACAAGTGGCTGGATGGGGTGAAGACCGTCGATGGCAAGGATGCGTTGGTGGCGGTGAAGGCGAAGCTCTGATCGTGGGATTGCTGGAATTGTGCACTGCTTGAGATTTTTGCCCCCTCACCCCAGCCCTCTCCCCCAGAGGGGGCGAGGGGGAAAGGGAGCCGATATTTGTTGCATTCAAAACTTGCGTTCAACTTTGAAATCGCAGGTTGATGAATCTCTGACAGACACCTCGGTCAGTCCCCTCTCCCTCTGGGAGAGGGCTAGGGTGAGGGGCCTTTCCCCTGACACCCTGATAACCTTGAATAAAACCCCAACCGCGAGGACCCATGGCCTTCCCCAGCCGCCACTCTCTCTTGCCCTTCCTCACCTGGCTACCGCGACAAACCCGCGCCAGCGTCGGACGGGACCTGATCGTCGGCCTCAGCGGTGCGATTCTCGCCTTACCCCAGTCGATTGCCTACGCGCTGATCGCCGGCCTCCCACCTGAATACGGCCTCTACGCCGCGATCATTCCGGTGTTGATCGCCTGCCTGTGGGGCTCATCCTGGCACTTGATCTGCGGTCCGACAGCGGCCATTTCCATCGTGCTGTACGCCAGCGTCAGTCCGTTGGCCGTGCCGGCCTCGCAGGATTACATCACGCTGATCCTGCTGCTGACCTTGCTCGCAGGGATTTTCCAGTGGCTGCTCGGACTGCTGCGCTTCGGTGCGCTGGTGAATTTCGTCTCGCATTCGGTGGTACTCGGTTTCACTCTCGGCGCGGCGGTGGTGATCGCCATTGGGCAATTGCCGAATCTGTTGGGACTGGAATTACCGGCGAAAGCCACGGCGCTGGCGAGTCTGATGGATCTGCTGCAGCACCTCAGGGCTGTGGATAAACCGTCGTTAGTTCTGGGCATAGCCACGGTGGTGGTCGGCGTGGTGCTGAAACAACTGCTGCCACGCTGGCCAACGCTGTTGATCACATTGGTGCTGGCCAGTCTGCTGGTGTGGCTGTGGCCGGCGATGTTCGGGCATGTGCATCTGGTCAGCGCGTTTGTCGGGCGCCTGCCGCCGTTCAGTGGCTTGCCGCTGGATCTGGATTTGATCCTGCGTTTGCTGCCGAGCGCCGTGGCGGTGGGCATGCTCGGGCTAGTCACCAGTCTGTCGATCGCGCGCTCGATTTCCGCTCGGTCGCAACAGTTGCTCGATGCCAATCAGGAAGTTCGCGCGCAGGGTTTATCGAACATCGTCGGGGCGTTTTTTTCCGGGTCGCTGTCAGCCGGATCGTTTACCCGTTCGGGGTTGAGCTACGAGGCGGGCGCCTGTTCGCCATTGGCCGGGATCTTTTCAGCGATCTGGGTGGCGTTGTTTGCGATTTTCGGCGCCGGTCTGATTTCGCACATTCCCATTCCGGCAATGGCGGGCAGCATTCTGCTGATCGCCTGGGGCCTGGTCGATCATCGCGGCATTCGCGCGTTGCTGCGAGTCAGCCGTGCCGAGTTCGTGGTCATGGCGCTGACTTGCCTGGCGACATTGCTGCTGGAATTGCAGACGGCGATTTATGCCGGGGTGCTGGCATCACTGTTCTTCTACCTCAAGCGCACTTCGCAACCGCGTGTGCAGCATTGGCGCGACGGTGAGGATGATGTTTTGCGCGTCGGCGGCTCGATCTTTTTCGGCGCCAGCCATTACCTGCAAGTGCGCCTGCAGCGCCTGCACGGCGCGCGGGTGGTGATCGAGGCGCAGCAAATCAACTTCATCGACTATTCGGGGGTGGAGATGCTGCATCAGGAGGCGCGGCGTTTATTGCGCCAGAATCGCAGCCTGACCTTGCGCCGGGCGCGGCCGCAGGTGGTGGAGGAATTGAGGAAGCTTGAGGGGCCGGAGAAATGTCCGATCCGGTTTGAGGATTGATTGGCGATCGAGGTAATCCTTGTGGGAGCGAGCCTGCTCGCGAAGACTGCGGCACATCCAACATTGATGTGTCAGACAGACCGCTTTCGCGAGCAGGCTCGCTCCCACATGGGTACTTATTGGGCCAGTTGCCGGCGCAGTTCGGCGAGTACTGGCGCGGTGTCCGGGCGTACACCGCGCCACAGGAAGAACGCCTCAGCCGCCTGTTCAGCAAGCATCCCCAAGCCATCCATCACCACCGCTGCGCCATGCTCAGTGGCCCAACGGCAGAACGCTGTCGGCTCCTTGCCGTACATCATGTCGTAGCACAGGGTCTTGCCCGGCTCGATCAGGCTCGGCGCAATCGGCGGCACATCACCGGTCAGGCTGGCAGATGTAGCGTTGATGATCACGTCCACCGGCTCGCGCAACCAATCGAAACCACTGGCCGACACCGGCCCGAGGTCGCAGAACAACTCGGCCAGCAATTCAGCCTTGTCCACCGTGCGGTTGGCGATGATCACCGAGGCCGGTTGTTCCGCCAGCAACGGCTCCAGCGCACCGCGCACCGCGCCACCGGCACCCAGCAGCAGAATACGTTTGCCGGTCAGGCTGAACCCGGCGTTCACCGTCAGATCACGCACCAGTCCGGCGCCGTCGGTGTTGTCACCCAGCAGCGAGCCGTCCGCCAGTTTGCTCAAGGTATTCACCGCACCGGCCCGCTGCGCACGAGCAGTCAGGCTATTGGCCAAACGGTAAGCGTCTTCCTTGAACGGCACGGTAACGTTGGCACCGCGACCGTCCTGGAAAAACGCCGTGGCGCAGCCGGCGAAATCATCAAGCGGCGCCAGCAGCGTGCAGTAGTCGAGGCTCTGACCGGTCTGCGCAGCGAACAGTTTGTGAATCATCGGCGATTTGCTGTGGCCGATCGGGTTACCGAAAACGACGTAACGATCCATCAGAAATCCTCAGGCTTCGCCTAACCAGTCGCGGTCTTGCAGGAAGTACTCGGTCAGGCGCGCTTCTTCGCTGCCAGGTGCAGCCTTCCAGTCATAGCCCCAGCGCACTTGCGGCGGCAGCGACATCAGGATCGATTCGGTTCGCCCGCCCGATTGCAGGCCGAACAGCGTGCCACGGTCGTACACCAGGTTGAACTCGACGTAACGGCCACGGCGGAATTCCTGGAATTCACGCTGCTGCGCGGTGAAAGCATCGTTTTTACGGCGCTGCACGATCGGCAGATAGGCGTCGATGTAAGCGTCGCCGATGGCGCGCATGAAGGCGAAGCTGGTGTCGAAGTCCCACTCGTTCAGGTCATCGAAGAACAGACCGCCGATGCCGCGCGGTTCGTGGCGATGCTTGATGTGGAAGTAGGTGTCGCACCAGGCTTTATAGCGCGGGTAGACATCCGCCCCGAACGGCGCGCAAGCCTGCTCGGCGACGCGGTGCCAGTGGATGCAGTCTTCTTCGTTGCCGTAATACGGAGTCAGGTCGAAGCCGCCGCCGAACCACCAGACCGGCTCCTCACCTTCCTTCTCGGCAATGAAAAAACGCACGTTGGCGTGGGAAGTCGGCACATGCGGGTTGTGCGGGTGGATCACCAGCGACACGCCAAGCGCTTCGAAACCGCGACCGGCCAATTCCGGGCGATGGGCGCTGGCCGACGGTGGCAGACCACTGCCGAAGACGTGGGAAAAGTTGACACCGCCCTTTTCGATCACCGTACCGTTCTCGATCACGCGGGTGCGACCGCCACCGCCGGCGGGCCGGGTCCAGGCGTCTTCGACGAAGCGCGTGCCGCCGTCCTCGGTTTCGAGAGCCGCGCAGATGCGGTCTTGCAGGTCGAGCAGATAGGCCTTTACGGCGTCGGTGCGGGTCGTCATGGCTTCACCTTGAATCGGGCGGCGCCCCGCAGGCGGGCGACGCAAATGGGCGCGTAGCATACCACCGCACAACGGCGCGCCGCAGTTGACGAAGATCAAGCATGGGAGTTGGATAGGGGGCTCACAAAAGACCCAAGGAGAGCAGGCAAATGGCAAAGCGTATCCAGTTCCGCGCCCACGGCGGCCCCGAAGTGCTCGAATATGTTGACTATCAACCCGCCCCCCCCGGCCCGAATCAGGTACGCGTTGCCAACAAGGCCATCGGCCTGAACTTCATCGATACCTATTTCCGTAGCGGCCTGTATGCGCCGCCAGCCTTGCCGTCCGGCCTGGGCGCTGAAGGTGCGGGCATCGTCGAGGCCGTGGGCAGCGACGTCACCCGCTTCAAGGTCGGTGATCGCGTGGCCTACGGCAGCGGCCCGTTGGGGGCCTACAGCGAATTGCATGTGCTGCCCCAGGACAATCTGGTGCACCTGCCCGACGAAATCAGCTTCGAAACGGCTGCCGGGGTCATGCTCAAAGGCCTGACCGTGCAGTATCTGTTGCGTCAGACTTATGAGCTCAAGGGTGGTGAAACCATTCTGTTCCACGCTGCGGCAGGGGGTGTCGGTTCGCTCGCCTGCCAATGGGCCAAGGCCTTGGGCGTGAAGCTGATCGGCACCGTCAGCTCCAAAGAGAAGGCCGAGCTGGCCAAGGCCAATGGCGCCTGGGCGACCATCGATTACAGCCACGAAAACGTTGCGCAACGCGTGCTGGAGTTGACCGATGGCAAGAAAGTACCGGTGGTCTATGACGGCGTCGGCAAGGACACCTGGCTGACCTCTCTCGACAGTGTGTCGCCGCGCGGTCTGGTCGTAAGCTTCGGTAATGCTTCCGGCGCGGTAGACGGGGTCAATCTGGGCATTCTTGCCGCCAAAGGCTCGCTCTACGTAACCCGGCCGACACTGGCAACTTATGCCAACAATGCCGAAAACCTGCAGCGGATGGCCGATGAATTGTTCGAGATGATCATCAGCGGCAAGTTGAAGGTGGACATCAGCCAGCGTTATCCACTGGCTGATGCGGCGAAGGCGCAAACCGAACTGTCGGCACGCCGCACCACCGGTTCCACCGTCCTGCTGCCTTGATACCTCCCGGCGTCCTGCCAGTCAGGGTTTCAGATCCATGACTGGCAGGACGCTTCGAGCGTGTTCAGTACTTCTGTGGATGAGCCGCCGACGGTCTTGGCGTCCGATGACCGACAGTCGCGGGATCAGGCTGTTGCAACGCTGCGAGGATTTGCCGCCACTCGGCTGACAGCACCCAGTAATCCCCGCGTGCGCGCTGTTCGATATGCATGGGATTGGAGGCAACCGGCATCAGACCGAAACGCTGGTACAGGCGCAGCTGCGATGCCCTGCACAACGCAGTGACACCTTGATAGCCCTGTTTTATGGCCCACTCGGCAGCGGCCGCCATCAGACTGTCGACGGCAATAGGCTGTTCGCTGGGCGCGTACGAGATCAAGCGACTGAGTTCGACATGGCGTGACAACGCCACCGTGGGCGAAACATGCTGCTGCGCCAGTGAAGCCCACTCGAACGGCGCCGGAGTGGCCCTCAATACCGCCAGCAACTGATCGTGCCGATACAACAGAAAGTGGGTACTTCGCGGCCGTGTCGCCAGTCGGGTTTCGAGCATCCGCGCCCTGGACGTCAGCATGTAATGCTGCAGCCGAAGCCGAAATTGCCGTTCGATAAACCGATCGAACACTTGGGTATCCGACCCCGCTTCAAGCATCACGATCCGGCATCCCTCCTGATGACTGTTTAACGTCACCTGAAGCGTCTGCAAGTATTCCGTGAGTTGCAAATCCGTAGTGTCCATTCTTTCTCCGCAGACCTTAACTTATCGAAGTGTTTCGAGTGCAGGGAAAGGATGGTTGCTTTTGGCGATACCGCCACGAAACGCGGTCTGATAATCAGGTGGGAAAATTCAGTTAATTCAGATAGTTGATGATTTTTCCGACGCAACAACAAGCATCATTGCAGGATAAATCGCAGGCACGCGTAGTACTCCTCGCCGTCAAGGCGAGGAGTACTCACGTTACTAATGTTAGAGGCTGGATCAGTCGGGACGGATGACTTTGCCGGTCGCCAGATCACGAATCACGCTGGGGTTCTTGCGCCCACCCAGTCGCCCGCCCAGTATCAGATCGATCTGCCCACGGAAATATTGCTCAACCCGCAAGCGAGTGCGCGCTGCCGGGCGCCCCTGTGGGTTGGCAGAGGTCGAAATCAACGGCCCGACCATCGAGCACAGATCGCGCACCTGCGGGTGATCACTGACCCGTAGCGCCACGGTGTCGTGCATACCGGTCACCCATTCGGGCAACAAACCTTGATGCGGCACCAGCCAAGTGTTCGGCCCCGGCCAGGTGCTGGCCATGCGGTCGATCCACTCTGGCGGGAAGTCTTCGAACAGAAAATCGAACTGGCGAATATTGTCGGCAACCAGAATCAGCCCTTTGACCACCGATCGATTCTTGATCGCCAGCAACCGATCCACGGCCTCTTCGTTCCATGGGTCGCAACCCAGCCCCCAGACGGCTTCGGTTGGATAGGCAATCACCGCCCCGGCGCGAATCTCTCGTGCGGCTTGTTGCACACGCCAACTGTTGACCATGAAAAAACTCTCCGCAATCAGGTTTCGCGCAGTTTACCGATCTTCCTTGTAAAACCTAGCTTGTCCTGGCCAACCAGCGACCGTTTTCGCATACCGCGCGGCCGTCCATTTCCAGTTCGGTGAGTGCCGCCAGCACTTTCGGTAACGCCCAGCCGCTGCTGTCGGCCAAACCTTCGCTGGTGTGCGGCGCGGCGTGCAGCAATATGAGCAATGGATGATCGACTTTCGCGGTGTCTGCGGACAATGGCAAATGCTGCCAGCCACGCAGGGCTTCGAGGATGTGCTCGATGGTTTCCACCAACACCGCGCCGTCGCGAATCAATTGGTGACAACCGCGCGCGCCGGGGTGATGAATCGAGCCGGGAATCGCATACACCTCGCGCCCCTGTTCGGCTGCCAGCCGCGCAGTGATCAATGAACCGCTGGCAACGCTGGCCTCGACCACCAGCACTCCCAGAGACAATCCGCTGATGATCCGGTTACGACGCGGGAAGTTGCTCGCCGTCGGCCCGGCATCCAGCGGGAACTCCGAAAGCACTGCGCTGCCGGACGCGATCATCGCGTCAGCCAGGCGCCGATTGCGCTGTGGATAAAAATTTTCCAGCCCGGTACCCAACACACCGACGGTCAAGCCACCGACATCCAGTGCCGCCTGATGCGCAGCGGCATCAATGCCCAGTGCCAGACCGCTGGTGATGACAAAACCGGCCCCGGCGAGGCTGCGGGAAAACGCCGCTGCCGTGTCCATTCCCGGACGCGAAGCGCGTCGGCTACCCACCATTGCCAGTTGCGGTTTTTCCAGAATCAGTGGATCCCCGGCGACAAACAGCAACGGCGGTGGATCCGGAATCTGTGCCAGCAGCGCCGGATAATCCGCCTGATCCCACATCAGCAAATGATGATCCGACCGCTCTAGCCAGCGCATTGCATGGCTCGCGCCATCGCGCACCTCAGGACAGCGTCGCGCTTCGGCGCAGGCCGCCGGCATTCCCAGCGAGCGCCAGGCACTCGCTGGCGCGCTGATGGCTTTGGACGCCGAGCCGAAAGCTTCGAGCAATTTGGCAAACCGCTTCGGACCGATGTCCGGCAAGCGGTGCAGGCGCAGACGCGCTTCCAGTTCCGCTGGCGAAACCGGCGTGCAGACAGACAGCATCATGGATCATCCTTGATCGTTATAAGTCCCGAACCATTCGGAACAAGCTGTGGATAACTCTGTTGGTAACTTGTGAAGCAAGCTTACGGATTTCGCACCTTGTCGAGCACCGCCAGCGAGCGCGATGCGTTGAGCACGAGGCCATAGCTGAGTTTGTCGTAGGTGCGGAACACCATCAGCAAACCGGCGCGCTCATCGGGAATTTTCAGCGGCTGACCGGTGATGCGATCACGCACGGTTTCGCCGGTTTTCATCACCACCAACACGTTGCCTTCGGCCAGACCGTCGCGCTTGCCCTTGTTCAACGTGACTACGTCCATCACGCCAATCTGGGTAACACCGCGCGGCACATCGATGATCACTCCGTTGATGTTGGTCGTTGGTGCGCTGGGCATGAAGGTCGAGTTGATCGAGCGCTCTTCGCCGCTGAACAAACGATCGCCGAGGCGTACTTCCTGAGTGGTGCGTTGCAGGGCGAGAGTGGCGACGTCGCCTTCGGTCGCGACAATCTCACCGCCACCGATGTCGTCGGCATTGATCCCGAGGAACTCCTTGGTCTGCGGATCGGTGTAGACCTTGCCCTGACGGAAGATGCCGTAGACCGGTTGATCGGGGTCGAAATGGCCGCGAGCGAAGATGCGGTCACCGGTACCGCTGAGCACGCGTTCGGCATCGCCGGCGACGATGTACGGCGCCTTGTCGAAGTCCTCGGCCTTGTCGACGATGCGATTGCTCAGCAGAAAGCTGTTGATGGATTTCAGCGGAATGCTCGGAATCGCCTCGGCCACCGGGCTGGTACGGATCCGTGGCGAGAGCTTGATGGTGCCGCGCGACTCGCCGCGATTGACGGTCAGACGCGGCTGACCGTCGACATAACTGAGGGTCAGCGTGTCGCCGGGATAGATCAGGTTGGGGTTTTCAATTTGCGGATTGGCCCGCCACAGTTGTGGCCACTGCCAGGGCTCGCGCAGGTATTTGCCGGATATGTCCCAGAGTGTGTCCCCCGAAACCACCGTGTATTGCTGTGGAAAACCATCCCTGAGTTGCACTTGCCCTTGCACCACGCCGGCCGAAGCCAACAGCAGCAGGGCGAGTAGTGTTTTCCTCATGCAGTGAATCCCTTTATCATGTGCATTCGCGTGAACCGTCAGAGCCCCCGTGGCTCGCTTGTGCAAAATGCACAAGCTACGCTTCACAACGGTAGCCTGCATCTTCGGACCTGCCAGGCCATCGCCCGACTTTACTCAACGTGTGCAGCAATCAAAGCCTATGGCCATTTTAAACATCCTCGAATTCCCGGACCCGCGTCTGCGCACTATCGCCAAGCCTGTGGCTGTAGTGGACGACGAAGTGCGTCAGTTGGTCGATGACATGTTTGAAACAATGTATGAAGCGCCGGGCA
>Ga0307510_10004920_pt1 | contig 15807 bp, 18 predicted proteins | sample 12_EM_MG_FD_207224 | JGI IMG/M metagenome (GOLD analysis project Ga0307510, IMG submission 207224) | Populus trichocarpa ectomycorrhiza microbial communities from riparian zone in the Pacific Northwest, United States - 12_EM | ecosystem: Host-associated > Plants > Roots > Unclassified | place...
TCTGCAGGTTTTTGAGACTCTTTCACCCCAGCTTTATATTATGCCCAAAGTAACCTTTTAGAAATCACAACTCGCTCCTCTCATATTATCGTCACAATTGTGGTCACCCGCACTACAATTATCACAACTAAAAACATATAACCGGAGTATTCCGTCCCCTAGTCTGATCGGCTAACCTGTTACCATCGGCTGCTTTCCCCCCTGTATATTAATCGCATCATACATTTGATATTTCTCATAATACTAACACACTGGTCGGCACTTTTGTAGCAACCCGATTCCCAATACGCGATGGGAATACAAGTACGAGTAAAGAATCACAACCATACTTCCATTTTCATTGCGCATTCGGAATCAGGTATTCTTAAAGATTTAGACCTTAGTAGTACAACCAAATATGACTACTAAGCGCTACTATTACCTAGATTATTTCTCTCCTCTGGTCATAGTGCCTAGTTTTGACCCTTTACCACAGTTGGCCTAGGACTGAGATTCTCCTCTGAGCGGGAATCATGAACACCAGTTTGTGTCATACGGAGAACTGAGAAGTGGATGATATTAGGGTAGGTGGAAAGTGGAATCTTGGTGATTGTCGCAATCTCATGTAGAGCAAGGTTCCAGTCCAACCATTGGACCGCACTTTGGAAGGGAAGTCATAGGCCCACGCTTTTTGGATGGCAGTTTCTGGCAGACAATGTAGTTAGTAGACGAAACTTAAATGCTCAAGCTATGAGAGACTTGAGCTCTTTAGTCCGGCCTTTATATTATGTTGAAGGCAATTCTTTACAAATAACATACTTCACCCGGAAAGTGATCATCACGGGGAAGATGATTAAGAAAATCGACAAAAATACAAGTTCTTAATTTCTAGGCCGTAGGACCCGTCTTGTGCTCTGATCCTCATCCAACTTTAATCCTTCCATTCCAATACCCAAGTCAGAATCCTGGGTAGATTTGCGTGTTGGCCTTGATGATTTAGATGCAGGAGGGTAGTCTTCAGCCTCGGACCGCCCCTCCTGCGACATGGTCTCACTCTCCTCCTCCCAACTCTCTTCACCATCACCAACGATAGTTTTCTCTCTCTCAATCAATCGTGACTTTGTAGGCTTTAATATCCTAACTTGAGCAGTTTTGTTATCCTGTAAGGCAATTTCCTTTGCCATTGCCCGTTCCATTTTTGCTTGTTTTTCTGTTTCCTTTTGGTTGTCCGCTTCTCTCAGGCGAATCACATCGTCAACAGAAACAATTAAGGCCTTCGAGAGAACCTTTCTGCTCTTCGTCTTGCCTACCTCATTGGTAATAGCTCCCCTACTCCGGAGTTTCTTAACCTCTTCACGCAAAATAACATTTTCTGCAGTTGCACACTCAGCTGCCCGTGCCAGCTTCTCAACCATGCTTTTCTGGTGGGAGGAGGATGCAGAGGGGGTGTTTTTTTGAAAGAGAGCAACCGTACGTCGAGTGTGTGAGGCTAGTGATTTTCCGTGATAGGGGGTTCGAGGTATAATGGGAATACCAGATGCGGAGGTTTGCTTAACAGGTGACAGGTCTGCCGGGTTCTTGTTATCTCTCATTATGTTGAGTACTCGGCGTGAGTTTAATGGCCATATTCCAGTAGCCTCGAACGCACTGGTAATATTTTTTACAGTGTAGGTCATATCTCGTGCTTTTAGTAAAAGCCTAGTCCTTGATTAGTATTTCAAATATCATAAAATAAAGAAAGAAAGCGGTAAGCTGTGAGAATGGGTTGATGCGAGGCAAAATCTTGCAAATCAAAATGCACACATACGGATAAAAGGTTCCCTTATGAATACCCAAATTTGATTCAGATAACCAATTGTCCAAGACGCTTCCATAGTTCCTCTGAAGTGGGCCAAATAGTCCAACATCAAGGGGCTGGAGTAGATGGGTTGAGTGTGGGGGAAGACAAAGAGGAATGATATTGTGCTCTAAACAATAGTCAAAGAATTGCCAGGTGACATGTGAGGTATGACCATCCATGATTAATAGTCTCGTATATCCCAAAGCACTATAGCTTATTAGCTTTAATTCTATCATGAGTTCCCCTGTATTTCACTTACATTTGAGCTGTATTAGGCTCAAAATTATTCTCAAGATAGGCCAGGCCTATTTTTTGATTTGTCCACCCAGTTTCCGAGTAGCTGAAATATGCCTTGTCTCCTGCAGCCACCAAGGCATGCCAGCCTTTATACTGAGCTGTTCCTTTATAAATAATATGAGGAGGCAATACTACTCCTCCTACGGATACTGTTTCAATAACAGTAATAAGCTCACGCTGTCCATCCTGAAGCTTGAAATTTCGCTTTTTGCCGCGCTTACAAATCACTTTAACGCTCGAAGACTTTCCCATTAAAAACCCTTTTTCATCCATGTTATAAATATTGTGAGGAAGAAGATCATGCTTATTTATTAGTTGATTTAGCTATTTATTGTAATATAGGATTAGAGTTAGCTAAAATAAAAACTATTCATAAGGCTAAGTGGCTATAGGAGGATAATTAAAACTACCTTAGTGAAAAAGTCACGGACTATCACAGGATTATTTGCAAAGCCACGCTGCTTATCTAATCGGGCGGCAAACTTAGACTCTAAGCTTGGATGTCGCTTTAAGAACTGGGTTGTTCAGTTTTTTCCAATGGTGGCAGAAGATCTACCATGGCTCCGGATAAAATGGGTGGCCAAATCTCGAATATACTGGATTTGAGGTGGAAAGCCCCACTGAGCAAGCTGGAGAATACGCGAAACTAGTACTCGCTCCTCAATTGAAGTAAGGTTTTGTTGACCGACATGGGATTCAGAGAGTGTAGGTATACCGGCAAGTCGATTGCGCAATTTTCCATAGGTAATCCCATGAGCAGTTGCCGTGTCCCGAATATTCGAAAATTTGCCTGCCTTATAGGCCCTCATCGCTGCCTGCACCTGGGACTCGTTTAAAGTGGAAGAGGACTTCGAAATACGGGTCATGATGGGCAAAAATGGTAGAAATACTGAGTTGAAATGCCGGAGTGTCCTTTTCATGATCGCATTTAGGTGGGGTAATTGATTATGTAATCATCGGTCATTTACTACATGCTGATCACTTTCCGGGTGAAACATGTTAGTAGCCATCTCCCTCATATTATCGTCACAGCCCTTGTAACTCTTATAATCTTCATCATCACCATGACTTAGCATCGGCTACATTCTGCTCTTTATGTTCCGCCTGTCATATCTCCAATATTTCTCATAATCCTCACATACCTACCAGAACTTTAATAGTCACCGCATTCCGAATACACGATGAGAATAGAAGTACATAGGGCCCCCCTGTCTGGCAAGACTAGTCAACAGCCCTACAGAAACGTGATGCCTGCCCAAGCAAAGATCATGAAAGGCTATCTATACTATCCAAGCTATTTGTAAACAAGCGAAAAACCGCAAAGGGAGTAAAGCCAAATTTCACCCGTGACACCACCCAGGTCATTTGTAGATATTTGCGAAAAGTGTGAGGTTAACGTATTTTACGGGGTTCCGGCTCTGTAACCTGACATGGCTCACAATGGCAATCACTAGAACACCAATGTATATTTTATTATCTGCACAACTAGTAATGATACTATATTGAAAATATGATAGAAAGTACTTTTCGAGATGGAGAATCAGAATCTGAAATCTATATTTAATAATAAAAAATAATGTTTCTTGTATACTCACTTTATTCCAAACTGGTTGAAATAGCATCTTACCTACAATAATAGTAAAGAAAGTTGAAACCAACAACAAAAATCATAGTTTAACCAAATAAGATGATTACCTAGATTGTGTATTTGATGTATGAACTCCTATGATATTTGTTTGTAGCCATTTAGAAAGGCAGTGTGGCTCGAAAAACTAGAATAGTTAAATATCTAACATAAAATGCCGACATGATGATCACTGCTCATAGGGTTTACGTAAAGTTCCAATACTTTATAATCTACTTCAATTTAGTATTCAATATACTGTATAAACCTTCCAGGCAGTTCAAGTTGGTCATGCCCTGCAAAATTTATTCGCCAGTAATTGGAAAGTAATTTAGAGAGAAATTCTACCCTTCCGCCTCATCTTTGTAAGCTACACATTCAGGATAAGGCTAAAAGTTTTGTTATAGGGTCCATTCATATAGCTAAAGCTATGAAATAAGTTTTAAGAAGCTTGGACATGGGAAAATAGAGATCTCACAGCTCAACTCTAAAGACACCGCCTTTTGCTTGAAATATTCAGTGTCAATAGAGTTGTGGTGCAAATTCTCTAAATCCCAATCCCCAAACATACTAAAACTTATTCCATACCTTTAGCTATATGAAGAGACCATATAACACAGCTCTTAGCCTTATCCTGGATGTGTAGCTAGCATGATTGAGGCGGAAGGCTGGTATTTTTCTTTAAATTACTTTCCAATGACTAGCGAATAAATTTTGCAAGACATGACCAACTGCCTTGAAGGTTTATATAGTATCTTGAATTACTAACTTGAAGTAGATTACAAAGTATTGGAACATTACGTGAACCCTATGAGCAGCTATTATTCTGTCTGCATTTTATGATAGATATTTAACTATTCTTGTTTTCGAGTAATACTGCCTTCCTAAATGGCTACAAACAAATATCATAGCAGTTCATACATCAAATACACAATCTAGGTAATCATCTTATGTGCTTAAACTATGATTTTTGTGATTGGTTTCAATTTTCTTTACTACTATTGTAAGTCAGATGCTATTTGAACCAGTTTAGAATAAAGTGAGTATACAACAAGCATTATTTTTTATTATTAAATATAAATTTCAGATTCTAATTCTCTATCTCTAAAAGTACTTTCTAACATATTTTCAATATAGTATCATTACTAGTTGTGCAGCTAATAAAATATACATTTGGTGTTCCAGTCATTGTCATGCTGAGCCACATATAGGTGAGGAGCCGTTGCACAGTAAATTACGTTAATAGCGACTCTTAGGCTACGGGTGGAGCAATAGAAGCTCCATGGTGTGTGTGCTTCTAGATCATCTTAAAGTCAATCAATGTCGTCACCTTATCCATATATCCAATATCTACATCTTGTGTTCGCGTGTTTCGCCATAGCGCATTTAGTCGGTCAACCCACGACAGCTCTCTCCCGAAAGTCCCCCCCCCCCCCGGAAGTTTCGGCCCTGTGATTACAACATGAAACACCAGAGGTCACGTGTATCAACCCTAATCTTAATCTGCAGAAATGGTTTTCTGTGCATTAAGGTTATGGTTAGGAGGCCTGTAGGCCAGGCCTTGCTTCTGTTTGCCATGCATGTCTCCGACAGTCTGGCCAGGCCTCTCTGAAAAATCTTGGGATCGCAACCCCCCCTCACTCCCGAACCTTATTATCGAATTCGAAAAGGTTGTCAGTTGTTGTCCGTGCGTGGTTTCCAGATTTTTTTTTTCACCCATAGGCAAAGGGCGATCTAGCATGCAATCTGTGTGCGCCTGGGTTCAATTTTTTCCGAGAGAGGTTTCTAATCCTCTATTTTCCTCTGCGCTTTTTTCTAATTTTACACTGTAGAACAGAGGAAGAGTCTTTGAGCATGCAATGTATAGTACGGTATTGTGTAAAGCCACATCATGCTGCAGAATTTTTCAAGGTATCTAATCACCAGGAAAAATATATATAAAGATTCAATTAAATATTATTCTAATACATAATTCAATTCAAGCCATCATCATCAAAAAGCCATGATAAATCCCTGCTTTCTCCCTCAAGCATGTTAGGTGTGGAATATTGAGTCTCCTCCAGCCACTGTGAGCAGAAATGAAGGAAAATAGAGGATTAGAAACTTTGCTCCTCAAAGAAATTGAACCCAGGCGCGCACAGATTGCATGCTAGATCGCCCTTTGCATATGGGTGAAAAATAATAATCAGGAAACCACGCACGGACAACCACTGACAACCTTTTCGAATTCGATAATATCATACCTTTACCACCACAAAAAGATAGTATTCACGCAGATGGACGGTATAACACTAATTAGGATTATGTATTTATTTTATTCTTAAAACGTTTCTTAGTTGCAGTCTTGGCAGTCATTTGTTGGGAAGTCGGGTGGTGAGAGTGTGCGCCTCGTTGCATCGCGGTGTTCGGTTATTTAAGTAAACGTGCGATACTTGCGGCGAGAATAAGGGCCCGTTTACCTATGGACGGCCGTCTAGCAACCGGGGACGATGGGAGGTGTGTAGGGTGAATGGGGAGTCTCCTAGGGCGGGGAGACTGAGCGCAATGATAAGCACTTCGAAATTATTGAAGAAAACAACACACCGCGTACGATAAAACAATCACACCGCAATCGATTTTTTTGGCCAAAAAAATATATCAAACGAGTCCTCTAAGATATGGGGCTAACAGTGTCAAATAGTGCTAATTTTTTAATTCTGAGATGAGAGTATGATATGAGTGATAAACTAGAGGCAACACGATCAGATATATTTGATTTGGTTCCATTTTAGGAAAGTAGGCATTTTGGCATCGCAGAACACACAGAGAATTCTGGATTAGGTTGCGCTCAGTCTCCCCGCCCTAGGAGTCTCCGTGGTGTTGATAGGTGGAGGTTGCAAAAGGAGCGGTTGAGCCGCCTCGCGTTTTGACCACCTAGCAGCGAGAATAGGACGATGGAAAATTAGGTATACCGCGAGGACAAAAGTGCATGAGTTTTTGTGCAACGGAACCATCACCAAAATGCAATCTTCGCATTAGGAATAAAATATACAAAGCACCAACTACAACAACCACGCCTCTACTGACCCCCGGCGTGGAGTCCCAGCATGCTCGAGCCAAGTCTCTCTTAGAACTCAGAGTCCCAGTAAAGAAGATGGAGTCTCTTGCCAGACTTCCGGTCATATGCACAACTGCTTGATCTCAGTTGATGATGGCTGCCGGGCACCCTAGGTTGTGGCCTGCGGAGAACCCATTCTGCTGTAATAGACACTGCTGTAATAGACTTCAGCCTAAATCCATCTTTATAAGCGTATCTGACAGAATTCGCGCCAGGTGGGGCAAGGCCTCTGCACCCTTCCCTGTATCTTTGTTTAGAGTCTGCTGGTATGTCGTGTAGTGGTCATTGGGGAGGATTCTTGTCATTCAAGTTTTGGGGTGGTTTTTTTTTGGTTATGGTTGCGTTTCGCAGAAGCTCATGCACCCCCGTCCCCCGGATGTGAAAGGTTTTACTACGTCTATTGGCATAGGATGTCGGTTGAGACGCCACCGTCTAGTTTCACCACCAAAATTTCAGAACCAGGCAGTTAGGTAAGCGGGCACTTGTTCTCGCCGTGAGTACATGCCCATGGTTCATCTGGAGTTTTGTAGAAGGCCTTATTCCTAATATGGTGACGACAGCTATATGTGTCATCTCCCCAGTAAATGATCAAATCGTGCTTCAGCTAAGCGCACTCCGGAGGGAGACAGGTGGGCCATATGCGAGCAGACTCAAGCATGCTGAATCATGATCCGCTGCAGAGCTATTTTCAGTCATGGGTGATGCGATCTACATGCCTAAGGGGGGTCGGCCCCACACACTGAATAACTGTTCTTTCAGCCAGACTTTGCACCGTTAGTTCAAAAAGCTGTCATTACGATAACTTAATTTCTCGCAATACCTGCATGCCTATCCTGCTAGGAGGATTGAAATTGACTCGCACTGTATGCAATTCTACCCGTAGAGAGGACAACGCTGGTGGCTCTAGATCATCAACTTCACTCAGTTCCAAGTATTAGAAGCGTTCACCAATCTGGGCATACACATATCCGGTTAAATTTGTGTAATTATGTTCACCATGCTAGGCCTGTCAGGTACGCACACTGCCTATCTCATTATCATTGAGAAAATGAAGTTCTGATATGAGCTTGCGATTGACATATTCGCCAGAACAAAGTTCGTTGATGGTACTTGGGGTAGTCAGCATAGGCGTAGCCTATATCAGTATTATGCAAAAAAACCTCCAGATATGCGCGCAGGATTGGTGTAGTGCCGGAAGAAAGCGTCCGATGCGTAAAGGTATGGAGCATGAAGAAGATTTTTTCTGAAGTTTGTTGCTTCCTTCGTTAGCTTTATAGCTTTGAAGAAGAAGGAAAAGGGGAACATGCGTAGAAGAGTTGGGGCATTCATGGAAGAGGATGGATCAAAGTCACGATCGATGAAGAGGTCGAAGGAATTGCCTGGAAGGCTTCCGCATTGTGATCTATACACCCGGTTATCATTGCTAGTCAGTTAGAAATTATCAAACATTGTAGAGTCGTGAGCGCGACTAGTGTTTGTTACGGGGAGGGGCGGGTAGGGTTTTGGCCTTGGGGGTCCCGCCATTACACAGGTCTGGGGGGGATATTTTCTTGATCACCTCGGCCCCGCCCCCGTCCGGGCTCCTGCCGTGCTCATTCCACGGACAGGACGCCGTTTCTGGCCACCGAAATTACACGGGGCCTGCTCAGGCCATGGGCGGGGTGGGGCCCTGCTAGGGGGGCCAGGACAAGGAAAGATAAAAACACCGGCCTCAAGTCGTTGAGCGGCCTCGGGCAGGGAATGCGGCCGGGGGCCGTGTTTTTCGGGGCCCCGGAGGCCTCTTAATGAACACTAAACGTGAGCGAGTAGTTGAATGAGAGGTTTTTCCTATCTCTAAGTTCTGTGTATTTGGCCATCCAACTCTTTAGTCTTATTTCGATCTTGGCGTTTTGTTTCGTACCCGTGGTTCGCTATTTCGCGGTCCTGCCATTGCCTGTTTCAAGATACACGCCATACCGTAAAAACTGGAATAATTGGCCTTCGCGCTAGTATGTTGATATAAGGTTGGGCGCACGGAAAGTCCCTATTTTAAAGGAAATTGGTGTTTCAACACTGAAAACTAGGGTTCACTTCTGTGAGTCTGGACGCTAGCTCTTGATATGACTGCGGTGATTGGAGTGGCGAAGTAGAAAGAGTAAAATTTTAAACAACTACAAATGTATGAACCTTGGCGAGACATACCTTAAGTCAGCATACTAGCGTGAGGGCCAATTATTCCAGCTTTTGCGGTATTGGAATCTCAAGGGATAAACTCACTCTACATAACTCTGGAAAGAGCCACATCTACAATTTGTAGGATCAGGTACAGATTTTGGCGATGGGCCAAGTGAAGAATAGCAGGAGGACCATCTATTCTTGTTATAAACCAAGTGTCGGGATTCATCATCTATTATGGTATCCGTGGGCCCTCTCAATTTGATTACGATGGCTCATAGCCTTGTAATAAGTTCGATTATGCTTTTGCCCATCACTATGACCAGGACCAGCACACACTATCAGAAATCCTTGAAGAGTTGGCGCCCAATTTTCCAAAGCTGCGAACGTATACATTATATCCTATTTACTGTGAAAAGGAGAGAAAGAAAGAAAGAACAAATCAACACCAAGCTAGAACCTGCCACACAAAAAACCTGACCCTTTTCCTTCGTCCGTATTAGTGGCGTCCATTTTCCACTGTGGGAGGCATTGGGGAGAGTGGATTGCTGCCCTTGTCGCTCGAGGTCGTTGGCACCGGTATATCCCAGATGAAGGAAGCTGGTCACTCTGCGGAGGACTGCTGCATAGTGCCTGCCGTCCCGGTGTCCAACGTCGGTATTCCACCTTAAGGCAGGCGAGGTGAATGGTGTACCTGTGTCGAGGTCTGTGCCTGCTGGAACCTCTGCGAGAGGGCGATGCGTTGCTCTCTAGAGTACTCGATATATAGTTTGTAGGTGTCCGACCTCCAGTGCCCCAGTGTTTGGATTTGCCTATCTCTGATTCCAACCTTTGCCGCCCATGTTGCTTCCCCTCTTCTAAAGCTATGCCTATTCCAAGCTCCTCGTCCTAAGCCCCCTCTTATCGCGAGTTCTTGCAGCATCTGTACAACAGATTCACTCGTGAATGGTAGTTGCTGGTGGCTGCCAATGCAGAAAAGCGGAGCGTGTGCGGGGCAGTGGCTGTCAATCTGGATCAGGCTTTTCATTGCCATAACGGGGCAGCCGGCATCATGGCTGGCTGCGATTGTGAGTTGGATTCCGTGCCTAAAGGGGTCGGTTTTCGATACCGGTAGGTTGAGTTCGAGGTGGGCTCCACCTGCGATGAGCTGGATGCTACTCTTGGTTACGAACCAATTGCAGAACGGGTTTCCCGTATCCAAGTCAGTTTGCCGATAGGTGAATTCTCCAACCCTTAGGAAGCTGGCGAAGGCTAGTGTGAATGCAGCGCGAAGGACTACATCATCGTAGCTTGTATGTCCCAGGGTGTTGAGTATTGTAAGTAGGTAGGGGTGGGTTAATGGGGTTCGTTGCCTGCGATCTGTCTCGCTGTGATCCCTCTTGATCCCCTGGAGCGTCCATTCCAATCGCAGGTCTGTGAAGACCATACATTCAATACCGAGATTGAGCTGGTACGACTTAAGAGCACAGAGGTATAGCTTCATTGTTTTAACTTTAACTGTACCTGCTAATGTGCATAACCATTCGATTAAGCATGTTGCTTTAGCCGGGAAGCATGCTCCATTCAGATGCCGGTAGCGAGACAGTTCGCAGAATAGGGTAAAGCGTGATCGTGGGGTGTTATAATTTTGCCTTGTTGAGGGTGCGAGGCCCCGCCAGAGATAGTAATCCGCTATGGCAAAGCGTCCAGTTTGTTGCACGTCAAGAACCCACGCGCTCGGAGGCTGCATGTGGGGTATACTAACTGTGGTGCCAGGTTAGTTATTCTATCGTAGTCAAATCTTGAGAGCGCATCTGCGAGTCCATTTTCATTTGTAGGTATCCATCGGGGTTCGATTTCCAGGTCAAAATTTGCTGCTAGGAGCAAGCATATGCGGAGTACATCCATCGAGCCCCTAATTGTTACATTTTCCAGCCCGTACACGACTGCCCTGTTGTCAATATGCATCAACACCTTTGTGCCTCGCCACTCGTCACCCCAGTATAGGAGGGCTTGCTCTACCGCGCGCAACTGCTTCGTATTAATATGCTCATTCGCCTGGGCCAAATACCTGGGTAGTGCAATTGAGAATGCGGACCCTGCCTAGGGAGATGAATGTGTCTGCTCTGTTCGCGTCGAGCATGGGCCATGGTGGCTGCTGTTTCTGGTCTCGTAATAGTATGCGCTCAGACCTTTTGTGCCGACTGCATCGGACCATAGGTAAACTGTGTCCGAGTGTTCCTGCTGAATAGACCGCTCCGGTGCTGCTTCTAGGAGCTTTTTCCACCATCGCAAATCTTTTCGTGCATCTGTTAACAGGTGTCTCCGGCATTTTGGACCTCGTGTTGGAAAATAGATCTGCATATTGTAGAGGCGGTGTAAGAAGGTTCTTCCAAGCGGTGTAACTATTGATGCGAAGTTGAGATATCCTGTAAGTGCTTGAAGTTCGAGCAGCGAGAGTGAGTTCTGATTTGCGGCTGCTTGGACTATAGCGCGGGCTTTGGATAGTTTCTTAGTTGGTAGTTGTATTACCATTTTTGCGGTATCAATTTCAACCCCGCCGAAGCTTACAGTAGTTCCTTCCTCACTATTAGAGTCCTTGATCGAAAGGCCAACTGTACCACATAATTCTGCGAAGTGTTTTCCATAGGTTTCTTGGTTCCCATGTGGGGGAAGGATGGCCAAGAAGTCGTCTAGCTAGTGAACAATCTCTCCTGGTATTCCTTCTCTCTGGAGATCATCCGCCACTATCCAGTGGAAGGTTTCAGCGAATAAATTGAAAATGTAAGGTGCCGTTCGGAGGTCAAAGGGTAGGAAACGTTTCGCATAATATCTTCCCTGCCATTCGAAGCCAAGCAATGGGGAGTCGTCTGGGGCAATAGGTATATGACGAAATGCATGCTCAAAATCTCTCTTTATAAGTAGGGAACCTTGTCCGAACCGCGGAATGGCTGAGATTGCCTCGCGAATTCGGCTGTAGTCTATCGTGCCGTATTCCTCCGGTATTCCGCTATTGATGGAAAAGGGGTCATCGGCAGGAAACGATAAGTCGAGGATTCTTTGCTTTGAGCCAGCAGATTTGTCTGTTAGCCCATGGGGGGTTGAGGTGAAGTGTGGCCGTAGTGCGCTGTAGTCCGGATAGTGTTCTAGTCTATTGTTGGCGATCTCATTCTCGATTTCTCTGGTTATGATCACAGGGTTATCCAATGTGGAACTCAGGTTTGGGTGGATTGTGACGGAGGTCTGGTGACCCTAATAACCAATTCTAGCGCCGAAACGGCAAATTCCAAGAATCGCCTTGACTACTTCTGGGTCTGGGTAGCCTGCAGTGAGCTTCCTCCACGCTGGGTACTTTAAAGGGCCAGCTGGCATAGGGTCAGAGTGTGTTGTGAATACGGGGTAATGTATGAGAGTATTTGGACATGTGCGCTGTCTGCTGACAGGCTGGCGGGGGGGTGTGTGGCAGGTTGGTAGGACAGTGGGTAGCACCATGGGTAGGGGGCAGGTTGTCGCTTGAGGTACTGTAAGCATGGGCAGTCATATTTATTTTGTATAGGTGCGGAGAGTCTGGGTATAGCAGCAGAAAAAACAAAGAAGGTGGGAAGACAAAAGAAGAAGGGGTTTTCTAGCCGGCTGGCCTATGAGGGGAGCTAACGTCCTTGAAAATAGCCACGGGCAGCAATGGACAAGGTGTTACCTCCGCTCGTGCATTGGGTCGACTTGTGGTTGCTACCATAAATTATACAGGAATACTGGTGGCGGCAGTGTGCTGTTCGGCATTCTCTGAAGTTCCAGTTCCTCCAGATTTGAGTATTGGTTGAGGGGGGGAAGCTACCGGCTGCCAATATTCCCGGTGCCTGGTTGCCAGTCGTATGGACCGCCCGTCATTCTGCTCCTCCGTAGCTGGCTGTATAAGATGCGACTTGATAGGAGCCCTGAGTCCTTTTGCCAATTGGGAGTTCAGATATTCGCCGCGGTTGGGAACTGATTCTGTTGGGCCCGGGGCCCCATGTGCTGCGTTGGATGGGGTATACGAAGCATTTTGATGCAATTAGCGCGCTGTCCATCTGCTGCCATTCCGTTGCCAAGTAGATACTCTCCCCACTAGCAACTCTTTTTCGGTGGAACTGGAAATGGTATCATTTCACACCATCCCATGTATACTTCTCAAGGAGGTCATACAAGTTTATCGTATAGATGGAGAGGGTGGTGGCAAGCTCGCCCTGCAGGGGGTATGGTGCGAGCTTAACCAAAATACCGCTATAAGCAGCCCAGGCCTTAAAGAAGTTGCTCATGTGGTACTCGCATTCCTTGCCGTCACGTTCTGCCTGCTCGAAGTCGACACCGCCTATACTAATCGTCCGTTGTCATTCTGCTCGGTCCCTCTCACTCGATAGTAGCCGATATATGTTGGTTGGTTTGAACCGGTTTTCGATAATCTGAGTCAAAGTGTCTCTTTCTACCCCCGGAAAGTGAACCTCTACCGAGTCCGGTATGCCACATGCGCTCTCACTTGCCATGAGACCGTGGGATAGATTAATATTATACATACCTAATTCTCTTGCTCCTGGCCTGGTTCCGGGGGCTAGTTCTTGTTCGGCTTGTAGCTTTGCTAGCTCGTTCTCAAGCTCAGAAATTCGGCGGAGCAAGGGGTTGGTTGGTCACGGCTGCCCTGCATGACATGGTCGTGGCTGGGAATGGCTGGGCGTTTGGAGGTTGGTTTGGGTGTCGGCAGACCGTAGTCTTTCAACATCTTGATTCACAATATCATCCTCATGGGCCCGTAGGAGTTCACGCATGTCATGCAGGCTGATGGATTCACGTGCCTGGCGGGGACTCTCCGGCTGTGCATTGTAAGGATGTGGGAGGACGGGAATTTCGGATAAAAGGGATGCGGTACTATGGGACATGTACTGTGAGGTTGCGTGCTGTGAGGATGCGGGCTGGGGGTTGCTTGGCGCTGGGTTTGTGTATCCGCTAGCTTCGGTTTGCTCGCTCTCACTTTCAAGAGTGACCATCTCTTCTATTGCTAGGCTGTTTGTTTCATCCCATATTTGTTGACCATAACGATAAGGGGCCTGGCGGTTCCGTGTAGTTTTCCGGATTCCCCCTGCATTCCCTCTTCGATTGGGAGCTGCTCGGGTGTTCCCTCCTGTTGGTCCACTTCTGCATGGCATGGTACGGATTGTCTGGGGGCAGAGTTGTCTATTCGTGTCGTGGTGTTATTGTAGGGTTTTGATATCCTGTATAATAGCAAAAGACGCAAGCTGTAGGGAGGTTTGAGGATCTGGGGTTATGGGAAGATCTCGTCTTTTTGGATAGGAGTACGCGTTCGATGGAGTTGAGAGCTGATCGGTATTGTAGGAAGCTCACGGACCCGCCAGGGTGGAGCTATGACCCCCTGCTCCATGAGTGCTCGGTTATACCTTTTTCCATCGACCTCCGAGACACTTCTAGTCCGCTCCGGTGATCTCCCCCATCCTTTGCCCAATTGGCATTGGGTTGTTCCAACCCCCCATCTATTGTGGGAGGTAGTGCTTGTTTATGGTAAGGTCTGCCATGCTCTGCTCACTTTGGTCTTATGGTAGGTGCACAATGTCAGGGTTCCCAATAGTCCGACTGGTCTGGTCTTGAGGGCATGACGGTTTTGTCGGTCCTCCTTGATGTTAACGACTAGACCAGCCTAGTTTAAGTCGCCAGGTCTGGTCCAAGACCGGCTCAGACGAGTCTCTATAAAGCGATTGCAACATACTATCATCATGACACCCATATAGAATAAATACATGTTTTGAAAAGGAAAAGATCTACATTTTACAATCGCAACAAAATCATCCTTATTTCCATATAGTTACCTTTGTTAGAAGTCCTTGATGCTACTTTGCATGCCCAGGGTACCACATGGCAGCAGAATATCACACTCTGCTTAGACCTATATCATCGGGACAAATGTTTCGGATATGCGTATTGGAAATCTGTGATGCTGCTCGCCATGCTTTCTCTATCGGGTACCCACAGAGCCTATCCCGTTATTGTTGGGACAAGGAAGTCCTGACCTGTGCTCTTCATTAATATATCGGCTGGGGGCAAGTTCTTGCATGCAGCTCGGCGTGCTCGGAATAGGCGCAGCGTATCCTGCTATTGTTCTACAAACCTCCAGTTATGCGCTTGTTATTGGTGCTGCGCGGGAAGGATATGGGTAGGAGAATCGGATGCGTGGAGGATATGGTGCCTGTGCGTGCAGAGGGTTCTTTGTGATGTTTGTTCTTTCTTGTATTAACACGATTGGAAGCGGAACATGCATGGAAGAGAATAAGTCTCTGTCACGATCGATAGAAGAATGGGAGGTCTTTTCTGCTTTATATATACTCCTGTCTGCACTGTTAGTAATTAGTTAGTAGAGTATGATTGTGAGTAGGAGTGGATGAGAAAGAACTTCCCCATAGCGTGTTAGCGATTGAAGTCTTTTCTGTCGCTCTACCGTTGGCGCTTTGGTCTATTTTTCAGCCGCAGTTTTCGCCACCCGGCAGCTGCCATGCGGATCAGCCAAAAGCCGATGTACCTTCTATCACTCAGTTTTTGACCAGTCCGACCGATCCTGGTCCGGTCAGTTCCAACAATCATGACTGTCCGGTCGGTCTGATTTCCACTATTAGACTGACTAACCTAGTCCGTGTTCAAAATGTGAATGCGGCACAATCTATTCTATGTGAATAATACTTCGCAAGTACGAGGGGGGTTGCGAGGCACGCTTAGCGAGGAGGTGAAGAAGGGATTGGTAGGAGTTCCGGTTCTTAATTCTTCCAAGCCAGGTGGGCGGTAGCACCTTATTTATAGAAA
>Ga0307510_10004921_pt1 | contig 15806 bp, 23 predicted proteins | sample 12_EM_MG_FD_207224 | JGI IMG/M metagenome (GOLD analysis project Ga0307510, IMG submission 207224) | Populus trichocarpa ectomycorrhiza microbial communities from riparian zone in the Pacific Northwest, United States - 12_EM | ecosystem: Host-associated > Plants > Roots > Unclassified | place...
GTTTGGCATCAAATATATAGGCACGGTCTTTCTCTGCGTCAGCGGGATAAATGGGTACCTGCACTTGTCAGCAGGGATGGTGGCAGAGGTGGGGGTGGCAGCAGGGATGGCAGCAGAGGTGGGGGCGGCAGCAGGGATGGCGGCAGAGGTGGGGGCGGTAGCAGGGATGGCAGTGGCAGGCGGTGGCAGTAGTGGTAGGGTCTTAGCGTTGTTCGGACCCATGATTATAGAACCGCATCGACTTCTCAACACACTTCAGCCTTGTCATATGTTGCCCATCCCCAATACCATAGAGGGCTGATTTTATTATTATTATGAAAAATAACAGCTCAAGTCGACCATAAGTCGACTATAAGCTGCGACTGAAGTCAAGCTGCGGCTACAGGGTGAAAAGTCACAGTCAGTGAAGTCGCATCCAGAAAAAGCCGCAGCTTTTAAAGTCAGCTTGCAGCTGGTCAAGTTGCAGCAACACTACACGCAAGGGAGACGGTGTGTTGGGCTCTGGGTTGTTATGTCAGGCTTGCTATGATGAGGCTTTGATGGGGAGTTGGAAGGATAAGGTGAGTATCCTTCAGCAGTGGGTAGTATGAAAATGAGGTATAATATGGCTAAATGAATAGGGGGCACTCACCTCTGGAGACCACAGAGGGGATACATCGCGACAGGAGAAAAAAGCGACCTCACAAGGGGCACTGATGAACTAGGGGCCATAGAGAGTGTGACCTGTCAGGAAAGGGAAAGAAAGTAAATGAAAAAGGGGGCACTCATCTCTGGAGGCTGCAGAGGGAGGATGCGTGAGGAAAAAGAAAGAAAGCGACCTTGCAAGGGGCACTCACAAGCTAGGGAGGGTATGCCAAATGCCTCAGTGTGGGGATACTGAAGATAATCGAGGCCAGCAGGGAGGCCTTCCATTATGGTTGTAGGTAGTGGTGTGAGGGAAGAGAATGGACGTTGGACCGCAGAGCAAGGACGTTGAGACATGGAAAGATAGGGACTGAGTGTCATGCATGCAGTGAAACTGCAGTGAATCGAACTGTGTTCGGATGCTGTGGTTAAGGTTGGGGTTTAAGGGTTTAGTGGTTGTTATGGTTGCGCGTGTAGCAGTGTACACTTGCAATTGAAACTATCTCTTCACATACAGAACTCATACAGACTGCACGCCTGCCTGCATCCATCCACTACTCACCCACAAACGTTGGCAAGACCCTCACTCTGTGGGCCCTCAGTGGGCCCTCCCTCATGAGTGGCTATTACTCATTGCTCTCTTTGCATACCATGACATGTCCCTCCTACGGTCTCCAGATGGTGAGTGGCCATCAGTGCCCATTGTTCATTCACTTTCTTTCCATGTTCTGATGTTTCCCTCCCTCTGCGGTCTGTACCCCTTGCTTGGCCACTTTTTCTTTCCATGCATCGGCGCCCCTTGTGAGGTCGCTTTTTTCCTGTGCTGCAACTCATCACCTCCTCTGCAGTCTCCAGAGGTGAGTGCCCTTCATCCAGTTGCACCCTTTGCCTTTCCTGACAGGTTCCTCCCTCTGTGGGCCCCAGTGTAAGGTATGATCAGCTGCCCCTGCGCTCCACCATCCGATTTCAGCCCTGTCATCCCCACCACTTACACCACCAGCTTGTTCACTGATGTTCAGTATCGCTGCCATCCGCTCGAGTCCGGTTTTGCCGTTGCTGCTGTCATCACCCCCACCACTTCTGCCCACCATCCCCTCTGTCCCTGAAATGAGGCGAATCCCCTTGTCCATGCACCTCAAGTTCTTGCTGCCATCGCCTCAGCTGCCTTTGCCAACACTGCCCCCGCCAATGCCGTCACCGCCATTGCTGCCTTTGCCAACTAAGCCATTGCCAACGCTGACCTTATCAAATCTGCCACCGCCATCGCTACCACCGCCACCTACACTTCAAATTCATGAACTCATGCTGCCTCCACCTTTGTCAATTGCCATCACATCGCCAAATCCATCTGAAGCCACCGAAGCCAAACCAAATAGCCGCCAAATGCAAGAGCAAGCCGAAACACCAAGAGTAAGAAATGGCGATGCGACCCCGATAACGAAGCCAGAGCCAGTGCAAATCCCCAGTGACAACCACAGCCACCCCAACATCATCGAAAGCAAGCCAGCATGCAGCGACAGCAGCAAATGCAACTACAGCAACCACTCATGCAACCTCAAGGACTTAGGCATCAACAACAACCGCAAGTCCGTGTACGATCCGGGCAGCAACAACATCAATGTCAAGGACGGCTCAAGGCACGATGATGGTGACAGCACCAGCACCAGCAGTGACAGCGTGTCCTGCACTACTGCGGCCAACACCCACCACAGCCCTGACCATGACCACAACAAGACCATCGCATCACCCTCTGATGCTGATGCCAAATCGCCACACTACCAACATTACCGCTCCCTGCATCAATGCTGCCTTCACCTTCACTCTCATCACTGTCACCCTTGTCACCACCCTTGCCTCTGCTGCCACTCACGCCTTGAGTTTAGGAGCTCACACTGGTTGTTCCACCCTTATCCGATGCCAGCTTGTCGGCGCCCCTTATGAAGTCACTTTGTTCCCATGTTGCAACGTATCCTTTCCTCTATGGTCTCCAGGTGAGTGCCCTTCACCAGGTTGCGTTCTTTCTGTGTCCTGACAGCCCCTCCTTCTGCAGGCCCCATTCTCATTGGCACCCCTTGCGATGTCGCGTTCTTTCTGACTCAATGAGCGCTTGCTCATCCTCTTGCCGCAGTGTGTCAACCCCATACCAGGCCACGCTATGTGGTGGCATTTTGTGCCTCCCCCCCCTCCTGCTTCGCCATATGCTCTGGGCCCCAATGCCTCGGGTACTGCACCAGTGGCTTTATCAGCCCTGCCAGCAGACCTGACACTGGCAGGGCCCTTGGCATGGCAAGTGCAGCGCCCATGACCGGCAGTGCTCCCTCCCCCTCATCCGAGCCCCAGAGGGTCAGAGATACAGGAGACACAGGTGAGTTGGCCACTGCGGATGACGCACCTCTCCCACCAGACATTTTAATGGGCCTAGCAAGGCCCACACTCTCATTCGCCCTCACAGTGCAGCCCACATATGGGTGAACTGTTCGGCGGTTGTGGGCCAGTGTTGTTTGCTGCGCACATCCTCGCTTTGTCGCCATCACACATCGCCATTGCATTGCCCCACCCCCGCAATGCGACCTCTCGCATCGCTGCCACCGCCGTTGTCACCATCGCAATCATCGCCGCCGCCACTGTGGCCACCAACACCAAGGCACAACGCAGCGACGGACGCAGCCCATGACTCACTACTACAGCCTTCCCGTGCGAATGCCCACACTCTCGCTCTCACTCAAACCACGCAGCCTCATCATCACAACGCGCAAGCAGTACACTGCATGCACGCACGGCATCAGTGCCGTCATTGTGGACCATGTGCGAGCCCCGGAACTTGCCAACACTGCCCAGCTCAGCAGCAGGGAAAGTTACAGCGCAGCGCTACAAGTTGTGGATGGAAATGGCAGCGATAGTGGGGTAGGGTGCACTCGCTGTCAGTGACAACGAGCAATGGCGAACTCATGTCACTGGAGGCTACTGGGGGCGGGGCACGCACAGGCTGGCTCTGGGTTTCTGGGAGGGGGGGTTATAATGTGGGGTGGGTGCATTATAATGGCATTGCTCAGAAAGGGATATGTGCATTATAATGTGTGCAGAGCCTAGGAGTTCCTTGAAATTAGAGTGGGGCATTGTTACGCGACCTCCTGGAATTTGTGGGGTACATTACAAAAGCACTACATCCACTGTTGAATCTGGACCATATAGACAACTGGCATTCACAAACAGGGCCCATAACCTGTTAAAACCTAGCATGCCCTCAGTGATGTGTCCAAAGACAAGACTAAGATTAGTGTAAAGTACCTAGTGTGCTATGGTACAGTTAGTAAGGTAGAGTGCGATGCAAGGTAGGTCAACATACCCCTCAGTAATGTGTCCAAAGACAAGACTGAGGGGGAATAGATACCAAAACCTGAACTTATGAGGGCGTGCAGTAGCATGTGTGTTTAGGATAAGATGTTGTGACCAAGATCATGGTAGTCACGCATCAACACTCCTCCTTATGATGTTGATGAGGCACCAGTATATGTGTGGAACCGAAAAGAGGATATAAAAGAAAGGCATGTGTGGTTGTATCATAAACAAATCAAAAAGGATGAAACCAAGAAAAGATAGGGGGATGTGAAAGTATGCTCCTCCTTGTTTGTAGCTTATGGGCTCCTCCTGGTGGTTGCTCCTCCTCACATGGAATGGGTGCTGGTGTGGCGAAGACCAAGGTATCCACAGAGTTGTAAGAAGTCACTGCAGCTCAGGGGTTTGGTAAGGATGTCTGCAATGTTGTCCTCACTCTGTACTCGAGGAACTTGGACATTGCCAAGGGCAATATAGTTGCAGATGGTGTGGAGTTTGACCCTAATGTGTTTCACCTCAGAGTGAAGGACTTGGTCTTCTGCAAGGCGGGTGGTGGCATCATTATCACAATAGATAGGCATGCTCCCTTGGCAGGGGAACCTGAGGCAGTCCAGGAGCTGTCATAGGAAGATGGCTTCACACGAAGATTCATGCAATGCGGTGTATTTAGCATAGCATGTAGAGTCAGCAACAAGGTGCTGTTTGCGAGATCACCAAGAAATGATGCCAGAGCCAAGTGAGTAGCAGTACCCAGAAATAGACCAGCTAGTATCCTTGCAGTTTGCAAAGTCAGCATCTGAGTAACCAAGGAGGGAAGGGGCATGTGTGCCTCCAAGCACTAATGATAGTGTCTTCATGCCTTTGAGATAGCATAAAACACAAACCACAGCGGTCCAGTGGTCATGCAGGAAGCAATCCAAGAAGGAAGCCAACTGACCTACAGCATAGGCTATATCTGGGCGTGTTGCAACTGTGATATAATTGAGACTGCTGACCAGTTCATGGTATGGCATTCGTTCTCTCCATTTGGTGACCTCTGGGGGAGTTGGGATAGATTTGTCTGGACAGCGTAGTTGGAGACCTGCAACCATCAGGGTGTCAATGGGATGGGCATCAATCTGACCAAATTGCTCAAGGATATGATCAATGAAGGTGGCTTGGGATAATGAAATGGTGTCTGTGCTACGTTTGACAGCAATACCAAGGGCAAATTTGATGGGCCCAAGGTCCGATATATCCCATTTGGACTTCAGCTGGTCACAGAATCAAGCATTTTCTCCTGGAGGGTTGGATATCAAGAAGATGTCATTGATATGGACTGCAAACATAACTGTGCCAGAGGGAGAATTGTGAATGTAGATGCACCACTCACAAGGGATGCGTTTGAAGCCAAACTTGATGACAGCCTGATGGAAAGTCTCGTTCCAATGGCAACTGGCTTGGTGCATGCCATAGATGCTTTTCATGAGCTGCATGACCCATGTTTCCTTACCTGGGGCCTCAAAGCCAGGTGGTTGCTCTATATATACTGTCTCACTCTCAGGCAGGATGCCATGGAGGAACACTGTTTTTATATTGAAGTGTTGGATGTCCCAGCCAAGGCTTGCAGCGATGTGGAGCAGAGAACAGAATGATTCCAGATGGGTTGTGGGGGCAGTGGTTTTGGTGAAATCGATACTGGCCTGTTGAGTGAACCCTTTTGCGACATAGCACACCTTGTACCAGGTAACCTTACCAGTATTGTTCTGTTTTCGCTTGCAAACAAGCTTGCCCTTGAGGAGCTGTTGGCCTTGAGGGACTGAAGAGCAAGGCATGAGTGCGAATACCTGAAGGTCTTGGAGGCTCCACAGCTCCTTGTGTGTGCCTGCTATCCAATACTCTTGTTCCAAGAAAGCCAAAGCATTGCACCAAGAAGGGTCATCGTCAGTCTCACAGGTGGGTTTGAAGGAACCAGTTTCGACATCGGATAGGAAAACATCAAGAGGCAGATTGCAATCAGGGGGAAGGTCAAGAGGAAGCAGATTATGGGTATTGTGGAATTTGGAAAACTCAGAAAGAAAAGCGTGTGTAAAATTGTAAGAAGGAAGGTCATCTATAAATGTTGAAATATGTGCTTCAGGCACAGAAGAAAGTTGTGACGATCATGCAGTGCATGTACAGGTAGTGGAAGCTATGGAATTAGAAATGGCATTTGTGAGGCAGGAATTGGGTTGAAGCCCATCATTAGTCGCTTCCCAGGCAGAGGAGAATCGAGCTCTCAAAGATCTGTGTAAAGTGGGAGTCTGAATGGTGTTATTAGAAGAAGATATTGTAGGTAAATGGGAAGGAGGTATCGTAGGGGGAGGGTTTGAATCATTTTGTATGGTGGTTATGGTATCAATGATGGTATTATTTGTTGTTCTATTGTCAGTGCAGTTGTCTTGAGGGTATTCAGATGGGGGGAGGGGAACAATTGGGGGATAGGTTGGTGTGCACAGGGGTAGAGCAGGGTGATTGGGAGTGGGGGGTGTGGAGGCAGTGTCCCAGCTTGGCAGTAAGTCCAGTGTCAGGGTGATCATTGTTCCAGGGAGTAAATCAGCAGGAACTTTATCAAGGTGTTCGATAAATGAGACATGGAATGAATTGAAGACATGTCCTGAAGTGCGATCCCACAGCTGGTATGCTTTCAAGTGGGGAGAGTACCTGATGAAGACACATGGGTGGGATCATGTGTAGGTCTTTGGGGTCGCAGTGGGTATGAGAACAAAGGTATGACATCCAATTTTGCGTAGGTGGGACAGCAATGGTTTGTGACTGTACCACAACTCAAATGGTGTATGGCCCTGCAAGGAAGATGATGGGGTGAGATTGGTCAGATACGCCAAGGTGGCACAAAATTTATCCCATAGATTACTTGGCGCTCTGCATGAGATAAGCATTGTGTGTGTCTTGTCAAGGATTATGTGGTGAAGGCGTTCAGCCCTTCCATTCTGGGCAGACGTGTATGGAGCTATATGTCAGTGGTCAATGCCAAACTTGGCACACCAATCCACCATTGAATTGGAAACAAGTTTGCCATTGTCAGTTACCAAGATCTTCAGGCGATGTCCCAACTGATTTTTGACAGAGTGATGCCAATTTTGGAGGCTAGGAGCCGCGTCTCCCTTTGATTTCAGAGGGATTGTCCACACATAGCTTGAAAAGTTGTCAATCACATTCATGGAATACAGGTGGCCTGAAGAGGAAAGCGGCCAAATGGGTCCACACAAGTCTACAAACACATGTTCCAATGGGCATTTTGCTTTCTCTCCTTCTCTCACTTTCGACACCAGGGTCCACATCTGTTTCCCCCTGATGCAGGAATCACATTTTGGGGGTGTAGATGACAGGTCTATGGCCATACCTTCAACAGTATGCTTCTTGGCCATATTGACAATCACCCCAAAGTTGCAATGGCCAAGTTGTCGATGCCAAGTTTTGACATTTGGGACACAAGACACATGAAGGGCCGTGGTGTGTGCTTCATCAGATCCAATCTTGGAAGGGGAGTTGGTCTCACTTGACTTGTTTCATACATGTGTTGTGAGTGCCTTGGATATGGATAGATAATACAGCCGATGTGTTTTGTAGACATTGCCACACAGGATCGTTGTGCCACTGGAGTTAGTCAACCAGAAAGAGTCATGGCTAAAGTGTGAGACATAGCAACCACCAGTATTGTTCATATCCAACACAGAGACCAGATGAACATTGGAAGTGGGAGCGAACAAGATGTTGTCAAGGGTGAGCTTGTGCCCCCCAGCGATTTGAATATCTATTGTGCCAATGCCAACTGTGAAAATGCAAGAACCACCAAGTCCTGCAATGGGATGAGGGGAGATCGAGCAGAGTATTTTAAAATTGGATCGTTCTGGAGAGATATAGGCATTAGCACCAGTGTCAAGGAAGAAAGGGGACTCCACCAGGCTCCAAATGGGTATGCAAGAGGCCATATATGCAACCAGTATGACTGGCACCTGATTAAGATCAACTGATTTTGCTTCTTTTCTCCAATTGATGGAGGCACGTGGTTCACCAAATATGGCTACATGTGCCATGAAATCGAAGTCATAACCATGATCGATCATCGCAATGTTGGTGTTTGTGAAGGTGCCAGTAGTCCTACCAGTGCTAGGCATGAGCAAGGGTCCCACAGATGATCTGGTGGCAGTGGCCGGAACTAGGTTGTACGGTACTCTATGGAAGTAGAAAGGTTCTATGGTCCCCTTAGAGTCAGTTGTCAGGGCTGGGGTTCCTGTCATAGCAACATTGGTGGATGTGCTTCTAGTCACTGCAGAGCCATCTGATCTATGCCCCCAAGATACACGATACACAGCCTTAGCTTCATCCAGTGTGCGACCAGCCATCTTGCCCCCGGGTTGGACACAGAATTCAGTGAAGTGTCTGACATGTTTGCAATGAGAGCAAGTCATCCTTGTACATGGCTTACCAACAGTCTGGCTGGCAAAGGCAGTGGACATTGGCAAAAGTCCTTGTTCCTTATGATTGTGGATCAGGTTGTCTTCTTCGATAATGTGTCTGCCAATGTCTCTCAGGGTGAAGTTTGGTTGATTCGTGATAGACTGCAGAGTGGATTGAAGATGCTCATAATGTTTGCCTAAGCCCTTGATTGCACATACAATCTGCAGCTGATTGTAATCAAGAGGCCCCATAGCTTTGATCTTCCTCATAAGAGTATCCAGTTTATCCCAAGTTTGGGAAAGACAAGTGCCCAGTGCGAATTCCATTCTGATAGCCTTCTCCATAAGCAGGATCTGTATGTGACTGCCTAGCTTCTCATAACATTTGTGTAGTTCTGAAAACATCGTGTGGGAGCTGGGGAGGTCGCATATGTCTTTGTAGTCCTGCTTGCAGACATGTTGCAGAATGAAAGCCTGGATAGAGTCGTCATTGATGGTCCAGACACGATAGCCACAAGTATCAGAAATTGGATCAGGAGGGGCAAACATGCCCTTGAGCCATACTCCAAGTCCTTGTTGCTTGCATAGTAGTCTGAGACAGCAGCTCCATTCTGACCAGTTCAAGACAGAAGGATCAAGATGTAGTTCAGTGGGCCAGGCAGGATCGTTGATGTACTGGACAGTGTAGAGGGGGTTGTTTGGTATAATGTTAGAGGAGACAGCAGTGGTGTTACCAGCAGAAGACGGTTGGGTACCTGCAGGAGATGACGTATGAATACCAGAAGCCTGTTGCCCTGAAGGCATAGAGGATGGCAAAGAAGGGGTCCCAGCTAGGCTGCTATTGACCGCTGCAGCGGTGGAGGGGCCAGAGCCAGATGGATTGGAAGACATGATGGATGCGTGAGGGGAAGGCTAGTAGTCTTAGTCGTTTACCAAGACCAGAAGAGGCCCATAACCTATTAAAACCTAGTGTGCCCTCAGTGATGTGTCCAAAGACAAGACTAAGATTAGTATAAAGTACCTAGTGTGCTATGGTACAGTTAGTAAGGTAGAGTGCGATGTAAGGTAGGTCAACATACCCCTCAGTGATGTGTCCAAAGACAAGACTGAGGGGGAATAGATACCAAAACCCAAACTTATGAGGGCATGCAGTATCATGTGTGTTTAGGATAAGATGTCGTGACCAAGATCATGGTAGTCATGCATCAACAGCTTGACAAGCCAGAGCTAGCTGGAGCCAAGCCACCCTGAGCCAGTTTGGTTGGCTGGCTGCACCAGGCTGAGTGGCCTGAGCCTCAACTGAGTCGAGTGAAGCGGCTGAGCCCACTTGCTGTGCTGTGAACCACTGGTGGACATGCGCAGACCATTGTGATTGCCTACCTGTCCCTCCATTTATCTATATTTGCGGTGATCTTCAGGTATTGCCTCTCTCTTCAAGTTTTCATTGCTACTAATTTGCCATTTCAGCCAGTTGATGGTCCTTGCCCCTCTCCCTGTCCACACTCAACATCATGTATCCCTCCTTGTCAGGCAGTGGCATGCACATGTACAGGTACATTGGTGCCCTCCAACCCTCTCCTTCCACCTTGTGTCACAAACATGTGATGTTATCATTCATTATTGCTGCAGTGGGGCCAAGCAGCTCGGATCATGGTGATTTGGTGGCTTAGCATTCTGGCTGTGGGTGCTGGTTACTGCAACAATGGGAGCAAGGATGGCATGACGCCCATGAAGGGGCACCTGTGGCACATCTTTGTGTCAAATGGCATGGTTCCTATCTCTATTGTACATGACATCTACTATGTACTATTGTGTATATCTCACTGGTCTCACCTCTAGCATGCCTTCTCCCCTGTTCCTCTTCCTTGTACAACTGCTTGGTACCTCATGTCTTCGCACCCAGTGTGCGTTTTGAGCATCACAACGGGGCTGTTCAGACCTAGATATTTACCAGTAGCTTTTAACCATCATACTTCGCATTTTTTAATCCAACATAATTGGACAAGGTCATTCATCTGCATGCCTTGATAATTGTTCGCTGTTGTCTCCCCCACCAACTAGGCTGCTGGCATCACCCATTTCTACCACTGGCATATTGACGCCATGCTCTACGACCTCTCCCTGCCTAAGGTGATGATGCTGTATGCGATCCAGGTCCCACAGGGTCCGCTGCAGATGTGCTGCTATGACAATGGCATGGGTGATGTGCTGCCAGTCCCTCTAGGTACAATAGCATTTGTCTCCAGCAAGACAATGTTTGACATGTTGCTGCGCAAGCTACAGAGCATTGCAGTCCACACCAGGATACACTATATGCCATTGTGCCTCATCCTTATGTCTGGATGGCTCCCACAGCTGCAAGATCTAGCTAGTACACCAAACTACAAACAACAAGTTTTATAATTATAGTGTGCTACATTGTCCTATACCCAAGATCGACCAGCGATGCTTGAACTGCCCTGAATAATGCCTAACACCTATTGGCAAAGCTTTCTTCCTGGAGTGTGTGGGTGGAATGAATACCAAGTTTCATTTCTTGTTGTGCAAGTTGAAGAATGAAGGCTAAATGAATTGTAGTGAGTAATGGTTACCAATCATTCCTTTGTCATAAGATTTACTTACATACAACTACTGACAATGGGTGTACAGTCCACACCAACAAGGGAGGGGGCAGAGAAGGGTGGGGCTTTGGTGGATTGGTTGAACTTGGTTCCCAAGCACCGTGAGAGGTTAGAGTGACATTTTTGATAGTCTGGCTTCTTGTCAAAGCCAAGGGAATGAACATGGGTAACGAATTTGTAGAAAGGAGTAGGTAGGCCTTCACACAGCTCTTCTGCTGTGATCGACTGTTTCTTCTGGAGGACTGCCTTGTGATCTCTGGAAGTGGAAATGTAGGACCAAGGTAAGTCTCCACACACTAGATATATGATGGTATACATGAGGGACTCCAGGTTATCGCGACGTGATTGGGTGGATCCTTGCTGGCCATTGATGGAGGTGAATGGTAGGGTACCAACAATTGAGTATCCCATGGTGTAGGGATGGTGTAAACATGTTGCAGGATCATGAAATAGCCGTGCCAAACCAAAGTCAATGAGGAAGACAGTAGGGGGGATGCCATCTGCTTTGATCATGAAGTTGGTTGGCTTGATGTTGCGATAGATAAAGTGTTGAGCATGTAGTGACTCGACTGTAGAGAGCTGTACATGTGAGACATGTTATGATCCACCCCATTTTTCTCATTTACCCTACGCCTCCTTGACCATACCGGAGGTCGTATCCTTTGACCTGAAACCAGTAACCAAACTACCAGTTATCTTCCCTAGCGCCACACCACCAGAGCTTATGGGAAAGGCACCATTACCACTGAACCCACCATCACTATCACCCCTAGAGGACCTGCCACCTAAACCAGAGTGGACCAGACCTGTTACGCCCCAGTGGACCAGTCCATCCCAAGTTGTTATGACACAACCATCTTCTCCTGCAATGTCCATCTATCTATCCTTTGATCTACTACCCATGCCTCCTGTTCCCCTCGTTCCTTGGAGCACCCATCATTGAGAGCACTCCTCAATGGAGCAATTCACAGAACCACCCATAGCAGAAGATCCAGACAGTCCCATGGAGGACGTGCCGCCCTTAGAGCCAGAACCAGTCACTTATTATGAACCAGACATCCCTGGAGGCAACACACATGCCTTGTCCCCAGAAGAGTCCCCTGTCGCACCCTGGCAAGAGTACCTCACCAAGCCCAACAGCCCTGTGTCCTGCAAGCACTCCCTGTCACCCACAAGTCCCTCTTCAGCACCCATACAACAACACACCAGTAGAGAAGGCAGTTACCAGTCAATCACCCCTTCAGCCTCATCGCCTATAGCCAGCACCTTGCCCCAGAGTCTGGACCACCAGTCAACCTCCTCAGGAGGATCTGCAGACAATCCCTCATCCATGCAGAGCTCCGCAGACAATGTGGATAATGATATGGCCCTTAATTGGGTCTCCATCAATACGGACTACTGTAAAGGGTAGTTGCTTATGCTAGACACCCATTAGACCAAAATAGGCATGCAGAGATCAGATCTCCTTGGATCAACCTCAAACCTTGTGGTCGTCATCGTATCATGATGACGCTTCTCTTCTTGGAATGACCTGCTGCCATTGTTCTCCAACTTAGGATAGATTAGGCAATTCCCTGATCTCTCATTCACTCTCGCTCATTCTCTATTGTTCAACTCATACAGACCGCAGCACTTGTCCGCGGATTACCATACATCACAGACAGACGCCTCTTGACCAGAACTACCTACCTTAGTGATTGTGGCCCGTGCGCCAGCCCGCCTGTATATAAGCGCCCTGTATTTCGACAGTCAAGCCCTAAGCTTGACTTGATTCTCAATATCAATGTTCTTGAAGGCTCCCCTTGTGCCTCCCCTTTTCTCATCTCTTACATAAGCCTCTCAGAGTTGTCTCTAGCAACACTAGAGACTTCTACTCCTTCAAAGTACTTGCCACCAGTTCACTCTTAGTACAAGTTGTACTATCAAGGCCTGTTGAAGCCTTAACAAGACAGTGTTCAGGAAGACCTTGTCTTACATAGATACCACAAACATACCATTTGGGAGGCATACAAAAATGCTTTCCCACTGTCAAACTTTTCCTTGTTGACCAAATTGCCAATTGAGTCGCCAAGATATTCCAGGACAATAACTTTATACATGTCTTCTTTGCCATACCAAATTAGCCTGGGGGTACCTATGCTCCCAGCAATGGTCATATACACCCTGTATTCATGGCCAAGTGTTGAATCTGATGAACATGGTATCTTTACAGCAACTTCCCCTCCCATCCAAATATCTCTTCCTAGATAGACGTTACCTAGAGAGATATCAGAGAAGCATTGAGCTTGAGTCAGAGTTGAACTCACCAGATCCACCTGAACCAAGCAGTTTCCATAACCTGAACCAGCCACCAATACACATGAAATCTAGCTGTGGGAGGGGGGCATTCTTGCAGAAAAGTTCTGAACTTTGAGGGTGCATCAACATCAAAGGAGAGCTGACGTTCATTATATGTTGGCATTTAGCATTCAGGGCCCTTATGCATTATATAATCAACTCTGACATCAACAAAAAATTGCATTTCTGCCCAACCCCAACCCTAGGCCTACTACATGACACTACATATGACACCAGCAAGTGTGGAATTTGGAAGTAAAAAAAGAGGATTTAGAAATTGTCATGATCATGGGTAGTAAATTCATGCAATACATCATCCATCACCAGATTGGGATTGGCCACAAAGAAGGCATTGAGGAGTTTTGACAGCTTGAATGGAAGCTTGAATACTTGCTTGGATGCTTGCTTGGATGCTTGCTCAGGCGCAGCACCTATAGCACTCTCTGATGTTGACCACCCAGCAGTAAAATTGAGGCATTGTTTCTTGAGAGAGAACTTTAGTAATTGAAGGGCCTCCATTAGCAAGGGACTTATCTGGTTTTGTTTGGCAGTGTCTGTGTCTTTTGCTGAGGAAAAGACATGTTTGCAAGGCACTGATGTTGCCTGGACTGGGAGGATGTCCATAGCAATTGCAAACAAAGTCAGGAATGCATTCTTATTGACCTATTCAACAAGTGGGTCAGACCATCAGAGCGCCTTTTGATGAAAAGAATCTCACCTCCTAAAAGTACAGGATGTCGATCTCAGGCTCAGACTCAGAGGAAATTGCAGTTGATGCATATTTGTGGTATTTGGCATTGATACTCAACAATTGCACTAGCCGCTTCTTCAGAACTGCAGGACAGTCAGCTTTGAACCATGTTGGGCATAGCTTCCCTTTAGTGACCAAAGCAGGTTGGTCTGGGGCCTCTTGTGCTACATCTGCAGTGGTTGACGGCACCTGGCTATGGTATTCCTCCATCTACAAAACCATTGCTTAGATACAGTATACAGTGATAGATTGTACTTACATGCTTGAGGACAATTTCCTTGGCTTGGTTAATCCATACTGTCTCCCATTTCTCTTTGATCTGGGTAAAGCATATGTTGGGATTGAGGACTGTAAGGCAAAGGAGGAATTAGAGCTGAAAATAGCAAGGAGATGATCTTACACATGGCAAGGACATATGTGTCTGTATGGTCCATTCAAGAATAATATTCCATCACCTATTTCACGCCGATGTCCATCCAGAGTTTGAGAAAGTCATGATGCTTCCCAAGGTCCTTCCACTCCATTATCAACTTCTCAAGATTGATGATGGTGTGTGACAAAACAGGCATCACTTCAGTTGATGTGCTCTGCTGAAATGTGTGTGGGACCTGTCAAGTACAGTAGGTGCCTGTCCTGGTACCTGGGTTGCTAACTCACACTCAAAACTTCTTCCAGTCCTTTCAGGACGTCCCAATCCAAATCAGACAGCCAGTAATGCGAAAATTTGGATAGGTCTGTCTGCAAAAAGTGATCGATGGCCTATGCTAAATGTTTAGTTGGTCTCTAATGTCAGACAATGATAACAAACTCACCAGTCTGAGTTGTTGGAGATGCTCCAGCATTATATATACTGAGTCCCACCTTGTCTTCACATCTCTCAGAAGTTCTAGCTATGGGATAGGAGCCATACTGCGATTGCCTTGCCCACCCTTCCCATAGAACCAGCTGTGCTCATTTCCATCTTTGATGTGAGCCTGAAAAGCTTCCTTGTGTTGACCTGAAGCATAAAGGAACTGAATAAGCTGTCGAGCATGACCAAGGGGGTCAGTTTGGATGTGATCAAGCCATTTTTGGGCCTTGGGGCTGTATTTTGCAGTTTGGCACTCAGCCAGTTCCAGTTTGTCAGGAATACAAAGTGAATCGACATCACTATCAACCAGCTCATCTTCAGAGTTGCCATCATCTGAGCCACTATCGGGGTCATTGCAGGTTGTGTGGTCTGAATCAGTAGGAGACATGGAATATGAATCTGCAGGAGACTCAGAATCTAAATTTGCAGGAGACTTGGGATTTGATTTGGCACAAGACTTGGAACCAGAGTGGCAGTTCTTTGCTTTGGGTATCATAGATGCTACAATGTGGGAAGAACAGATGTTAATAATGTGGGCATAGCAATGGATACAATTATTCAAGTTGTTGAAGCCAAGTGTCCTCATTGTCTTGCATTTGAGAAGTAGAGACTCCAGTGTTGTCATTGTGGTTGCATTGTTCTCAGTGTTATCGAGTGTGAAGTGGCTGATCTAGGAATAGCTAGCAATGCAAGTGAAATGTCATTAGAAGTACATACCCTGTGTGTAACATCCAAACAATCTAGTAGATGTAAGATGGTCTTTGCTATATTCTTGCCAGTGTGATTTTTCTTGAGGTGATAGAAACTGATCAGCACTGTGCTGAGCTTAAGGCATCCACTTGGGGCTT
>Ga0307510_10004922_pt1 | contig 15806 bp, 17 predicted proteins | sample 12_EM_MG_FD_207224 | JGI IMG/M metagenome (GOLD analysis project Ga0307510, IMG submission 207224) | Populus trichocarpa ectomycorrhiza microbial communities from riparian zone in the Pacific Northwest, United States - 12_EM | ecosystem: Host-associated > Plants > Roots > Unclassified | place...
GCGTATGTCCGCACTGGGTTTGTGGCAGACTCGATATGATGCGTACAATTTAATCCAATTCAGTTTCTGACAGGCAGTGATAATCAAGATTTACATGGATCTATGAGATATATTGACAAATTCACAGTGATATGACGGGCGATGTAGTCCCTGAGCATGCGGCATTGAGTTTCGCTAATATCCAATCCACATCCACTGCTGCAAAAGCGATCATCGGCTGCTGTCGGCCAGTGGCGCCCACAGAGCGTCACGCGTCACGAGCGGTCCGCAGCGTGCGGGGCAAATAGCCCATGAGTCGGGCCTACTCTCATGCCTGGTATGTGCACAATCTGGCGCCTTCATTCAATCAAGTAAATATCTCATCTCGGACCCTTTAGTCGTCGTTCGTTTGTTACTGTAAAGGTTCTTTCTTCGAAAGCTTACTTGTTTATTTGACAGATCACGAACTCTCCCGACGGCGACCCGACCCGCATCCGAGCATCAGACCCACTACCCTGTACTGGTGGGCGCATAACCGGGAAAGAGCATTTTGGCGCAGCATGATTATATCCTTCTCTCCTCCGTCAACCCTTAACTCCGGCAATCACCTCAATGCAGGGGCAAACGTGTGCGAAGAAGGGGTCTATATGTACGACGACGACGACTTTGAGGGCGAAAATGTGAAAATAACTTCTCCGGGGGAATCTATCACTTCCGCACGTGCCTTTATGAGGTGAGAGAATCTTTCGTGGTCCCGTTTCTCTTCTGAGGGCTTCTAGGGGACATGGCACCTACGTAGATGGCGACGAAGTTGTCGCATCGGTCGCTGGCACTATCGAAAGGGTCAATAAGCTCGTCACGGTGCGGGCACTGCATACGAGGAATGCCCGAGTGATATGGTTAAGACCGATTAAGCTCTCTAACCAAACGTTTGATTTAGATACAACCCAGAGGTTGGGGATCTTGTGATCGGACGAATCACGGAGGTGCGGATCATCTCTTCCTCTCGTCCGTAGCGAAACATAACAAAAGGAGAAAAGGTACAACCGCGAAGGTGGAAGGTTGACGCCAATGCTCGGCAGGATGCCGTCCTCATGCTCTCATCAGTCAATCTCCCTGGAGGTGTCCAGGTGGGTATGCTTTAAACGTAGTCCCGTTGTTGCATGTGCTAACCAGTACCACTCTCAGCGTCGCAAGTTGGAGAGCGATGAGCTCCAGATGCGAACTTTCTTCGAAGAGGGGGACCTTCTTGTAGCAGAAGTTCAAGCTTTTTTTGCCGATGGCGCCATGTCCCTCCATACGCGCTCACTCAAGTATGGCAAGGTACGTTTCATACCTGAAACGAGGGTACATATCTAATGGCGCTTGGTGTCAACCTTAGCTCAGAAATGGCCAGCTCGTTTCAGTACCCTCCATTCTTATCCGCAGGCTAAAATCCCACTTTTGCTCACTCCCTTCTGGCGTTGACCTGATATTGGGCCTAAATGGGTATATCTGGATAAGTAAGCATGTCCAGGATAACGAAAAAGAGGGAGAAGGGTTTGATACAGAGGCCGTATATTCCAATCAAAACGACGTACGTTTCTATTGCGACTTGTGTTACTTGGCCAACGAACTGATCTCTTACAGGATATCGATGATGCAACGAGAACGGCAATTGCCCGAGTTTCCAATATCATAAGGGTACTAGCTTCTCGGTCGTTACCCATAACCGATACGACTATATTGGAAGCCTACGAATGGGCTGTTGAGCAGGATTCGGATGTAAAAGATTTGCTTTTAGAGGACGTGGCCGACGCGATGATTGCCGCAGTTAGCGTCAGAGAAGGGATTATCGACCAGTGGTAGTATTTGCAATACAGTATGTGTCTGCACATGGAGGAGCACACTGACTATTCGTCTTCGTCCTCAAAACTTGTTTCCCCCTCCCGCTCTTCCCGCTCCTCCGGCATCTCGTCATCGTCATTCTCATCATTTTCATTCTCGTCATCAGCATCTCCTTCCTCTCCTACGGCCTCCGGCTGTTGCGAGGGTGGCTGATATTGGTTCGCCGTGGCGCCGCTGGCCATTTTCCGGGCATGGGCTGCTTTTTCCGCCTCCTCCTTCTCTTTATCAACAGGTAATAAAATGTCGAGCGCAAGGTCTTTCCATCTCAATGTTCCGTTGACGCCACCTCCAGCGTATCCCATATCTTCGAACAACGCACGCGAGGTTGGGTCGTAAGGCACACGTGGGCGAGCGGCTGGGTGTTTGATATTCGTCGGATTACCGTAGGGATAAGAGGGATGAATGTAGGAAGGAAGTACTTTTGGGCTGTGCTTCAACGATCAAAACTGCGAATCAAGTGGTGATAATACAAACTATCTGAATCGTCAGGGTTCGGTGGAACCATGTGCGCCGGGATGTCCATTTCTGTGGTGGGCGCTCACTCAGTTCAGATGCCACATTTACATGCCAGCGAGGACGAACCGCTGTCAGAAAGATTTCCCTTCAGGTGCTCTGTCGTTCCAATCGTGTCCAACACCTTGAGGTCATTTTCGGTCATGTGCAGGTAGCAGAAGGTGAGGTCCTTGGATCGTACTCAGCGACAGGAAAAGCTGCACGACTCGTAGGCAGGGTTACGCACAGTCATCTCTGAAATATTAATGTGGGACACTCGAAGTGAGGATTTGCGGATATGGGTACAGTAGTGCCTTGCGGCGCGATTGTACAACGTGGTCGTGTTGATGATCTGATCCGGGGTGGAATGCCGTATCCGATCATACGAGGGTTAGATCGTCTTCGAACCACTCCGATCGTAGGGTTTCGTTGGCCCGGGGCAGGGCACTTCTGTTGTGTCACGATGTCGTGGTGATGGCATGAGGATGGGGTGGTTCTAGTACATAACGAGAAGACCGTCTCCCACGGCCATGTCTCCAGGTTTGGGGTTCGTTTGCGCTTGCCAATTGCAACTTGACTCATTTGTGAGCCCCATCGGCTTTCGCCTTCGCCTCAGCCCCAGACAGGTACGGTCGCGGCGCACTGGATCGGTTTTGTCCGTTTTTCCTGCTCATAACCAGTTTACGTACTTGCTGTAGAGTCAATATATCATCAAGACTATACCTCTTTGTCGAGTTTCATCCGTGCGACATCCGACTCGGACGTCTGGCGCTCGGCGCTCGATCTATCCCGTAGGAGACAAGTTCTTACCGATCTTACCCCCTGAGGATCTCTCCTGCCTGCGATCGTGTTCGACATGGAACATGTAACAGTCTATACAGCCTCGAACATTCCCGCCGCAGCTTCGCATCCCACCGTCAACTCCTTACAATGGACCGAAGACGGACAAATGTTGTTCGTAACAAAGACAGCGGTACATATATTGGTCAGCACTGCTCTCTCTAGGAATCGACCGTCCGAAAATATGATATAACGAGCGCATCGAGACTCCCGATCTTGGGGTCAATTGTTGCAGCGCTTCCGTCGTCACGCCCGCAAAACTCAAAGACAGTGCCCCGGGTGCCAACATACATGGGTGGTTTAGGACTATTTTGGAACTCGACCGACGCTCATTTCATCATTGGCCAAATGAATCGCAAGGTGAGGTGTTTCTGATGGAACAGAAACACGGTGATCTCAATTTCGGCTCAGACTGGGATAGTCTGGTAACAGGGTCTCTCGATGCCTCTATCAAGTCCGTCGTAGCTTCTCCCAGCTTTCTATCTGCAGACGCAGGGTATGAATATACACTAGTCTTCTTTGGTAAGGCTCATCGTCTCGGGTCGAAGATGTATTCTGGCTGTTATCAGCACAAACTTGGAACTATCTCTGTGGTGCTCTGTCAAGAATCAACTGACGGGGCAGTGGGTCAAGGTATTTGACTAACTCAGACGCTTGACGGGTATTACATACGGCTGACTGATAATGGTAAGCTACAAGATGCCATATCCTTTCTGCGGTCACTGGCAACCACTCGAACGGATTCTCGACTTCAACAGACGCTCCAGTCACAAGTTGTCTGTACGTCTTCGTGATTATTTTTCCAGGAAACCGACCGTGCCATACCTGATAGGTTCTTCGTGGTCGAGGCAGCCAGAGTTTGGTTCTGTCCCCGCTCGCGTTTATGATGGTTCTCTCTTAGCTGCTGGAAATAGAGCAGGTTCTATCCTCCTTCTGAAGTAAGCATGGGTGTGAATAAAATCAGTCATCTAAGACTCTTTGATTCTGCCGACTAGGTTCATGATGGGGTCAGGGCCCAGCCAATACCTTGAACACGTCCAAACTGTCGATATTAGTGAACAATGGGTAACTCACCTGACGTGGCTTCCGTGGATCTGTACGGGCGAGAATGAATGTGAGTTACAGACGTACTTAGGAATTTGCTTCGGTTGAATTCGTAACTTCGGATAGGCGTCGCTATTCTCGTTCATTGTACATCTGATGGTGCCGTAGGCCTCGTCAGGGTCATGAGAACATATGACATAGAGCCAGGAGGTTCTGAGCTTGGCCATGGGCCAGTATTGGCGACAACCGTGATCCGCTCGCAGGGGTTCATTTGCGAGGCTGACGACAGTATTGTTACGGGACTTTCCTTTATCGAACCCCGCTACATGAAGGTAAGCTTGGATAACGGTTTCCTTTGTCCAGATACCAAGCTGAGGACAACTCAGCCCGTTGTTGTCATTCTCAGACCTGGGGTGGTCCAGCTGTGGACTGAAGAATATGAGGGAAGCGCGTGGTCAGGACTACGTTCACTTCCTCTTCAAAGACAAGGCATATCGAGTGGTTCCTCGATGTTTTATTCTCCGTCCGGCCTTGTGTACTCTCCTGTGCACGACACGCTTGTAATCTCCCTGACCGATGGAAGTTTTCATGTCATCTACGGCATCTCTTCCAGCCCAACTTCTGAACTATCGCTGGGTTTGACGAAACAGCCGAGCTTCTCCTCAAGTGATCTTTCCTCGATATCCCGAAAAGTCTTTATACAGGTAGAGGGCGGTGCCATCCCTCACGCAGAGATGAACCGGATCAACGGCATGGTGGCTTTTGGTGGCTTTCCTTTTGTCAGTTGGGCTCACGAGTAAGTTTTTTCTCAACACCAGCCCCGCCCTGTTCTCTTATAGATTCTGCGCTGCAGGGGGTCCATGCCATCTGATTTCAGTTACAAGCACGAAGCCACGCATAACAGTACCTTGGTCGTGACCAGGATTTATGCAGAAGACAATGACAACGCTATTATGGAGATGCTCACAGATGTCATCTCCACAACAAAAGAATGCATGTCGTTTGTCCTGCCACAAGGATGCTCTGCTAATAATATTGCTACGGCAGACCCTATGACGGTCCCAATACACATCCTTCGCCCCATTCTATTCCGTCTTGTCCAGGGCGGTGTTCTTACACGACTTCACTCTCGTCTTCTCCAAACTTTGCGAAATTCTGCAGCAGACAATGCTTTAGGATTCGCGATGCCTCACTTGCTTTTCGATCCCTCCACTTCGCCCTATGCGTCATTCAGGGAGAGCATCGTCCGTCAGTTATTTCAGAACGGCGCTTTACTTCGCCTTCGTTTGAAGCTAGCAATCACGGATTTCTGCTGGGTAGGATCACTTCTTTCTCCTGCGCTCTGTTTTTGCCATGCTCATTGATATTGCACATCGTACCCGTACCGAATGTAATTACCACGCAGACATCAGCACCAAAACCGGAGAACAAAAATGAATATGGGGCAGTCGCACAAGACCTTCTGAGAGCGATTTCCCATCGTGTTCTGGGGACACTTGTTCAGCACATTAGTTTGGTGGCAAATTTTCTCACCCGTAGGCTACCCAGTCTCAGCTTTTCCGCCCTTTGAGTTTTTCTGATGGTATTGTGCAGGAGACGACCTGGAATTTGTGTTGCGTGTTGTTGTTCAGTGCATGCTGCCAGGTACACCCCAGGAGTTGTCTTTCGAGGCACAGATCCTAGCCAACAAAGTGACAACGTCCTTTCCGCTGGTCGAGCATGAGAGAGCATCGGGTGGGATACTGGAGCTGTGTCCAGCTTGCGGCGTGGAAGTCCCTTTGACAGACATTGCCGTAGCCATATGTTCGAATGGCCATAGGTGGTGTGAGTTCACAATGATATTAGCTAGTGCTCTTTTATGCTGATGGCTCCCTGATCCCGCCATGGCGTACCTCCTTCTAAACCTTTCTTTTCTTTGTCAGCCCGCTGTTCCGTCACATCATTTATTCTGTCGACGACGAAGGTGAAAACTTGTATAGGTTGCGCACGGAAAGCCTTTCTCCCTGCCGTTCAATCTACGTATCAAAAGGACTGGGGAGAGGTTCAAATTCGGGGTATTGAAGATTCCGAGAGAACCTTAGCCGAGGGTCCAAGTACGGTTGAAAAGCCAGGGACTGAGAACGCTGGGACGACCGGCCGAGGTTGGGTCGTGCAAGAGCTCCTGAAGGCCGTGCGTCGGTGTCTCTTCTGCGGAAATAACTTTGCCATCCTAATATGAGGTGTGCTGATGGGGAGGTAAAGTGGTTTCGATCCTTTTTGATCATGGACTCGGAGATGGGTTACGGGCCAAGATGAAGTTACCTCGGTACGGAAATATATATATGCTTGTTCGAGCCCATTGGAGATAAGAAGTCCGAGTGGCCATCACATCGTCGCAACAGAAACTGAATGTCATTTTTTTTGAAGACGTCGCTGGTGTTCAGCACGAGACTCTTCGATGTGGATGGCTATTCTATAGGCTAACCAACACAACCCCATAGAAAATGTTTTCAGCGAGGGTATTTCTTGACCTGAGAAAAACGTTCAAATTTCCGTTTGGCATGTTGAGTACGTATATCAGGTGTACATGTACAGTAGTTGGCTGACTCTATTTGCCGTATTTGTCGCAAACCTTTCTCGCCACCACATTTCCGATTTCCATTCCGGGCTTTGCTCCACCGATTACTGCCACCAGTTGTTCCGATTTTGTCCACAGTCTACACATACTCCAGTATGTCATCATGGCCTACGCACACCTTTTTTTTCTTTTCATTTCGCTTTGCTAGTGTATCGGCGCTCACCATGAGGGGGAGGAGGGACTCGCTGACCTGGTTGTTCGTCACGTGTCTCCATGGTGCTTCGCCACCGCCACCCATGACGTGTCGCCGTGCGTTTTCACCCGAGCCCGAGGGGCCCGCACGCGACAACCTGACCCGGGCTTTGATCTATAGCCGACGACTCTTTAAAATAGATACGTGCTGTACAGGGTTACTACGAGTCATATAGTCATAATTTGATGACCGGCTGGGCATACACACCATGGTGCCAAGCCAGTTTCCAGTTCTTCTGATCTCCAGCGGGTACCATGTGTCGTATGAGGCTGGCGCATATGGTACCTCATCGCCTCATCGTCAGAGATCTCGTCGCCGCCAAAGAGTACACATGAAAACAGTTGGCCATCCCAGCGAGCGTAGAGTCTGGAGTAATGTTCAAATCAGGGAATAGATGATTTACAGTTGACCTCGGTCATAACGCATACAGTCGGGCAGGCCTATGAAGACAATACGAGTGGGTTGTGATGGCCGAAGCCCGTCAATGAGGTAGGTCAACGGTAGCCAGAGAATATTAGTTGCCGTACAGTACGAGTCGGATCATTAGCGGGTGTATTTAAATAGCTTGCTGTAAGTGACTTGGTGAGTTATTATTTACGGTAGTTATTAGTCAGCTAGCTGCGAGGGCACAAGGGCCACGGGGAACGTCATCAACGCGGCGCTTGTGCACTGGCTCTCCTCTGGACCACAACAACAATCATTCGATTCTCGCCGCAGCACTGACGTTCCCACTCTACGCATTCGAATAATTACGCAGCCCATTCCCAAAGCTTCCTTAACACTGCGGCCCCTTGCACGAATCGGCCACCACTATGGCGGACGAACTTGGAAACGAATCTCTGGCGAAGTTAATAGTCGAAGGAGACGCGGACCAAGACACTTGCCGAATCTGCAGCGCACCTGCGGAACCAGATCAGCCGCTCTTTCATCCGTGCAAATGCTCGGGCACGATCCGGTATATTCACCAAGATTGGTTTGTACTGTGACCTGTCGTAGTTCCCCAGACCGCGCTGATATACCGTTCAGCTTGACAACATGGCTCTCCCATAGCAAAAAAAAGACGTGTGACGTGTGCAAGTATCCGTACTCATTCACCAAAGGCAAAGTTTCACTTCTTAATCCACCTCCGGCAGGGTCTGACCTCATTCCAGTGTACGCAGATGACATGCCCAGTCATCTGCCCGTGATACTCCTGCTACGAAAACTCGCCCAACAAGTGGTGTTTGCGGTTTTCTTCTGCATTCGCGCCATCATCGTGTCATTCGTTTGGCTCGCCATTCTACCTTGGGTAACAGTCTGGACGTGGAGGGTATACTTTACAATGGGCAATTCCACGTATGTTACTGTGGTCTTTGGTCTCTTGTCTATTTTTGATGAATTTTGTAGTGCTCGGTGGATTAGTGCACGTCCGATATCACTATCATCCTCTCCGTCATCATTTTTCTTTTATAATCTCACCTCACGCTCCCAATCCAATTCGACCGCAACCAATGCAACTCTTCGCCAACCCTCTAATGACACCGACTCCTCCACATTAGATGGACTTCTTACACATCCGCTTCTTCGCTCTGTATCCGCAGACATATTCACAGGCCAAATTATCGCGACCCTCATAGTCCTCGTCTTCATCGCAGTGTTCCTTTTGCGTGAATGGATTTCCCAGAATGCCCGACCTGGAGTTTTTGAAGAAGGTGATCCCGCACTTGCAGCCGAGCCTGAAGCCGAGCAGGAACGCGAAAGACAGCAGCGGGTGCGCGAGCAGGCCAGGGCCATAATAGAGCAGCGCAGGCGGCAGCAAGCTGAGGCAGAACGTCTACCCCGGGCCAGAGAGGGTGATCCGCATCAACTTGAATCAAACAGGCATCACCCGGATCAACCAATCAGAGATTTACCCACGCGACCTCCGTCCCGGCGAGCTCACGAGTTACGTGCCACGTCTAAGGCCACTCATCCAGATCAGGTTGGGCTCTCCTCGAGCGATGCTGGGCCGAGTAGTGCGGTGTCCCCAACCGTCGTGGATGACCCCAACTCGTCTTACGTGCAAGCGCGGCAAGAATGGTTACGAGCAGCGGAGAAACGCCGACTATCTCCCCTTGGAAGCACATCTTCCCCTGGGGAACAACGGGAATCAAGCTCACTAGACAGTAATGCAGGGTCATCGGTCCAGGCAAAAAGCGTCGATAATGCTGTTCTTGGAAGCCGCAAAGGGAAGGCAAAGGCAGTAGACATCGAGGAGTCAAACAATCAAGGCCCTGCTTCCATTTCTGTGGTCAGTCATACAGCAAATGTCTTAGCTGCCCTCAAGCAAAAGCGCATTACATGGGGCATCCCTGATGCAGAGTCTTGGACCCTCTATGACCTCGAGCGTTTTGAGATGACCAGACTCGGTATTGATCTCATGTTCTCGCCGCATGGTGTCGTGGCAGAAAAGGACCCATGGCAGCTCATCATTCAAGCCGGAGTTTACCCAGTAGTCCAGGATGGCACAACCTTGTTCACAAGTGCGGGACTCCGTACACACAATATGGCTGCCCCCGACGATTGGACCGAATGGCTTGGGGATGCTGCAGACGACGCCTGGCGGTGGCGGGCGAGGCGGCGTGTGCTTTGGGAACGCTTGCGTGAAGAGGCTGAGCGCGATGGTCTTGGTGCATTGCATCTACCCAGCGAGTTGTCTGGCATACCAATCGAAGAACTCCATATGGTCCAAGATATCAATCGTGTTTGGACACCACCCCCGGCCCCGAAGCTGAATAGTCGATTGCCCGTACTTGCCGGTTTGTCCCCAACGCCATCTCATCCAGGTGCCACCGACGACCAGACGTCATTGCTCACAGCTCACAAACAATTAAGAGCCGAGGGTTCCAGGATGGGCCGCTCCTTCACCATAAGCACGGTCTCCATCGCTTCTCCAGACGAAGATGACGGTCGGTCTCGTCACATGCGCCCACGGACATACTCGCAAGCAGACCCGAAGGCTTTCGCTTTTCCACCCCCTGGAGGTGACGATCAACTGTTCCCGTGCGCTACGCAGAAGCCTCTTCCCTTCCCAATTGGCACCACGGTGTCCCTTTCGCATGATCCACCCTCGCAGTTTGCAGTATCCACACCACCGTCTCACCCACGGGGGTTGTCATCATCATCCCTTCCTTCTTCACCCACGTTTCACACTCTCGATTCTCAACTACCACCCGCTCCTGCGATTTCTATGCCTCGACGACCGCCAATGCCGAATACGACGATCCCAACACCAGCGTCTACCTCGCCTTCTCTTTTACCCCGGAGCAGCAGGGACAGCACACCGCTTGAGTCACCAAGCGAGTCACCAAGCCTCGCAACTTACCAACCTCCTGAAGAGTTCCAGGAAGGCTCCTCGCAGCAAGGGTACTTTGACGGTGTTGAGGAAGGCGAGGGAGAACTAGATCATCCCAGGAACATGAATCATGAACGATTCGAGCAGGATGCCGCACTATTTTTCAAGGACGAGCCTACCTTCGCGTATGAAGCCGGCAAAGAATCCCGCTTCAATACCGAGGAAGAGGAGGACGAGGAAGATGATGAAGGAGACCTCCCTGGTTTGTTAGCAGACTCCGATGAAGATGGCGATGAAGACGCCAGAGAATTACGGGGTGCTATGCGAGGTGCTGCTCGACGTGCGCAGAGACGCGCAGCGTGGGGCCCCGAATGGGATGATGCAGTGCCCGCAGAGGTTGCAGATGGGGGGATTGTGGCCGTAGAAGCTGACGATGATGGTGAAGACGTGGAAGGGGAGGAGGTGGACGATGCGGCCCTGGCAGCGCAACTTGCCGATGAAGATTTGGCCGTTGAGGACGATATGGAGGGTGCCCTTGAAGGTGAGGTATTTTCATATCCAATCTGGGAGGCTAGTTCTTTAACCACATCCCTCTCTAGCTATTGGCATGAGGGGTCCGCTGTATGTCGTTGCACAGAATGTACGCCTAGGTGTTCTTGAAGCTCTGCATGTACTCAAAGTCAGCTTCTCAGGCGGCCTTGATGATCTTCGTACTGGACACAGCAGTCGGAGTCGGCGTCTGGGTTCCTTTCACCTTCGGAAAGGCGACTGCCCTACTCTCCGTAAGTCTGCGCCTTCACGTCCTGCAGTGCCCAGGCTGAGGTTCCGGTAGCTTGACCCAAGGCGGGCTCTACAGGTGCTTCATTGGCCAATACGTGTCATTCGCATTGTGACGGATCCAGTGGTTGATTCCATCTTCATTGTAATCAGTTACCTGATTCTTCCTTCCATTGTTCGTCTATTCGACGAGTTCTTCACTGCTGCGGTTTGGGCCCTCTCGGCTGTTGTTCCTCGTGATGATCTCGAGAAGTCTGTGCACTTCGTCCACACTGCAGTAAGCGTTCCGTTGCCTCTGTTGCGCTCCTTCGCTGAACGTGCCATAGAGAGAGAATATCATGAATTTCCCCTGGGATACAACAAGCAGCTACATCGCCTCCCTCACTTCAAAGCTCGCGGCTGGGCCACGCCCCAACACGACCCCGTCCCTCGTCACCCGTGTCCTGGGTTCAATGCATCCAATTGTTGTGAGGGTAGAGCCTTACTTTGAGGCTTTATGCAAGCAGGTCAGGGCAAGTTCATGCCAAGTTGCGACTGGTTGGACGCGAATGGCCCTCGGGGATGGGACGGGGGAAAGGGTCTTCGCTATTGCGCTTGGCTATGCCGTCATTGGACTACTTATTGCCTTCTACTTGAACGTTTTTACTGTTGGATCTGTGAAGAGCGCTGGGAGAGCAGTGAGAAGCGCTGTGCGGCAGCAGTTGCTTGTGGTCAAGGTTCGTCTACTGAGAAATATTCTACTTTTCCCTAGTTGACGTCCGTCTTAGGTGGCGACATTCATCATCATCGAACTGGTTTTGTTCCCATTAGGATGCGGCATTAACCTCGACTTATGTTCCATCTGGCTTTTTCCCGAAGCGAGCCTTCAGTCGCGAATTGCGTTCTTCCAGTATGCACCCCTGACGGCAACATTCTATCATTGGGTTGTGGGCACGATGTTCATGTGGGTCGTTTCCCTTGGTTTGGCTTCTGCCGCTGATTTGTATCTCGCAGGTATCAATTCGCGATCTTGCTAGCTGGCTGCCGCACCATTATGCGCGCCGGTGCAATGTGGTTTATCAAAGATCCGTCTGACCAGAATTTCCATCCAATTCGTGATATTCTTGAACGCCCCGCACTGGTACAACTTCGCAAGCTTTCAGTGAGCGCAGTCATGTACGGGTTGGTAGTTGCTTGCGGTGTGGGGTCTATAGGAGGTCTTATGCGTTTGGGAAGGGGGCTTGTCCTACCCCTCCGTTGGAAACCGCGGTGCGTTCCCTGTCTTTGTCGGTATGGTGGTGCCAAGGGCTTATCGTAGCTAAAGCGAACCATTATCCGACGTCCCTATCGACCTTTTATTCCTCCACATTCTTTTACCCTACACACTCCGCTTTTTCCGACCGAGGAGGGTCATCCGCACGACGGCAACCATGGTTTGGAAGTATCTTTGTGCTCGTCTTCGCCTCACATCATACATGTTCGGTGGGCGTCTTCCGGAAGAAGAGCGCGAGGTTGCTTGTACCGACTGGCTGCATTTTGGGAAGTCTGATGACAAGGCAACAGACAGCGAACTGCCTTTCCACGGAAGCTACCGCCGGGTACCCAATAGTGACAACGTCGCTGTTCCCCGAGATATGCGCGCTACAGCCAGAGTCAATGTCGATGGCATACCCGTTGATGACGAAGCACGAACGCTGATTGCAGCCCAAGACGCCGAAGCGGAGAAAGCTAAGCGGAATCCGAAGGATGACTATATCGTGGTGTACATCCCCCCTCACTTCCAGTACCGCATTGGCCTATTCATCTTTGCGCTTTGGGTTATTGGTTGCGTCTTCATCACCGCTGCCGTGTCTGTTCCTATCCTGCTCGGTCGCGGCGTGTTCAACCTCTTTACCGAAAGACAAATGCACGACGGATACTCTTTCCTGGTCGGGTTCTATGCCCTATGGGGCTGTTGGGTGGTCGGGCATGCTGTCGAGAGGATGGACAAAAGGCGCCAACGGCGTAGTGCGGATGATGCGCGCGGCAACTGGCCGCTATACTTCCTCAAACGAAGCGTCCTCTGGCTGGCCAAGATCTCGTATATCGTGTTCTTTGTCGGCGTCGTTATCCCGGCTCTCCTTGGCCTTGTGGTGGAGTTGTACATCGTCATGCCTATCCGTCTCTCATTAAATCCCGGCTTGTTGCCAAACGTGCGAGTCGTGGATATGTGGGCGTTGGGCATTATCTACGCAAAAATAGTGCTCCATGCGAACCGCTTCCGTCCGCTAAACCGGATTTCGGCCGGATTCAACCATGTGGGATTTCATCGACCATATCTCTATGCTACGTTCCCTGATTACCGATTTTGTTGACAGATCAAAGCGCACGGATGGACAAATCCGGACCCCTTCAGTGCGACTGCCGAGGTGATCGCACCTCTCATCGTTGGCCTCGTGGGCATGCTGGCGCTTCCTCCTGCTATCATCATCCTGTTGCATCGCGTTGCTCCTCTGCAGCTCGATCAGCGGTTCATCCGTAAGCATTCACCTCACCTGTCTTGTCACCATCGCTCTGATCATTCTCCCGTAGTTATGCATGTTTATCCAGGAATATTCGCTGGTACAGGTCTTATCCGGCTTGGTGTGACAGGCTCGAAGGCCCTGTCGCGATGGTCGCAGTCTATTCGTGATACGGAATTCCTCGTCGAGATGCGCTTACGTAATTATGAGCAAGAGAAGGAAAGCGAGAAAAAGGAAGAGAAAGGAAAGGGAAGAAGCGACACAGAAGACGCAATAGGTACAGAAGGGGCCGTGACGCCTGTGGCCGATTAGTACGACTCCCTGTAGGAAACGGAGGATTCATGGATTCATTGCTATCCCAATTATATTATTGTAGCTTTCGTATATTACATATTGTAGACCAACACTCGCCGCTTGTTGAATGCCTACTTCTGTGCGATGAGTTGGATGTCAAGGTGTATAAACCTCGTCCTATAAGTAGAAAATGCGCTGGTGTAACGTCTACGCCAGATGAATCGTACAAACGGTCCGTATAACAAAGCAGCGTTAAGCTCATAGAACGTTGGGGGGGAAGTACACCGTCTATCAGCTTACACATCCCCGATGTCCTCGTCTTCGTCCTCATCCTCTATCCCGATCCAGTTCTCCGAGTCAGTCGAGTCGTATTCTTCCAGTGCATCCCGTCGCACGAGCCGATGGATGTGCCCATGGTCTTCCAACGACCAACGGTAGGGGCGCATTTCCATATCCTCAAGACACCACGCGATAAAGCGCTCTCCATCTTCGTCCACGTCCGTCAGCTCGATGTTCCAGCCGAGAAAGAGACACAGCTCATCGACGAGCGCCGTGAGCCCCTCTTGGTGTGTATATTGCATGTCATACGTTTCGATCATGCCGTAAGTTGCACCGCGGCGCAGCAGCGCATCGGTGTGTGGTTCTGGGTCAAGCGGTGTCACGGCACGCTGCGCAGGTGGCCCCCAGGTGGGCGGGACCCACTCGCCCTCGTACTCGTCATCGGACGTGTCGTCGTATTCTTGGAGACCCTCTACGTCTTCGGTATCGTCATACCTGACATCAAATGGAGCCCAGTAGTCGTCCTCAGAGTAGTCTTCGTCTTCGTCGTCTTCAGCGTCAGAATCGCTGTCGCTTCGTTGTGAGGGGAATATCTCTGCCCACGGGTCCTCAGGGTCTGGGGGTGGTGAAGTTCCTGAGGCGGCGGTGGCCGCACCCCTGGACTTGCCCTTGGCGAGGATCGACAGAAGATTCTTGAGAACGAAGAGGGGAAGTGGGCGGGATCGGATCACAGCACGGCAGAAGGGACAGGTCTTCTTGCGAAGAATAAGGGGTAGAGGTTCGTCAATATTCATTTCGTCCTGGGGTACGGGGGCGTTGCGGAACCAATCTTGGAGGCATCCCTGGCAGAGGACGTGGCCGCAAGGTGAAAGGCTGAAAACAACGACATAAGTATGGATAGGAGGAAATCTGGCGGCTTGCTCACGCAAAAGGCTTGGTAAGTGTATCAATACAGATCTGACATTGGAGCGACCCTTCGATATTGGATGTCAACTAGACAGGCGTCAACTGAGCCATGATATTTGTTCCCATGTGATACGCGTCATACCTCATCCGCCTGTTTGACTTTCGTTTCTAAACCCTCTACTCGGGACAGCTGATCGTTATGAGTCTGTGAATGGAATAGATCAGGCATCGAGACACGACACTATCGCTGATGTAGAGTACCTGGTGCATCGAACGTAGCTCTGTCTTCAGAGATAAGATTGCCTATTACGAATATTAGGAAGTGTGGAGGATGGAATCGAACAGGGTACATTAGCCTGCTTTTCAATGGTCTTGCTCTGAGCAGTCACTTGCTGGGCGAATTCTATGAGCCATGCCACATGCCATAAAGAAAAAAACAACAGACCTTCTTGAATGTCTCTAGCTCCCGCTTCATCCTGTTGAATTCCATGGTGGCTATTGGCCCGCTGTAACTGGGTTGAGATCCCACTTCGTCTTCAGGTGCAGCAACGGGGTTTGGAGCTTTGGCCAAAGACACTTTGCCCTCGTGAGACACTTCTCTCCTTCCGCGCGACAGGGGACGAACAACGTTGGAGGGTACATCGGTGGATGGCCGCGAAGGGCCATGCTTCTGCTTGGCAGGCCTTTGAGCACGATCCACGAATG
>Ga0307510_10004923_pt1 | contig 15804 bp, 11 predicted proteins | sample 12_EM_MG_FD_207224 | JGI IMG/M metagenome (GOLD analysis project Ga0307510, IMG submission 207224) | Populus trichocarpa ectomycorrhiza microbial communities from riparian zone in the Pacific Northwest, United States - 12_EM | ecosystem: Host-associated > Plants > Roots > Unclassified | place...
CCGAAGTATCGGCGAGATCTCCTCGAGTCACTGCGGGAAATCACTCGGGTATCAGCAAACACGCGAATATTTCTTACAGGGAGGCCCCATATTTGGGGCGAAATCAGGAAACGTTTTTGCGGGGTGGTTAGAATACTTGTTAGCCCGACCCGGGATGATATTAAGAGTTATCTGGAGAAGAGGCTGGATAGTGATACTGACCCTGATGTAATGGACGATGAATTGCGGGCGGATATTATGAGAGTGATTCCGGAGAAGATCGGAGAAATGTAGCATGAATATCAAGCATACTCTCAAGGCAATCGTGAGGTATTATTCACTAACAATGATGTCTAGTTTACTACTCGTTTCTCTAAAAATTGATGCAATCCTGAGCGAGCTTACTCTTCATCAGAGAAGAAAGAAGCTGGACGAGATGACCAAAGGGGATGGTCTAGGTGACGCTTACGCGGCAACTTTATCACGAGTGCAGGCGCAGGATAGAAGTAGATCAAAACTCGGGATGCAGGTTTTGATGTGGGTATCTCATTCGGAGAGGCCGTTGCGTGTAGACGAGCTATGCCACGCCCTAGGGGTTGAAGAAGGATCTAGCGACTTGAATATTCAGAATATTCCTCGGATAGAAACACTGCAAGCATGCTCCCTCAGTCTTATCACGGTCGAGAAGTCCTCATATACCATCCGCCTCGTCCACTACACCCTACAAGAGTACCTCTCGCATGATCCGAACCTGTTCCTTGACGCCCACTCGATGATCGCCGAGGCGTGTTTGACCTACCTCAACTTTACGCAAGTTAGGGCAATTTCGCCTGCTCTCTGTTCTGTCTCGCAAAGCTTGGCTTTTGTCGAATATGCTTCTTGTCACTGGGGTACACATGCTAGGCGGGAAACTACAGAAAGTGTGAAAGCTCTTGCCTTGAAACTTCTGGATGGATACGATCAACACATATCATCCAAGATACTATTGTTGCGTGATGTGGGCATCTGGGATCGGCCATTTGACCAGGAGGACTGTCCTCGGGGATTTACAGGGCTCCACGGTGCTGCATACCTCGGATTGCCGGAAGTGACGGTTGCTTTATTGAAGATGGGGAAATGGGATGTGCAGGCAACTGATCTCCTTGGTAATACAGCACTCGGCTGGGCGGCTAGGAGGGGGCGCTTGGGGGTCGTGGCTATTCTGCTGGAACGGAACGGCGTCGACCCCAACAAAGCTAACAAACATGGCCAAACACCGCTCTTGTGGGCTGCGCGTAATAGGTGTGAGGGCATCGCGAAGATACTGTTGGAACGGGACGACGTCAATCCTAATATAGCTGATGAATATGGCCGAACACCGCTCTCGTGGGCCGCCGAGTGTGGGTATGAGGGCATCGTGAGGATACTGCTGGAACGGAACGACATCGACCCCAACCGGGCAAACAAACATGGCCAAACACCACTCTTGTGGGCTGCGCGGAATGAGCTTAAGGGTACCGTGAAAATACTGCTGGAACGGGACGACGTCAATCCTAACACAACTGACGAAGATGGCCGAACACCGCTCTCGTGGGCTACCGAGCGTGGGCTTGAGGGAGTCGTGGGGATGCTACTGGAACGGAACGACGTCAATCCCAACATAGCTGACGAACATGGCCAAACGCCCCTCTCGTGGGCCGCCGGGTGTGGGCATCAGTGGATCGTGAAGACGCTGCTGGAACGGAGAGACGTCGATCCCAACACAGCTGATGACCATGGCCGAACACCGCTCTCATGGGCCGCCGGGGATGGGCATGAGGGCACTGTGAGGATACTACTGGAGCGGAACGACGTCGGCCCCAACACAGCTGGCAAATATGGTCGAACACCTCTCTCGTGGGCTGCCGAGTATGGGCATGAGGGGGTTGTGGAGATGTTATTAGAACGGAGAGACGTCGATCCTAACACAGCTGGCGAAGATAGCCGAACGCCGCTCTCCTGGGCTGCTGAGTATGGGCACGGGGAGGTGGTGAGGATACTGCTGGAACGGAACGACGTCAATCCCAACACAGCTAGCGAGGATAGCCGAACACCGCTCTCGTGGGCCGCCGGGGGTGGGCATGAGGACATTGTGAGGATACTGCTGGGGCGGAACGACGTCAACCCCGACACAGCTGACTGGTGTGGTCGAGCACCGCTCTGGTGGGCTGCACAAGGTGGGCATGCGGCAATTGCCAATTTTCTGCGGGGGCGGACGGATTTCACTCCCAGGCGCACCGTAATTTTGAAACCAAAAGAGCCCTTCTCCACCGAGCCGTCCGAGGTGTCTGAACCCCCCTTCAAAAGGATTTGCAAGTCTTGATATCCAAGGATGAAACCTGAATTTCTCCTACTTGCCGCACATACCTCCATCAATAAAACAAACTTACCCAAGCAAATCCTAAGCCATCTGCAGATGGTTCTTTAAATGCGGATTGACAATTCATCGCGCGTGTTAAATATTTGAATCATCTATCTAGAACGTCCCACCCGCCCATCTGATCCCTCCAATTACCTTATCCACTTTTCGCACTTCTTGTTGTCGTGTATTCTGGAGATGGGGGTCTTCTTTTTTTAAGAATTTTGTATATATCGGTGGCCCATTGGAGCCCACAGCTCTCCCAGCTTTTCTTTTCAGAGCTTGATTGCGCAATAGCATCCACCATGGGCCGTACTAAGAACTTCGCCCTGAAGAATTAGGTATACCGTGAATCCTCGGGGTCAGTGGCTTGCCAAGTTCTAATCAAACGGAGAGCTCTGAAAAAAAAAAGATTCGCAACCTTTTGTCCAGCGAGTTTTTCGGAACCTTTAGGAAAAGCACAATACGCAGCCATCGCAGAACATCAACCTATAGTGCGGGCGTCTTTTTTTATATTTTTTTCACAATAAGCCGCTGGATGATAGCCCTTAATCAAGTCGGTTTTCGAATGTATTAAGATCTAGCTCTTTGAAAACACGATAGTATTATAACCTCGTGGGGTCCTAGGGAGATAGGGTTTGCTAGTGAAAGCTGATGGCGGATGCCACCGGTGAGCATACCAAAGGTGAATTGACAATTGTCATTGCGAGTGCTTCCTGGAGCATTGGAAATCCGGAGTTGGTTGAATACTCCATGGGGGGTGGCAGCTTTCCGGGTAGAAAACGTCCCCGCGTTGTCTAGGGCGTGCATTTTGCTGTCGGTAGGGGCGATAAGATTCTCGTCAATAATCTGGCCAGAACCGGGGGGCGGGAGTATCAGCATCACCACTCTCCCAAGTGTTATTTTCACCGATAAACCTGCACAATGTCCCGCCATGGGAGGGGTGAAGCGGAGTATGACCAACCTTGATCTCAATAGAGGTGTCGGATTCATCTCTTTCATCTCTGGTATTAGAAACAAGAATACTGTTGGCATCGCCCACCTTCTCACTACCCATCACTCTCCCTGCTCCCTTTTTATCCTTCCAAGCCTGATATGCCCCATTACCCACCCTTGGGACACTTGGCAGTGGTCTTCGGAGTGCGGATGCAGATGAGGGTTTCCTTCTGACCTTTTCCAGGCCGAGAATTGGGGGCGCCGATGGATATCGTGTTGCTACCGCCGTAATCTATGATAAATTTGTTGTCGGGGGTGAGGTTCTCCGGAGTGACGTTTTCGAAGATCCAGGATTTCGGGGTAGGTGGATTGATCTGGCATGATTTCGGTATTTGTAGGGTGCGTGCTGAATATGTATTTGTTGGGTCATGGGCGTGGGGAAGGAGGAGGCTGGCATGTGATGGGAGTTTGTGCTTTTATGGCTGCGGGAGAGGGAGGGAATTGGTATTGCTGGGTACATATGGCATCGGCACCATCTAGGGCTAGGTTGTGGGTTATTGGGCTTGGTGCGTTCTGTAGGGGTCGATCCTAGATCGTCCCTCGGGAAATGGTAGTAGTGGTCAAAGCATCTTCACAGGATGTCACTCTGAGATAACGGGGGGGCCGCTCCTTCTGTACAACACCCCTCCAGCCACTGCCGATTTTTTATAAGGAGAAGCGGAATATTCGAAACGTTTTCTTAAGCTGGTTTTTGGAGGGCACCAGGATCGGCTCTGCTAGCTCATCCCCGCTGTAAACATTCCGTGTTTGCTGTTGGTGCTACAGAAAATCATTGAAAGCTTCGGTCATGTTGAGTAGCAAAGCCTGGTCTCCCTTAACTCGAAACCCAAGATATCTTTTACCACCGACAGTGTTTGTAGTTTCCGCCAAGAAATGGTTTTGCAATGCCGGCCACCTAGGCTGTAGTAGTTTCTGGGTGCCGCTGGGTTCATTCTACTGCCTCTGCTTAGGAATCTTTTTGGGTAGCTAGCGGGGTAGTGTAGTGCCCGACATGTGCTATGGCTAGGACTTAGACACAAGTATGCAAGGGTCAGCGACTAAGTCATTGCACAGTCCATAAGTAAGACCCCACCATATGCAGTACGCGTGGGAGGGGGATGGCTGGAACTTCCGCCTTCCTTTGCACCGTAAAGACCGAGCAAAAGAAACAATAATAGGTGGCGGTAATAATTCCGCACCCGGGTAAAATCAAAATATTTTGTGTGCTCAGTGAAGTGTAGTAGGTGGTGGGTAACTTCTCAAAATATGATCCATTCCATGCACTAAATGAACTGTTGATCAACCCAAAACTCACGCAAAGGATTCCTACAATTCAAGACGTCTTCATTACCCATGTGTGGAGCATATATTGGGCTGCCATCTAATATTGTATCTCTTGGCCATAGGTGCTGTACTGTGTCTCTACTTCGTGGGATGTCATAGTATAGAAATAATGGGTAGGCACATTATTTCAATCAAACTCTACAAAATTACCATTCCCGGTAATGGGGTCTAATGATATAAGTGAAAGGTCTGAGCCCGATTCGTCAACCAGGTCCTCACGGCCACGGCTGCTGCCGCTGCTAAAGACTGGTATAGTATCCCCTTCTCTCCCCGTTCGGTATGAATCTCCGCCTGATTCTTACCATTTTCTTATAGAAAATGGTCGCAGGTCACAATGGAGTTCGTGGTGGGGCGCTGCGGAGTCCAAACGGTGTGCGATAAAGGTTGGATCATGCAGTATGAAGGGAGCGGGTTTCTAACTAATTTTTCCGCATTTTTTCTCACACTCACCTTGGCCTATGCTTTTGTCGACTAGCCATTCGTCTGTATTTAGGATCTCACTCTGGATTTAAGCGACGGTGTCGCCCGTTGGGGAGAGGATGGAGTAGCTTCTGGAGGCTGTAAATTCCATTGGCTAGGTCTTTGTTGAGTGGCTAATCGGATACGTTTATTGGCTTAATTCTCGAAGACTGGCGGATAAAATGTGTACTAAAAGGTCGTGTGTTCGGGAGAGACTAAAGGGGAGAGCGAGACGAAATTGGAGGGGGACTAGCTACTATTGGTTATTCGGGTTTTGTCGCTTCTTTTTTTTCTTAGTGGCGACGCCATGAGAACTGTAGTAGCCCTAGGGTGTCTGGTGTTGTAGTCTGTGGCGGTTTGATATCAGGCTACAATATGCGTATTGCGCTCGAGTCATCCTGGAAATAACCTTCACGATATACCGGTCATGTACTGTACTTAATCAACTAATTGACTCTCTATGAGAGGAGAACCCAAGCACGGCGTGAATTTAGATTACTATTTGCGAACGGAAACTTCAAAGAATCAATGCAAACTATGGGTAAATTGAATTCATGTAGAAATAAGAGAAAGCTTAGGCTTTTTATTGACCGCCAATCGCCCGAAGTAATTAGACTAGCACAGTTCGCTACTCTCATCTACACATTTCTCACGAAAAGAAATCAACAAAGTAATAAACCCGCTCTCGGATATCGAATGAAAGCTGGACAGCGGAACAGCGGTGATGCACAGTTAGGAGAGCAACAAAAGAAGGCGGGCAATCTGTTCCACAAAGTTTAGCGTTTTTAACTCTTTGAATGATGGACCACGTTGGTCTAGGCTGGCCAGATGACTCACCGGCTCAGGGCTACTAGGGTCGATGATCTCATCCCAATCGAAATATTCATTCTCCAGATTCGGGAAATGAGCAAACACTTCGGGCTATGGTAAATAGTTGTTAGTTTCTACAAATACTAGATTTCGCAATAGAGAGGACTTGGGGACATACCTTCATCAAACCAAGCAAATCTTCCAACTCGATGGGCTCCACATCCATTCCTTCTTCAATCGCACCCCCCTCCTGATTCTCCTGATCGATCGCCATCATCATCGCCATCATCTTCTCCTCTTGCTCCCACTGTGCATATTTCTCATCCTCATTGAGAGCCATACCTTCCTTAACATCGGTGTCATCGGTGTCATCAGTCTCATCACCACCCTTGACATGATGGTGATCTTCTCTGGTCATCTTGGTCTCGTTATCTCTAGCTTCCCCACGAGTAGCTCTCAATTCCTTCTGGTGGTTCTTCCTGATACCAATGCTCATGGCACGCACAACCTGATGGACAACCTTATAAATACTACCGCATCGTTCCACCGTTAGTTGATCGGCGTCTCCTGCAGAGGGGGGGGGGGTATGGGTAGGGACTATAATAAAAAAGAAATAATATATGCAACATACTTATGATAATCCACCGGCCAAACTAAACCTTTCGACCCTTCCTGGAAAAATTTCGGGCCCATCACCTCGAGGACGCTATTAAGCCATTGGTGGTGAATCTGCTTGCTTTCTTTGTTGCTAAGACGCTCATATTCGTAAGCGGGAGTGCCGGGGAGGATGATAGACTTGATGTAAACTTTGAGCTCATAGTACTGCTCGGGGGTCATGGCAATTTTAGTGATGTGTTTGGGAATTTTGGCGTTTCTGATAGTTGCTTGAGATTTTCTCCCCATTTTTGCGGTCGGGTGCGTAGTTTTTTTTTTTTTTGTAGTAAAATTGTTGTAATAATGGTGGTAGAGTAGTAGAGGAAATTGTGGATCTGTCGGATGGATGGAGGTGGTGAAGGTGAGAGGGAACTTGTCTATTCTCTGCCTGTTAACTAAATAGGACAGCAAACAAGTGTGCGCAACTATTGGTTAACCCTCAGCGCCGTCATACGCTCTCCACAACACAACTAGGGTGGTTGCCCGTACCCTACAGCACTCAACAGGATCAGTGGTAGGAGTCAGAAGGATGTGAGGGGCGGCGGTATCCTGGGATATGAGCGTTGACTGCTTGTATGATTTCAGGATATAGGGTAGGTTAGGATTCTGATATGGAAACCCCGTAGACGACGCACCATATCATAGCAATTGGTTCACACTTTATTGATCACAGGGTATCACTCGTCAACCATTAGGGCTCGAACGGGAGGTAAGGCAAGATACCATAGTATTTACTAGACCGTATTATATCATATTATAGTAACACACAGTAAGCTTACGATGAGCTATTAGCTCACCCTCATGAGAGAAGCTTCAAATTATAATCTCTGATGGCTTTTCACACCAGCACTCCCAATGATATGCAGTACTAACTAGAACTACAGTACTATCCACAGGGCGAGTATTAACTAAGGCTAACGAACCCACTTCTCCGCGCCACAGTACTGGTGCGCAAACATATAAGCGAGCAAGGAGCGCTTGATGTGAAGTGGGTATGAGCTTCTCTTGAGGCACATGCTAAATATTTATCATTGTGATAGACCCTAAAGGCTAGGGGTTGGATTTATTCAACTTGACATAAACACACAGGACAGCAAACATGATTATATATGATAACATCGGAAGTTAAGGTGTGAAATCTGTTTTTCCCGTATTATACCTCCCTAGTGTAATTTGCGGTGAATTGATGTATGGTCTCAACAATGTAAGGTACTGCGACGCGCCGTATTATTCTAACACTATCCACTATTCCGTCCCATTTGTTGAATATATTGTCTTCCACTACCCATAAAGAACCTCATGTGTTTCTTTCCTGTATTATTCCTTTATAATATTATTGGGTTGTATTCCTTAGATGGGGAGGCGGCTTTGCTTGGGTCTTGATTTTCTAGCCGCTATTTAGTATAGGTCGGACGTCCCCGTAATCTCCGGGCCTAGGGGCGTATACCAGTATGGGATTAACAATGCATTACGGGCTGAAGAGGGGGAACAAGCTTCTTCCAATGTGGAATGAGGTCGCTGGTATTCTTCCTATATGTTCTGCCATTGGACCCTTTCTTTTGGCTTATCCTAAGTTATCGAGGTCGGTCTGGTTGAAGCCACCAAAAATGCTCCCGTTCTTGTACATATCTGAGCTTATTCCAACACTCTTAGGGTGTGAGTGGGTCTTAATACTGGATGAATGAATGGATTGGTAGAGTGGATAGAGTAGGTGGGAGGCAAGCAAACACTACTTAGGTGGATTTTCCTAGGGAAAATGCACGATAGGGTCAGGTATCAATTCCCGGGGGTAACCCGTATAAAAACGGGTTGATGTGATGGATAGATCTGAGGGTTGGAGTCTGCTGTATGAAGGCATATCTCCAGGAAGCGTGACTCCCGAAACAAGAAAGGGAAACCCCATAGAAATCGGGAAAGTGCACTGCCCAAGTGCCGTAAAATGCAACAGTACGCCATAAGTATCGTGCTTGCTCCAAAATAGTTCTAGTGGGCCAAGCCCATACCTGCCTTGGCATAGCAAACTAAAGTGAAGACAACTCGGCTTGGGTTAGTAGACACGTTAGAATATTTCTCGGTTAGTGTTTCTCTAGCCTTCCGGTGCCACTCGATTCAAGTGTCCAACTTCTCTTTTCGGTTGGACTTGAAATTCTGTGAAGGTTGGAATCCTAGACCTTGGCTAGAAGGGACGGGGGTGACGGACTGCTTGACAGGTTAGATGTCTTACATCCCTCAAACAAAACCAAGTCAAGGTATATGAAATGGGATCACTGTGCAGTATATAAGTCGCTATTCCCGACCCACGATAGCAGACAGGAATAAGAAACCACAGCATTTCACAAACCTCCAAATAACTAATAAGAATACCTTCCAAAGAATCGCTAACAATGCATCCTCCTCCAACAATGAAGATTAAGGTTACCGACTCTCAGGACATTTATCCTATGCCCGAGCCGAAGGATTTTGCTCCACCCGGCGGCCCTGAAGTGAGACAACTTGCCGTCGAGTCATTGGCGCTCGTCGGAGGTGGGAAGGGTGGTGGCCAAGGATCAAAGACAGCCGAGGAACCAGAAGTTAATGTTTGACAACTTTCTGCATATTACATGTTTTAAGGTGTTGAAGTGCCGAAATATTCTTAACGCAACTCTGACATTATCCTTTTTAAAAAACTTGGTGCCTTTTTTTCTTTTCTCTTTTCCCCCTTTTTTCTTCTTTGTTGCGCATCTACTTCGTTAAGAGGGCCTTTAATTTGTGGAGCTCTAATATAGGCATGAAAATCTTTTCTATTCTCTCTTGAATTATTTAATCTGAGCCTTATAATTTTAATTTAACACCCCCCCCGCAATCTAAGGCGAATTGCCATCCTCATTCATACTGTGCCTTCGCGTTCCCTACAATGGTGTGTTCCTTATGTCTAACTTAAGACCCCAACCCCCAATCTGTACTGGAATAAACAATAAAAACTTATAATTCCGGCAGTCTAAGTTCTCTCCCTTGTGACTCTCCGGGGTCTCATTGATGTAGCTCGCTTGCAGACCTGCCCTCTGTAGCAAATAATCAGAAAACAAACAAACAGCGGTTCTGAGGCAGGCTACCGTGAAAACTCGTTAAATATACCATCTGGTCTTGCAGCGGAAGTCACCGTACTAAACCGCAATATACTTAAGCAGACGAGGTCAGCAAAGTTGCAAATACCAGTTAATGAGATCCAGCGAGCTTTTCTTGCCTAAACTACACCCCATCCGGAATACACTAAGTTATTTTATTTCTTAGGGGGTTTGTCTCTGACCCGGAGTGGTGGGTTCAGCGGGTTTCCCTAGCACTCAAGTGTTGTGCGACAAAAGAGAAATGATATCATACCGGTAATATTAAGAGAATCTGAGCCTCATGATCGGCTAATCCTGGCGCCTCACCCTTCCCGCAACCCGAAGATACTCGAGTATTTCACTAGATTTCCGGGATCGCGCCGTGACAAGCCTAACCCGATTCAGATATCAAAATCCACGGTCCAACTCAGCCCATCTCGGGTTGTATCATATCCGGTTCGGCTCGCTAAACCCAGGAACAAGCTTTGCGAATATTACCACGGGTTAAGGGGCTTGGAGCTCCATTTACTACTGGATCACTATGGTCGTGCAGAGATGCCTCACTGCTGTCCAACACATGAAACCCATTTTTTCTTGAAAAACTCTTCCAGAGCAGAGTGTCCTGACTCTTGTAAATAAAGCGCCCAAGTTGGTAGGAGCCGCTTGATGAAGTTTGTGCATAGGAAAGCAAGGCGAATGGGAAAGGCCCTTGAAATTTGTTGTCTCCTGCGGCCCCTCTGGAGCTAGCTACCCCCGATAGCCAAAAGAGAAAAACCTTTATCCTTTCCACAGAGGTCCTAGCACTGTGCTGTACTGTACCCCCACCCAAATTTTTGGCTCACACGGAATGGCTAGCAATCTGCCGTACCGTTCATCTTTTTCGCCGTGAATTCGCTCCCGATCCCATCCCACCTTTATCGCTATTCGTTAATCCACACACCAAGATCATCTTGTTCGCGGGGGTCAGTGGGATCCCTAAATCTCCCAGCTTCACATATTATCACTCGCCCTGTGGATGGAAACCCCAACTATTGGACCAAATGCTATATCACTAGAGCTGCCTCATCTAGTAAGGTCTTTTTTTATGCCCCTCATAGAGGCTAAGCAGCCCGCCTTCTACTAAGTTTTTCTACTAAGTTTTTCGCTCCTTTCTAGAGTGGAGAATTTTCAAGTGTATTACATATGGTCTAATTATTCAAGTTTCTATATGTATGGTCAGCCAAGGGGGGGGGACAAAAGCAATGAATAGCACAAATAGCACACCTATTCTGGCGTCTACGCCTCGGAGGCTACGGGTGTGGTCAGGAGGAAGAACTCGCCCACCTCCGGGGGTCAATGAAGGTTGAAAAGAGGGCAAAGCAACTGCTCGGAAGGGCAAGGATAAAATCTTTGAAATCTCTCTCTCTCTCTTTGTTTTAGGAAAATGTCCGTAGCACGCTGTACGAAGCTGAGATTGGTCACAGAACAGTAACTTATAATATTAAACGCTGTGAATTATTCTGGGGAATGATCTATCTAGCGATATATCAACAACATAGAAAGAGATACATCACACTTCCTATCAGAACCCCTAAATCTAGCTCTCTATGGGACAAATATTGGTTCCCGAGTTGATATTCCATGAAACGCGTAGCCGGAATTGTGGCTAATGTCAAGAACCAGTTAACCCCCATCGCAACTAGAAGGACCCCGGGAGTTCAATTCACTCTTGCAAAGAGAAACCACCAACCCCACGGGGTATGATAGAAGAACTTAAAAATCTTGCCCTGCAGGGACTGGGAGATTGAAGAACCTAGCCTTCATCAATAGGGCTGAGGGGCTCATCAGCCCTTCTACGAGGCGGTAGAATTCGGCCTGGACCTAAAAGTTGGCAATCAGCAGGGTAGCAGAAAAGAATAAAAAGATCTCTTTTACTTCCTTTGTCCTACTCTGGGTCCTGAAAGCCGGTGATGTTTTAGTGAATTTTCCTTTCCACCTTCCTTGCATCCAACCTCCTTTCCCATGGTCGCCAGGCTTTTTCAGTGGGCAGTGGGGGCCTGGTCCAGGCATACAGGAAACAAAGCGCAGGGTTGGGCTGTGGATACAAAGCAGTGACCTTATTATGCAACACAAACAAAACTCATTTTTTCCCTATAGAATATAACATAACGAACTCAGGATCTTAGTGAGGTTGGAAATAATTTACTCCATTAATTTTGTAGCTAGTCTCCCGTGTGCAGTCCAATAACACCAACTCCCCGTTAGAAATCTTGCATCAAACTCTCTCTTAGATCTTCCAACGTCTAGGATATCTGTTGACTCTGCTTTTTCCTTTTTCTATTTCCCTTTCCTCTGAGCCTTCTGCCTGGCCTTCCAGCTGTGGTCCATTATTATCACATGGGAAGGGGATAGGCTGGAAGGAGGCAATCGCTATGACATACACGATTAGGCTTTCCAGACAGCCTGTGTTCGTTTTTCGTGTTCCCGTATGCTACATATATAGTTAGTCATATGCTCTTCGCTCTTACATTCTGTAGTCGGCTTAATCCTAAAACACTCATTGCTTTTCCAGCAGATTCTCTATTACATCCCTTTCTAACCACTCCAATCGTTTGTTCTCTTTTCTCTCTCTCAAGTTGTGGATTAGATTGGATGGATTACCAAATCACAAGAGCCGACATTTTACGTTCACTTGTGCAGCACAATATAGATTAGTTGCTGTTGAGAATCTCTCACAAACCAAAGTGCCTGACTCCTGAAACCAAAGGGCTGAGTTAGTGGAAGTGCGATGATAAATTTTATGCATGGGAAAAGTATCATGGATGAGAGATGTCTGTAGCATTTACTGCTTCCAGAAATTTCTCCTTAGCTACTCTTAATAGAAAAAGGATAAGCACTTTCCCGCTCTCGGAAACAGCCCCTATTCATCCACCACCTCGCGCTCCCCTAGGATAACCAATCTTCCCCATCGTGTATCTCTTTCTCCCTAATTTCATTCCACCCTCACCGCGATTCATTGATCTGCAGACCAGGACCACCTTATCCGCGGGAATTAGCATCAGTCCTAAATGAGTAGCTTCACATCTTATCACTCGCAGAATCCCGTATAGGCTCCTTTTAAGAACAAGTGCTTTCGGTTTGGGAATAAGAGCTTAATCCGAACTTCCTCCTCCCTATTGCTGTCAAGAAGTGGACCGTTTTGTTGTGCAGCCGAAGATTGCTGATTAAGTTCTCTAGCTAGCTAAGCGGAACATGAACGGTATAACCATACCCTATCGTAATGACGCAACCCATGATGTAGAATACACACATCCGCGTACGCCCTCTCATACGCAATAGTGAGTAGGAGGCCTTAAGCAAATCTCTCATACCTCCGCCCGGAGGACCATTTCTCAACAATTGCGTATAAGAGGGTGGATGTGGAGACTAGCATTCCACGCAATCCCTTACCTCACTAAAGTGAGGTATATGTATACCGTTCATATTTCTCTCGCCCAGGTTGAAATCATACGCCTCCGAGCCCATCGTTATCGCATCATGCGACATCAGTGGTGCAGTCCCCTGCCATCCCCCACCGTCCCCTACGGTCCCTCACTATCCCATCCCCGCCCGTCCTCTACAGTTCCTAGTTATCCCTCGCCTACCTTGTGTATACATGTCTTACCCTGTAGGGCCCACCGTCCAGTCTAAGGACGGCGATCCTGCACTTTGACTGCCCCGGACGGACTACGTGTAACAGTCCCGTCCCGTCCCGGGCTCTTGGCAGTCCCCCTGGATGGTTGAGAACACTTCTCAGAAGGCGGCTTATACCTGGCATAGGTTTTGAGACAGGGTGCAAAAGAGTATGTCTTACTTCTCAAGTCATCGCCCTGTAGTTCCCAGTTATTTCCTTGGTCCCTTATCTTACAGGAGTATTGAATTGAGGGTTAGTTGGCAATGCCCAGCGAATTCTAGCGATCATTGACATATCCGGTACCTACTACCTCTTGTGGTGTTTAGAGGTAAAGCCTAACACACGAAATGAGAACCTACGATACTCATGGATGTAGTACCATTGGCGGATTCGGGGAAGAAAAAAGGGAAATGCTAATCAACCGGTTTCCAGCAAGACATCTAAGAAATAGCCTCTGCTAGACCAAGGTTGGTTGGGAATTTTCGGGCCTAGCTCTGCAAGCACAAATAGAGGGGAGCATAAGATCAACCTCCTTAACACCCTAGTTTTGCTACCACAAAAACTTGGATAATTGAACCTTGCGCTAAGACGTCTGAAATTCCCGCAGATGAGCGCACAGCGAAAACTGACCCCTTCAGCCCGAGCGCAAGTCAGAGAAAAAATGAAAAATGAGCCAGACCTTACAAGCAAAGGCAATTCTAGCATCATAGCGTGAGTTTTAATTATTTGAGCTCTTATGGTAATATTGCTTGAGTGTGAGATGGATTTTGCAGGGATTTGGTGCCCTCCCCTTGTTTTGTCGAGACAGACTGGGATGATAAAGTACCGCAAGTATATGTTCTCAAATAGGGGAGAGATGTGCTAAGACGTTGTAATTGGCTCATCTAGCAAGGTGTCTTTCTCCCACTTGGACCCCAACTGAGGGCTGTTGTGATACTACCTTAGCTCGGACAGGAAATCCCTGTCCGGAAACCTTTCCGAGTCTGCACAATAAGCATTCATTTCCACACCCTTAGGGAACATCAATAGTATGAGAATCTACCAAAATCATATCACAGCTTCAAACCAGTATATATGGGTGGGTAATACAGCCGCGTTCGCAAAATTCTCGTACCCCTCCTTGTACCTCAAGAACAATACCTATTTACAACAACAGGACAACAAGAAGCCTTCTGATAACTATTTTTCGGGTATACCCCTGGGGGCATTGTAAAACCTTGTCACCATTTATCATACCGAATAATCAAGGGAGAGGGTTAGCAAAGCGTTTCTAATTACTCGTGGTACTAGGGACGGTACGAGAACTTTGCGAACGCGGCTGTATATAAACTTTACTTTATTTTTTATTTTTATTTTAAGTTTTATAGTCTATTTGTGGCTAGTTACAGGAAAACCAATAGCATTCACCATGAATTATGAGCTAAAAAAACTTTAAACAAAAGAAAATTACCCCTTCCTAATACCTACTAATCCTACATCAAATGAGGTGATGTTCCCAGCCAGTGGGTATGACATTGGCTCTTCTTTCACATCGTGGGCTAGAGCGGCCCTGATTCTTTCTATATACATTGGGGGGATGTTCCTGCAGAGTGGGTTTGTTATTGGCTCTTCTTTCACTGGCATATCGTGGGCAAGGGCGGCCCTGGTCCTTTCTATATACAATGAGTGGGTTCACCTTTCTAAACAGGCAGGCAGATGGCAATCTAGTATCGAGTATTAGCAGTGAACTCGCTGATATCATAGGAAGAATTGAAGAAAGTACTCTGGTGGTATCGGAGTAGAGGTGATTGACAAGGGGCTCTCAACTTACTACAGTATATCATGAAGGTCTGGTCTAGTGCAGGGAAAACTGCCACCGTACATGCTCCGCTATGAGGCTGCCATAAGGCTAGCATCATGAGAAGCCCGGGACAAAAGGTGTGATAGGCAAACTGAAGTGTGTTAGTTGTTTGATGTAAAGGTGAACTATGTTGTACAGAGAAAGGAACGCAGCTGAGATTAAATACAGTCTGTGGTGGCTACTTACACAGTGGGCCCGCTATCACACAAACACCAGAAACGCCAGTCACCCTCGACATAGTGACAGTCCCACTTCCACTCACCAGTGTACCCTAACCTGACATCTGATGATAGGGTTACTCCATTACTATTGTAGTTGTGGACTAAAATTTAATATGATAATATTATTATGAATCTATTTCCATAGAGCATGGCAGAGTTTGTTGATCCCCAACGGCCGCTCCGCGTGGGACACCCACATCAGTACCTCTATCCCAAGCCCTGATCGGTCTCCCTTCTGTTCCCTTATTCGCTACAGTGTTCGGGCATACACACTGTCGAGGTCCACGCCTGTTGTCGCCACCTTTTGCAACATTTTCTTTCTTCTCGCCAAGGAGGTCCCGCCCAAGATTGCTTCGATATTCAAAGCAACGAGCAGAAACCTGAGCAGAATATTAATTAATTATCCGGGT
>Ga0307510_10004924_pt1 | contig 15802 bp, 17 predicted proteins | sample 12_EM_MG_FD_207224 | JGI IMG/M metagenome (GOLD analysis project Ga0307510, IMG submission 207224) | Populus trichocarpa ectomycorrhiza microbial communities from riparian zone in the Pacific Northwest, United States - 12_EM | ecosystem: Host-associated > Plants > Roots > Unclassified | place...
TTATTATGGACCTTGTATGTCATATACATTTGCAACTTTGCCACACTTGTTACAATCGTCAGCGGGCTTCGATACTCCCTCGAGACAATCCAGCCAGTGGCGTTACAGCATTCTGTATCTTAAATCACATATCGCACTACATGCTCACTCCACACGCATTCATGTTTTCTATCTCTCGGTACCATGGACACACAGCTCTTCTTCACCACCCCAGGCGTTAATGAATACGACAGGCAAAACCTGAAAAATACTGTACTTCCGTACAGTCCGAACCCCATCCTACGCATACTCGGACTTTATTCGCGAATCAACAGTTATATAGCGTACGAGGTACTACAGTACGTACAGGTATACCCCAATACTCTCCACCAAGTACAACATACATGATCCATTGATCCCTTAAATTAGATATCACAGCGTTAAATAAATGTATACATCACTCGTGTGCCGTTAGAGTCGATTGACTGCGTGGATGTCAGTGGTGTGTGGATGTGTGCGTTTGCCTATCAGTTGCCTTGATAGATGTGTACACTTTCGAATTCCCAATCTGTCCCAGTAGAGTTAGCCAACAAGATCCAAAAAGCACCGCATCACATGTGATGCAGCGAGACGCGAATTGAGCCAGAGAGACTTGAGGAAAGGAGGACAGGCCTCGGAAAGTGCCGCACAAATTGTTCGCAGGTGAGAACGGAGAAATCGTCGAGATCTCCCATGTTACCCTCGACCTAGGTGCTGTCGAACCTACCTTACCAAGCAGCTCTATGTACCGTCTCATCGTACGTGGATAGAATGTGCCATCCTATTCTCCCCACGAGTCTTATCCCAGTGTAGGGCCTAGATACGCCTACCCCACTTCTTCAGCTCTCCAGAACGAACAATTTTGCGGGGTACACACCAGTCACTACTTGGAACCGAACTCCTCTTCACTGAGGACAAAGTCTCGTTGATTCACGTATCCGCATGGAACACCATCACTCAGAACCACACCCGTTAGACCCCCAGGACTAAACAAGACGTAAAGTCTCCCACCTCGCCAACACATCTCAGTGCATTTGCTTCAAGCAAGTCGAGGTCCAACGGAAAGACGCACCCGCCGAGCAGCCTCCAGGGCCATCAACCCATGGCAAGGGCCAGAGCGCAAGCAGTAAGAAGAAACCAATCGCTGTAGACGATGACGAGATCCTGGACCAGATTACCAGCAACACCAAACCGGGGGATGTCGCAGGGGCGGCAAGGGAAAGGGCAAGCGTGGGAGCGCTGTGTCCGAACTCTCGCAATCTCAGCCTGGGAACGTGGAGCAGTCCACTGTGCCAGAAGAGACGTCACCTGTACCCGGGGTCTCAATGGAGCCATGGCGTTGAATAGTGAATACGGTGAGAATCCCTTGCCACACGAACATGGACGCGCCTCTAGTCTGGACTGCTACCCCGGGGTAGCAAATTTATGCATTCGAGACATATCTTGGGCTTGCGTGATCTTAAATAGTAAGTAATGTTTCGTATCGTTACGACTAACGCTCTGCGAAAGATGTTTGCGAGCCATCGGATGAGATTCTTGTACTCTCAGTCCAGTGCCAGCCACCGTGTCCCATTCCTCCTGTAGGAGAACTTACAAGATCGGGCCAGACGCTTGACTTGTCTCCCTCACCTTACATTTTCCTGGGCTGGGTAGGGATGCGATGCTGTCGAGATGTCGAAAGATATTTCTTGGTATTGTCGTTATCTATAATAGCAAGTTTGAATAGTTAATGACACAATTTGGTGTGACACCTCAACTCACTGACGGGTCTTGCTCAGTAGCAGCTTGAGCTTGAACTTCTATTGAAGCCAGCCTTTCTCACAACGGGCGTGAGCCAACAAGCTATTCAGCTCTTGGGGCCGCATGGACAACTAATGATTGTGCCATGTATGGAGACGATTGGTCGCCAAATATTGGCGAGTAAAAGTTGCGATCCAAGAGTACGAGAGTGTAAGGCAATCATAGGCGCAATAACATTGGATCGCCAACGACACCTTGCACTACATCATATTCGCCGCCCATCGCATTGATACCGACATCGTGGGCCACCTTTAATAGCTCCGCCGCTGTCCGTCCAGGCCCATCCTTGTGCCAATTTGTCCAGCTCCCGATGCGTATGCCCATCATTGTCCCCCCACCCGCATGTGAAGATATTTTCCCTAATATCAGGCAAGATGTGGCTTCCACAGTCAATGTACTTGTTCGCACTTGTTTATTTTATTTCGTCGCCGTGGCCAGGATGGACAATACCTCAACCATGATCTAATCGTGAAGATAATGGTCGAGGTATTGTCTACCTAGTCGGACGAACCCCTGCGTAGGTTTCGAGCTGGTAGAATTACTTTTGAACCTGGTCACAACGAGAGACTGATTGGTGCACATGTCTTGGTACAATTAAAGAAAATTAAAATGTCACGACTCACAAGAAACAGAGGACATGGAAGTATAACGGGTTCGAAGCTTGAATAATCATGGCCAACTTCCTGTAGGCTCGCAGAGGTTTCTTAAAATTAGAATCCAAGTTGGGAAGTAAGAAGAGCCTGAGCGGCACTGGCAGGTTGGAAAATTTACGGTTCATCTCGTCTGTAATCACGTGTACAGTTTCACACAGCAGTAGATGGATAAGCCAGGTTCGACTTATGGTCTAATTGATATCCAATATGTTGACCTCTCCTTATATGTCACCATATTAAACTGCATGGTGCAGGCTCGGAAAACCCATCTATCCAGGGAAAACCTATTGATCCTAAAGGGGTTTTCCAGTTTTCTCTCTAATTTTTAATTATTCAAATATTTTCTGATTTAAAATAACATGACCTATCAGGAAGGTCAACATATAGTGCGTAACCAGCCCCAGACGGCTGGCAAAACTTGTCAGCCTGGACATTAATTGGACCATAAGCAGACCTGGCTGATCCATTCCTGTGTCCCTTCGGCGACGTCCAGCGACAGTACTTCAGTTTGTTCTCGACAACACAGTAGCCGCAATATTGCTGTGACCCATCACTATGCATCACTGTTGACTATGTATGGTCAAATAGACAGATCATCTGGTCAGAAGTCATTCATTGAATTATTTGGCGGCGTATAAGAAGAGTATGGGCGCCCCTCTGGCTGTGCAGAAGGAAACGACACACGAGCGATACACGGAGACCAGTTACTGCATTTCTTATCCTGCCATCTGCGTGTCTGTGTTCTCTGGTTTCAACATCCAACGCTATCCCAACGCCTCGTCAACTCGTACACAATACGCACAACGCCATGTCGAGGAAGTCCATTGACATAGTGGACCAGATTGAAACCGAGCAGCTTGAGCCTGCCTCAAGTTTGGACCCAAGGTCAGTTGATTTTGCTCACTCGTCACGCGTCACTTCCCCATCACTCACTCACACAGAAGTAGTAATACACCGGAAGAAGACAAGGAGGATCACCACCCACCTCTGGGGGTCGAAGTGACGGGATACCGTCTTCTCAACCTGGCCGTGATTCTGGCCATCGGAATCCCGAAGGCGATATCGTCCAACAACGGACAGGGAGCCATCCCAACGACACTGGATTGGGTTTCGGGAACACTCCTAGCCGCCGTGTGAGCTTCCATCTCGTTATTGGGGTAGACTGGATTTGTCAAGCTGACAGTGCTCAGATTATACTACGTTGGACTACTCCAGGACAAACGCCCAGAGATCTCTCCATATTTCTTCCAAGTTGATTTTGCACCTCCTATTCTCAAATTTATGCGTAGTTCTGAACGTGAGTGGAGTGGCGTTGTTTTGTGGTCATGGTACTTTTGGCGAAAGATGCCAACACTATGCTAACTTAACTGCGGGAAATGTACAGTGCATATCACCCTCGTGTCACTCTCAACCCTGCAACCTGCTGTAGTACTACTTCAATTTGCTCGGAGTCTCAGCACAGCCGAGATCAAGGACATCCAATCCCCTTTCGATCCTTCCGCCGTGTTGTCCCCTCTCATCAGAAATGCCATCATAATTGCTGTTGTGTGTATTATCCTGGGCATACTTTCAGCCCTGCGATGTTTAACGAAACCTGGATACCGCCCCCCAGGTAGCTATTTCAGTTTCTCGCCCTACCTCCCGTAGTTGAATGAGGGGTGTTGATTTCACGATTTTCACAGCGCTCGACGTGTTCCTGATTCTGGGTGTCTCGTCAATGAGCTCGCTGGTTATGCGTGCTCTGTCACGACATGAAAACGGCCGTATGTTATCAATCTGGAACGGCATTAACGGCTCCATCTCGTTCCATGATCACACTATGGATGATACCATGAACAGGGGTATTCTTATGATGGGTTGCCCCATCGTTTTACTGTTCGAGACCAAGGACCTTCGGGGTGGTGAGTGACGCCGCATGGTCGAGGTACTTGGATGACCGTGGCTCATTATCTGCTCCTTGTTCATATTCTTCAGCTTCTCTATCATTGCAAGGACGTTCCAAATTCCAGCGACTCAGTATGTTGCTGGAACTCATGGCGAATATCTGTTCGGCGCTGTTTCATGTGTATTATGTGGTGGCGCTTTTGATGGCACTTTCTCAAAACTACGAGCACCCATATTACGCTCTGCATTTGTGTTATTTGGGGATTTTCTTTTCACATCGTTTCTTGACTACCCTTCCGACTTGGTGTTCCTCTGTCGCCAATGTGTGGAAGGTAAATTTTAGTGCAGTATCGACGTATTAGGAGTAAAGCTTGGGGGATATTCTTTGCTGTGCGCTAATTAGGTTTCATCACGCTGTAATCACGTGTACGGTTCACACGACTTCATTCAGCGACGTCCACTGGCAGCGGCAGTACTTCAGTTTATCCTCGAGGCGACACAGCAGCCGCAATATTGCTGTAACCCATCAATGTTGACTACAGTAGCACCAATGCGCTTCTTTCGGCATCGATGGCCGTCTGTGTATCTCAGCGTAGCCATGCGAACAATCACATATACATGATCACTCCACACGCATTCATGTCTTCTATCTCTCGGCCCGGGTATCGTGGACACACGCCCTCTTCACCACCCTAGCCATTAGTGAATACCGCAGGCAAAACCTGAAAATCACCGTACTTTCGTACAGTCCGAACCCCATCACCCGCACACTAGGACCTCATTCGCGAACCAACAATTATATCGCGTACAACGTACAACGTACAGGTCACTCGCGGACAGATCATCTGGTCAGAAGTCGTTCATTGAATTATTTGGCGGCGTATAAGGTAGTATGGGCGCCCCTCTGGCTGTGTAGAAGGAAACGACACACGAGTGATACACGGAGACCAGGTACTGCATTTCTCATCCTGCCATCGGCGTGTATATGTTCTCTGGCTTCAAAACCTAACGCTATCCCAACGCCCCATCAACTCGTACCCAATACGCAACAACGTCATGTCGAAGAAGTCTATTGACATAGTGGACCATATTGGATCCGAGCAGCTTGAGCCTGCCACAAGTTTGGACCCAATGTCAGTTGATTTTGCTCACTCGTCACTTCCCCATCACTCACTCACACGGAAGCAGTCATACGCCGGAAAAAGACAAGCAGGATCACCACTCACCTCTGGGGGTCAAACTGACGGGATACCGTCTTCTCAACCTGGCCGTGATACTGGCCATCGGCATCCCGAAGGCGATATCGTCCTACAACGGACAGGGAGTCATCCCAACGACACTGGATTGTGTTTCGGGAACACTCCTAGCCACCGTGTGAGCTTCCATCTCGTTATTGGGTAGGCTGAGCCTGAGGCTGGATTTGTCAAGCTGACGGTGCTCAGATTATTCTACGTCGGACTCCAGGATAAACGCCCAGAGATCTCTCCATATTTCTTCCAAGTTGATTTTGCACCTCCTATTCTCAAATTTGTGCGTAGTTCTGAACGTGAGTGCAGTGGCGTTGTTTTGTGGTCATGGTACTTTTGGCGAAAGATGCCAACACTATGCTAACTTAACTGCGGGAAATGTACAGTGCATATCACCCTCGTGTCACTCTCAACCCTGCAACCTGCTGTAGTACTATTTCAATTTGCTCAGAGTCTCAGTACCGAGATCAAGGACATCCAACCCCCTTTCGGTCCTTCCGCCGTGTTGTCCCCTCTCATCAGAAATGCCATCATAATTGCTGTTGTGTGTATTATCCTGGGCATACTTTCAGCTCTGCGATGTTTAACGAAACCTGAACATCGTAGGTAGCTATTTCAGTTTCTCGCCCTACCCCCAGTAAATGAATGAGGAGTGTTGATTTCACAAATTTCACAGCGCTCGACGTGTCCCTGAATCTGGGTATCCCGCTAGTGGGCGGGCTGGTTAGGCGTGCCATGTCACGACATGAAAACGGCCGTATGTTCTCAATCTGGAACGGCACCAACGGCTCCGTCGTGTTTCAAGATCACACTATGTATGATGCTGTGAACATGGGCATTCTTATGATGGGTTGCCCCGGCATTTTAGTGTGCTCGGGCCACGACCTTCGTGGTGAGTGACACCGCATGGTCGAGGTACTTGGATGACGGTGGCTCATTATCTGCTCCTTGTTCATATCCTTCAGCTCTTCTACCATCCCAACGACCTACCAAATTGCAGCTACTCGGTATGTTGGTGGTACTCATGTCGAATATCTGTTCGGTGCTGTGTCATGTGGATCATGTGGTGGCGCTTTGGATGGCACTTTCCCGAAACTACGAGCACCCATATTACGCTCTGTTCTTGTGTTATTTGGTGATTTTCTTTTCACATCGTTTCTTGACTCTCCTCCCGACTTGGTGTTCCTCTGTCGCCAATATGTGGAAGGCAATCTGTAGTGCAGTATCGACGTATTAGAAGTAAAGCTTGGGGATATCCCTTGCGTGCTTTGCAACTAATTTGGTGTATCGTTTATTTTGGACCTTGTATGCCACATGCGTTAGCAACTCTACTATACTTATTACAATGATCAGCGGGCTTCGATAGTCCCTCGATACAACCCAGCCAGCGTCGTTACAGTATTCTGTACACACCGAAATGTCGGTTATATCAAAGTCAATCGCGCAGTTTGGGGCTCACCAATGGGCTTCTTTGGATGTCGAGAGCTTTCTGTGTATCTCAATGGCCATGTGGTCAGTCACATATCGTACTGCATGCTTCACAAGTATTCATATATTCATATTTCCTATCGCTCGGTATCGTGAGCACACCCTCTTCACTTCACTACTCTAGGCGTCGTTGAATACGACAGACAAAAGCCGAAAAGCACCGTACTTCCGTACAGTCCGAACCCCATCACACGCACACTCGGACTTCATCCGCGAACCAACAATTATATAGCGTACGACGTACTACGTACAGGTATATTCCAACACTATCCACCGAGTACAAGATACATGGCCCCTTAAATTACATGTCACAGCGTTAAATAAATGTATAGATCACTCGTGTGCCGTCAGAATACAGTAGTTGTGTCAATCGACCGCATGGATGGTGCGTGGATGAGTGCGTTTTTCTGTCAGTTGTTCTGATAGATGTGTACACTTTTGACTTCCCAATCTGTCCCAGTAGAGTTAGTCAACAAGACCCGAAAAGCACCGCATCACATGTGATGCAGCGAGGTGCGAATGGAGCCAGAGGGAGCGACTTACAAGCCTGGGAAAGTGCCGCGCCGTTCTGTTGCACAAATTGTTCGCAGGTGGGGACGCCGGTCCGCTGTGCGCAGCTCTGTTCCTGACCCGGAACACCCGTAGCCGTCCACACAGAGCCCGCCCAGTCACCGCACAGGGTGGTGTCAAAGATCGCCGCTTGGTTCTTGAAGATCTCGAACGGATTGCAAGTATTCTCGGGCCAGAACGAGCTGGGCGTCCCCCAATTTGCGGGAACCGGCGCAGAGGCGGCGATATCGGACGGGATGTTTTGCCTGGGGAAGAACCAGACGGAGATACCCGTGTTGTCCCAAAGCACTGTCGAATGGCCCCAGATCAGCATCCAAGCGACAGCAAGAAGTGGGGCGCGTTGAAGGGTGAGAGAAGCACCAAAAAAAAAAAACTAACTCGCGTAGACACCACCACCGTTGTTGTTGAACGGAGCTCCGAACGAGTTGGTCTGATTCGCACGCACACCACACCCTTCATTACCTGTCTGGGCCGCCGCACAGTTCGTGCCACCGACAAGGGACCCCGAAATACCGAGCATGGTGACATTGTTAGGCAAGGCGCAGCCGGGGTCCGTGTGTAGGGTAGCCTGGTTGTTCGTGTAGTCGTTCACGCCCTCGACGATGTCGATCTCACCGTTAGCCGGCCAATTGGGGCCAACGGTCCAGAACGCAGGCCACGTCCCACAACCCGTGGGCATGTGAACGCTGTCCATGATGACGAGCCCGCCGGTGAACGTAAATTGTGTCTGCATCCTCACTGATGCGCGGTTTCCGGTCACCTGAGGCGTGGTGTCGACTCGTATAATGGCATTGCCAGCACTATTGATCGATGTCAAGTTGCTCGATTGCTGCAGAGAATCAGGGAAACAAAGCGATGAGATGCGCTTCCGGAGGAAGAAAATGCCCGATCGCACGCACCGCTGTCGGCCCGTCGACAAACTGCACAAGCCCATGGGTTGGATCGGGATCGGTGAAGAAATCCCATCCCGCGAAAAACGTGTTTCCTGACTATAAAAATCAGGTGGTCAGGCACGTGTCGCCGGCATGCGTGGCCTACGCAAAATTTGTCGATACGTACGTAGGACTGCACCAGGTGGAAATCGGACTGCGCGGTGTTGGGAGTCGGGCTGGTTGCGAGGGAACTGGTGGATGATGGGGTAGCCTGTTTAGTACCCGTCGCCGAGGGCGTTGACGATGCGTTATTGAAATTCGCGACCGTGCCCGTCTGGTTGACAGAGGCCCGGTTAGATACGCAGAACGGCTTGCTGCCATCGCTACTCCTACGTGCTAAGGATGCACGGGCAGCGTATGACCCACCGAGGCCACCAAACGCGGTGCGGAGGTCGTGCGCCAGATCGGCGCTGTGACGGAGGGCGGACTTGTGAAAGCGGTCAGAGGCACGCTTGATCAGATGCTGTTTAAGTGGATCGTTTTCACGGGCGTTGACGGGCCCTATTGCGAGGATTTGCGCCAGCACAAGGACGAGAAAAGAAGTGTTGAGAGAGAAATGCATTGTCTAGAAGAGAATGATTCTGGAGTGTGAAGGAGAGGACAGGATAGAGAATGGGTGTATTCGCTGAATACAGATAAAGAGAGGGCCAGGGCACAGCCGTGGACTCTGACAACTGGAGGTGAGAGGGAATGGAGAGAAGAGAAGGGAGTAGAGACCGGTGAATACGTGGCCGGATCGAGGGGTATAAATCCCATCCATGAGGGTTAGGGACGTGTCCCAAATTTGTGGAAATGAGGCAGCCACGGGCCCGGGAGTGACACATTATGCGTGGTGTGACTAGGCAATGTGGTGAACAATGAACGTGTTGCGGGTATGTACGCGCAAGTATTGTGCTTCGGTGGGGGGAAGACCAGCACTGACGACCGCGAAGGAATCTAGACAATAGCACGGTCACAGTATCAAGACAAAGGCGCCGGAAGGCACCGACTCGGACGACACAGCCACACAACGACCGGATCAAAAGCCCGACCGGAGTCTCGCGCCCTCGCGCCACACCCCACTACACAGCCTGTCTTGCAAAAGACTCTCGCTGTCGTCAGAGCAAGTACAGTATCAGAGCCCGTCAAGAAAAGAAAACTACCCCTAAGAGTAGTACGATCAAAGAACTCATCACAGCACGAGAGTACTACAGCAGTCTAGATCGAGCCACGCGGTTCGCGTGTGGCGCCAAGTGCACTCGAGGACGCAATCCATCACACATGCACAGGCCATCAAGTGAGCCTCATCATTCTGTATTCTGTACATCACTACAGGGGTACTGATCCAGCAGTTTGTGTACACCACCAGCCCCGTGCAACGAGATTGAACAGCGAAGAATATACTATACTTCCTCTCATTAGCCTAAAAATAGGGCGCCGACGCCCCTTGATACCATCGATATCCATCAGATCATCGCTCTGTCTTCACCCTCCAACACCTTGGCACTGACACGGTGGGTCATCTTCAACAGCTCTGCTGCCATCCGTCTGAGCCTCATTTTCCAGGTCAAAAACGATGTGACCTGCAGGTGCACTTTTTTATTCCGCCGCCAGAACTAGGATCGACAATACTTCAACCATGATTTTCATGACATCATAAAAATAATGGTGGAAGTATTGTTGACCTAGTCAGGCGAACGGACCAGTGTAGGTTTCGAGCCCGATTATGAAGTTGATTGATGTGTGCGTCTCAGTTGGTACGGCTGAGGACCTCGGTCCCATTGATGAAAAAATCACAACAGATTCACAAGAAACCGCCCAACTCGAACAAAGACGTACCTTGGCGGGTGAAAACAATCTAAGGGACAGATAAGAGCAGAGATTCTCTCAGTAAGGAAAAGCCTCGATATTCACTAGGTCAACATCGCTATTTTGGCGTTGCTCTGAACCAGCGATTTCTGGTCTTGGAGTGCGTTGAGGATGTGGGTATTTGAGGAACAACGGGTCCGAAGCGTGAAGGAAACGGATAATAGGGGGAGGCCTTCCCTGGTTAGCTTTTCGTCAGTTTGCACGATTTGCTCAGAAAAGGGGAAACCAAGTGGGAAAGTTAGGGAGGACGAGGAGGCAGCGTAGTGGTTTACTGGCCCCATAGCTGATCGATCATCGATCAGAGGCCCATCCCGTGACGCGTGATCACAGTGCGTTACGCCGCACGCGGTATGTATCACGGTAAAATGGTCCGGTTATCGCCGCGCTGTGCTGACGAGTTGGGTCGCAATGAGCATTGGAGGAAGTGTAACGATTCGAGCGCCACCAATGGCCTTTATTCTGCGTTCGTATCGTACTGTAGGATGAGTTAGGTGTAACCCATTATCGAGTATCTACCCAAGTATTGGTACAAGCTCGACCACAAGTAACATAACCAGTCGCAGACAAAACCATCGTCTCGGTCAGGGCTCCGATACAAAATGTGGAAAGGATAACTACTCTCGAAGAGTAGAAGGTTCAAAAAATTCATGACAGCCCAAGAGTAGTCTGAATCGAGTTACGCGTCGGACGCGTGCCGCGAAGTGCACTCAAGGACATCGCCACTCTCATAACAAGCCGTCCAACGAAGCTCCTCATACGTCACTGGCCCAGAAGGTGCGTACAACACCGAACCCCCGTAACAGTATCAAAAACAGGGCGGGAATCTCAGTTCTCTCATCTCCTGTCCGTCCGTCACAAGGGCCTGAGCCACGAGTGTCCCCCTGCGCCGCAGCATAAATGCAACGGTTGCAGGGCTCCGTGGAGCCGCGAATTCCACGGCGGAACTGACAGCTGCACCACCTGTCTTTTGACAATGATGGCCCCGTCAGCCCCTCTACCGCGAACGATAGGCTCCAAGCCGCCTCGCGAAAAAAACGCGAAAACGGATGCGACGCGATAGAGCAGACAGCACGAGCGATGACGCCCGGTCCCCACGGCGTTTCCCAAGCCCGTGCGTGCCAGCCCTCAGGCCCCTACCCCAAATTCCGCCAAGGCAGAGAGGTACGGGGCCATCTTCGGGATAAACAGGGGCACCCGGGCGCGTTGCTGGTACGCCGCTGTGAGCATTCAGCACACAGCCCCGCTAGAGCCGATCGAGGGGGACGAAGACTCAGACCTTAGCCCGCTCACGAGTGAAATGCCAAGGTGGCACCTGTACGGGGAGAGCATCGCGGCCTTCGGGCTGTCATAGCTATGGTTGTGGAGAGACCTGTGTGTGCACGTAAGCTATCGATAATAAACCTGCTGTGGCGTGGGAAAGCTCTCTGACCAACACGAAGACGTCACAAAGGATTAGGGGCATTGGGGCGAATGATGATTGTGAGTGAGGATGCCATGATGAGGCAGAGGCATGAGACATATCAAATACAGGAGATAAGGATACGTGGTTACACGAAACAAAAAAAAAATGAGAACTACTGTAGTTAAAAAGCGTCCATCCAATGCTATGTATGCTATGCAGTGTCAAGTCAAGTCGTTACGCCTGTAGTGGAGAAAGCGAAGAGGAGGTCATCAGTGGACCGTGGTGCCTTGTCCCCGTCAGTTGTTGAAGATTCGTCCGAGTCGACTGTGATTGGGTTTTGCGTCGATTCATGTGCCTCGGCGTCCGCTGGCGGCGAGGCCTCGTTCTGCGGTTGCTCCTCCGCAGCCGGAGTGGGATCACGCGGTCCCGTATAGGGTTGCTTCCACTGAATACCGTTGTAGGCCGGCTCCGGCGTCTGCGTGGTAGAGGTAGAAGGATTTGTCGTAGCTCCCGCGGATGATGTGGACGCAGTCGGTGTCGACGTAGGAAGGGCAGGGGCTCCATATGGATACTTGATGGGAGGCACGTATGTCGCCTGTCCAGTTGAAAACTGCACGGCTGTATAAGGGTAAGGGAAAGTGCCGGATGGCATGACATTCGTGACCGTGTCTCCTTGAGCGACCCCGGGGGCTGAAGAGGATGGCCCGGTTGGAGTCGGAAACGTTGGAAAGTGATGGTATCCCCAGGCACCGACTGGATATGGATATGCCCCCATACAAGGCTGGTAAGACGTTTGAGCCGTCTTCGAGTCCACGGTAGCCCCTCCAGAGGTTGGGGCACTCGAGCTGGCACCTAGTTGAGGCAATTTGAACGACAACGCAGCATGCTCTAATACCACAGCACGGCTCAGACTGTGGAAGTCATGAGGAGTTGTAAAAAAAGCACGCACGGTCTGCTTCAGGTGCCGCTTCCGAGGGTTTCTCTCCGATCGTCTGGCCCTCGAGATTACCAAAGACGACGCTGCCCCACTTGAACTCGCGCTTAATGCCACGGTCCCAGAGCACTTCGACCGAGTTGGTCTCCTCGATCACCCTGACGAGGGATACCTGAAATATGCCGGCACTGACGCGAATCTTGATCCTCGACATCGGCGCAAGAGCAAGCAAGTCTTTCCGAATCCTATCCTGTTTGTTTGCCTTTTTGGCTTCTAGCAAGAGCTACCCCAAACGTGCGATAAGCAAAAGAAAAACGCCTGGGATCGGGCCGGGTTAACACTTACGGGATTATGCTGGGGGCATAAAAGTTGAAATTCCATTTTCTTGACCACCTTGATCGCGTCCTTGTGGGACGAGGACGTGTTTGCATCCACCGAATCAGAGGGGTTGTCTTGAGGTGGTGGGATATTGCTGCCGTCGACATCCATTGGCGCGCTGAGATATGGAACGGGAGGCATGTCCACGAGCACGACGTCCTTCTCCACTTCGCCGAGTTCCTCGTAGACGATTCCATGTTGTGCCCCTTCGCGCGCACAGGATATGTGAAAAGCCTTCGAACATTTACCCCTTGTGCACTGAACCGGCGCGCCATGCACCTTGGGACGATTCTTGGAACACGCCGAACATTTCTGCGGACATCAACAGGATCAGCTGGGGGCGGGAATTCGCAAAGACCATCACTACTCACCAGATTCCATCGATCTTTCACGATGCCATCAACGCCGAACACCATATTTTCACGCTTCCGTGTTCCATCCTCAAGTACCGGGCCGACCTCGACCTCGTCCAACCACGTCTCGGGGAGAACTCGCGCACAGCTGGCGTGCGCCATCCACACCTTTGTATCCACATACGCTGGGTGGTGCAGGATCGGTTTGTCGTGTACGGGAAGTAGGTCATCGCGTGACTGCGAGATGCAAAGACAACATGGAAATGGCTCGAGCTCTGGCGGCCGCGGACCAAGCTTCAGCCTGATGGTAAACTTGGGTTGAGTGGCGTTGGGCATCGATAATGACACCTTTGTCTTCTTCATCGAGTTCGGTGTGTCATTCTCGTCTGATTTGCGTTTCCGATGCGATGACGACGAAGACGTGTGCTTTGACTTGTGCTTCGCTGCCTTTGCCATTTCCATTTCGAGTTCCCGATTGCGGAGAAGCTCGTCGACGTTGATGCGAACGCTATTTCGACGCGCATATTAGAGGGCCAAAAATAGGACAACGGCGACTGAAAATACCTGTAGTTGACACAGTTGCATACTTGCGCCTTCCGTCCCAGCTCGATCCAACTATCAAGGGCAAAATTAACGCTCTCCGCACAGTTGAAGCCGAGGTTGAAACCCGCGTGATACCCTCTCGGGAACGTAATCACGAACTCGCCAGCGTGTTGGACGAGGGTATTGGGACGACATGATGTTTTCGCGAGCATCATGGGTGAAGCGAGATAACTCTTGTGCCTGAGGAATTGCGGACACCTCGAGGGCTCCGGGAACTGTCCTGCAAGGGAAAGAGTCAACAAAGTAGTGATAATATAGGAATTCCGATGTTTTCACCTCTCATTGTCTGCTCGAGGGCGGAAGCGCGGGCTTGAGGTACCGCATACCAATGCTTTCCGGCCCCAAAGTGAATGTAGTTGATGCTAAAGAGATCCATGTCTTCGACGTGCCACGCGAAAGTCGCGCGCCACATGCCGAAATAAAGGTAAGGTGTGTTCACACCTGGCAGGCCATTCGCTGAACTGGGAAGAAGGCGATTGAGCAAAGACGGGAGATGAGCAACATTCCATGATGTCGTTTTATCTGTGAAAAGAGACCCTGTTGATAGAGGTACTCGTCAGCTGGGAGGACCAAAAAAAAAAGGGTTCTGAATGAGTATGACCTTCCATGTCAGCACCATACATCGCTGGCGCCCCAAATCCACAGTTTCTCCAATATCGTCTTTCCAAGTCTTTGCAAAAATCGGGCGTATAATCCTCTAGCCTCGTATTTGGAGGGAGCCAGTCCGTAAGTGGATTGAAAGAGCCCATGAAGACGGCATCGGCGGCTGCTCTCTCCGCGAGATGTGCCTCTCTCATCTCGCGCGTTTGCCACTTGCGTTTCGGTTTGGTCGAATGAGGCTTATCATCACGCCTGTCGTCTTCATCGGTATTCTCTTCTTCCTCCTCTCTGAGGCGCTCCGGTGTAGGAGGAGAGGGGACGTCGGCCGTGGGCTCCAACGGAGAATCACAGGCGGAGACGTTCACGGGGGGGTCTGACACCTTTGAGTCCCCATTAGCTGAAGGGGATTTGGGAGATGTGGGCACGTCGGTGCTCGACGCTGCGTTGTTGTTGTCGTCGACTTCATCACAAACTAGAGACGTGGAGACCGGACCGGCTGATGCCGCCTTTGCAGCGTCAGACGCCTTCTTCCTCTCCCCTTTCTTCGCGCGTGACTTTGGCGGTGGTGGTGGTGCAGCCCTTCGGGCATAATGTAGACCGATGTCGTCGACACTGGGCGCACGTCGATCTTCCTTACGACAGAGTTCCGCCCACTCCCGCACGCTAAAGACGCGTCGTTTCTCCACGTTCTGCTGCCGAAAGAGTCCACCGTGCCCGAGCATGTGTTGCTCGATGGGGTTCTTCAATTTCACGGACGCGAGCTGGGGGTTCAATGGGGGCAAAGCGTCCCTCCTATATCGAAAGGGTCGTACGCGCAACGTAACATACACCGAAAGGACAGACTGACCATTCTTTGGGGGGAATGACCTTTACTATGCCACTACGGCTGCCCCAGCATTCAATCTTGTTCATGTATCCCTCGAAATCTTCGAATTCATCCATGGATGGCTTGAATACAGGAATGCCCCGTGACGCGAGGGGGTCGTCGTCAGGTTCGAGCCATGTCCTGCCGTTTGAGTTGGGCGAGGGCGGGAATTGCACGCCTTCCGAGCCGTAAAAATGATCGGGCTGGACTGTTGGTGGTGGTGGGGA
>Ga0307510_10004925_pt1 | contig 15802 bp, 12 predicted proteins | sample 12_EM_MG_FD_207224 | JGI IMG/M metagenome (GOLD analysis project Ga0307510, IMG submission 207224) | Populus trichocarpa ectomycorrhiza microbial communities from riparian zone in the Pacific Northwest, United States - 12_EM | ecosystem: Host-associated > Plants > Roots > Unclassified | place...
CTTCTGCGTCATTGAGCTTGCTTAAATCGGTATCCAGCTCCAGATCGAGATAGAAGGTAGGCTTTTTAATTCCTTGTTCTGCTATTTTCAGGGCAAGCGTGGTCTTACCAACCTGACGCGGACCCACCAGGGAAACGACCGGCATATTTTTAAGGGCCTGTAGCAGACCGTTTTCGAGATCACGGGGTATCATAGTACAATTATGAAGAGTAAACTTTCAACTTTCAACAAAAAAATATAGAAATCATGAAAAATGAAAGCCACACTTTCAAATTGCATAAACTTGAGGGTTAAGAGCCGATTTAGGCCGGTTATTCGGCTCACAGTCTGTTATGATGTAATTTGATATGGCCCGTGGAATGTAGTACAAAATACCTACAAAAACCACTGTTTGACATGATTTGCATTTATTTGATAATCAAATCTTTAAGTTTAGGAGTGTTAGTTTGGATTGAACGCCTCTTGTAGCGAAAGCCGCCTGTAATGCCGATACACGAGATGTCCGGAATTTCGAACTTAATACCTCTGCATATGTCCGGCCTCGTTAGTCAAGTGCGTCAGTGGGTGGGGGGAATGTGTACCTTTATGACCCCCGGATATCGAACCGGGCTGTGGCCGATATCCGGGCCGTCGAAGAATTTATTAATCAATACTTGAGGAAAATAGATAACCTGTAGAGAAGATAAACTATGATTTTTTCTTCCTGAATATCCCCTTGACGAGTAGATAACCGCCTAGAAGGGCAATAGCTGAACATAGTGCTTGCGCAAGAATGGGATTGCCGGTTGTTCCATTGCGATAGTCTTCAGCCTCAGCAAAAAACTCCTTCAGACCTCCGTAAATTAAGAGGATGCCCAGTATTATTTTCCAATTCATGCGGTAAGATAGATTTTTTATACAAACGCATGGGCGGGATCGACCCGTCGATGTTTTCAGTCCTTTGCTGAATAACAGCGCAATAAATTAAGTTTGTACCATGAGATTTTGGGACATTTTTAAAATGAAGGAGCCTCATAATCCGGAAGATGATTTCAAAGTCACCGTCACCGAGTTGTCTGTTACTGTGGTGCTTCCTAAAGGTAAGACCATGGAAATCGAATGGGACAAAATTCAGGTGATCGGGCTTTCAAATACAGATCAGGGACCTTGGCAGCCCGATATCTGGCTGATCATGGCCGGCAATGGCCAATCATGCGTAATCCCGCATGGTGCCAGGGGATTTGATGAGGTTATCGAACGAGTTTCCAAATTTGAGGGGTTCGACAACCATGCATTCGGCCTGTCAATGTGTTGTACTGAAAATGCTGAATTTATTCTTTGGGGAAGCAAATCCAATCTAACCGGATTTCCGGCTGAGGTTAAATAAAAAAAGGCCGCATTTCTGCGACCTGACTAATGCGTTGCAAAACGAAAGGTCACATCTCTGTGACCTTTCGGCGTGGTGTGAGGCGGGATCGAACCGCCGACACAAGGATTTTCAGTCCTTTGCTCTACCGACTGAGCTACCGCACCAACTACCCAATTTGTATTGGGATGGCAAAAATAAGAATTCCGGGCAAAATACCGAAATAATTAGGGAGGAAAATCCTTAAAAATTTCGGAGCGACGACGCAAACAACGCTGAAAGTCAGCGAGAACGCCCTGAAGGGGTCGGAATACATTGCGGGCTGCGCAATTCTTACATCCCGTATTCGCTCAAAAACTTTATCCGCATCAGTTTTAGCTGCTCCCAGGTGAAGTTGCCTTCGGAAAGCTCCTGTTGGGCGACCTGGAGGCTGCTGGTTTCGCAGCTTTTGAAATAGTCGATGATCTCGCCCTGTTCGTATTCGTCGAGCATTTCGTCGACGGCATAGTCGAGGTTGAGTTTTGTACCGCTGGCCGCGATGGTCTCCATGTCTTCGAGGAGAGCGTCGATGCGCAGGTCTTTGTTCTTGGCGATAGTCTCCAGGGGGATCTTTTTGTCCACCTGCTGGATGATATAGACCTTATTGACACTTTTGTTGACCACGCTCTTCATGATGAAGTCGTCGGGTTTCTCAATGTTGTTCTCTTCTACGTATTTGGCGATGAGCTCGATAAAGGGCTTACCATAGCGAAGGGCCTTGCCTTTGCTTACGCCCTGGCATTTTTCCAGCTCGAGGGTCGTCGTAGGGTAAAGGGTCGCCATATCCTGTAAAGAGGTCTCCAGGAAGATGACGAAGGGCGGCAGGCTTTTCTTTTTTGCTTCTTTCTGACGTATTTCCTTCAACAGCTCGAAGAGCTTTTCGTCGGTAGCCGTAGCGCTGGCGGCCTCTGTGTTGTCTTCTTCGTCGTCGGCATTGGCCTCCTCGAAATGATTGTTCAGAACGATCTTAAAGGACCGGGGCTTCTTGAGGAAGTCTTCGCCTTTCTTTGTGATCTTTAGCACACCGTATTCTTCGATATCTTTTTTCAAAAAGTCTTCCAGTAATACCTGGCGCATCACAGAATTCCAGAAGTGTTCGGGTTCGTCCTTGCCAATGCCAAACTCGGCAATGCCTTCGTGACGGAACATCTGGATCTGGGGTGTCAGCTTTCCGGTGAGGATGTTGACGACATAGTTTGTAGCAAAACGTTCGTCGAGGGCCTTGATGGCTTTCAGCACTTTTACGGCTGCGTCCTTTGCTTCCACCCACTCTTTGGGATGCCGGCAGTTGTCGCATTCGCCGCAGTTTTCGGCTGTGTATTCCTCTCCGAAATAGCTCATCAGCACCTTCCGGCGGCAAATGCCGCTTTCTGCATAACCCACCATTTCATTGATGAGCTGGGCGCCGACTTCGCGTTCGCTCAGGGGCTTGTCCTTCATCAGGTGCTCCAGCTTGGCGACGTCCTTGTGCGAATAATATAAGATGCAATTGCCTTCGAGACCATCCCGACCCGCGCGGCCGGTTTCCTGGTAATAGTTCTCGATGGACTTGGGAATATTAAAGTGAATGACGAATCTGATATCCGGCTTATCGATGCCCATCCCGAATGCTATGGTAGCAACGATGACCTGTGTGTCCTCGTTGAGGAAAAGGTCCTGTCTTTCCGCCCGGAGCTTGCTATCCAGACCGGCATGATAGGCTACGGCCTTGATGCCATTGGCCATGAGCATGTCTGCCAGCTCTTCGGTCGTCTTCCGGTTGAGCGTATAGATAATACCGCTTTTGCCTTTCTGCTGTACGATGTAGCGAACAATGTTCTTGATCGTCTGGTCCTTCTTGATCTTAGGCTGGATCTCGTAGTAAAGATTGGGCCGGTTGAAGGAGGATATAAAAATATTCGGCTCACGAAGCCCGAGATTTTTGACGATGTCGCTCTTTACCTTGGGTGTGGCCGTTGCCGTAAGGGCGATGACAGGGATGTTCGGGCTGATCTGATCCATCATTTCCCGCAGTCTGCGGTATTCAGGCCGGAAGTCATGTCCCCATTCCGAGATACAGTGTGCTTCATCCACAGCGAAGAAAGAGATCTTCAGGTCGCTGAAAAAGTCCATGTTCTCCTGCTTGGTCAGCGTTTCGGGCGCAACATAGAGCATCTTCGTATGCCCGTTCAGCAGGTCTTCATGTACTGCCCGGATCTGTTTCTTGCTAAGCGTGGAATTTAGGAAGTGGGCGACGCTGTCCTTGCTGCTATAACTGCGGACCAGGTCAACCTGGTTCTTCATCAGAGCAATGAGCGGACTAACGATGATAGCTACCCCTTCGCTGATAATAGCAGGTAATTGATAACAAAGGCTTTTGCCGCCACCGGTTGGCATGATGACAAAAGTGTCCTTTCCTGATAGCAAACTTTGGATGATTGCGTCCTGATTGTCTTTAAAAGCGTCGAAACCAAAATGCTCCTGCAAATGAGCGAGCAGAGTAGTAGATGGTTTGGTCTTTTCCGTGGCAGTCTTGCTACTAACGGCCTTGGCTTTTCTGGTAGTGGTTTTTTTTGTTTCGGTTGTTGCCATGCTCAATAATTTTCTTCCTCACTTATTACCTGATCAAAAGAACAAATCCCCATTGGGTTAACGGATAAGTCAGGGTTGTTCCTGGTTTTTAAGGGATGGCGAAGTTACACAAAAAGGGGGGAAGGAGCTAGCGGTTTCTGTTAAAATTGAACCGCTTATCAAAAGCACTAAAAAGATAAGACGGGGATTTTAAAAGTGTATCATATTGTTGGTCAAACATTTAAAGGCCAACCATCGTAAAAGTTCTATAAATATCCTAAAAAGGTTTTGGGGGACCGCATCGGAAATGGGTTGGAAGGGGAAAAGGAAGGAAATGGGGAAAGATGGGGTTATGAGGCCCGGAAGGCATCGGGAGGTGGGCGTGAAAGGGTGTCGGAAGAGGGATGGGGAAGACAGGGTTATGGAGTATGGAAGGGATCGGAAATAGAGGGTAGTAAGGAGGGATAAAATGGGGTAAAAGGGTGATGGAGCGAAGGCTATGCAGAGGGGCGCTGGATGGGTGGGCAAAAAGATTGGCGTTCGGGATAATGGGAATGCATTTTAATGTAGGTTTGCGACTTATAAATATGACCAGGGGTAAGAACATTATCGAGATAGGAAAAAATACGGTCCGGATGGAGGCCGCAGCCGTCGCAGGCCTGGAGCTGCTGATGGATCATCAGTTTGAAAAGGCGGTAGAGCTGATCTATTCCTGTAAGGGCCGGATCGTTATCAGTGGTATCGGAAAAAGTGCGATCATCGCGCAGAAAATTGTTGCTACCTTCAACTCTACCGGAACCCCGGCAGTCTTTTTGCATGCAGCAGATGCGATCCACGGTGATCTGGGTATGGTGCAGGAACAGGATGTGGTTATGATCCTGAGTAAAAGCGGGGAAAGTCCGGAGGTAAAGATGTTGCTTTCGCTCATCCGGGGATTTGGTAATCCCTTGATTTCCATCGTCGGTAACCTGCAATCTGTACTTGCCCGGCAGTCAGATATTGTGCTGAATACTTCCATTGACCAGGAGGCCTGTATGAACAACCTGGCTCCTACGAGCAGTACAACCGTACAGATGGTGATGGGTGATGCGCTGGCAGTAACCCTGATGGAGCTGAGAGGATTTGGCAGTGAGGAGTTTGCCCGATTTCATCCCGGCGGAACGCTGGGGAAAAAGCTCTACCTGCGGGTACAGGATGTTTATATCCACAATGAAAAGCCCCGGGTCAGCGTTGATACGGCTTTGAAAGAAGTTATCATCGAGATCACTACCAGGCGTCTGGGTGCTGCGGCTGTAACCGACGATCAGGGACAGCTGCTTGGGATCATTACCGACGGGGACCTTCGCAGGATGCTGGAGAAGAAAGGAATGACGGAAGGGCTGACCGCAAGGGACATCATGACCACAAACCCTAAAACGGTAGAGGCGGAAGCGCTTGCTATCGAAGCGCTGGACCTGATGCGGGTCCATGATATAACCCGGCTTGTTGTTACTAACGGGAGCTTGTATCTTGGATTTATTGATCTGAACAACCTGATAAGGGAAGGGATCATTTAACAGAAAGGAATAATAGATCTATAATTCATAGTATGAACAAACATCATTACGTGGTTATCATGGCCGGAGGGATCGGCAGCCGGTTCTGGCCAATGAGCCGTCAGGATTATCCCAAACAGTTCCTGGACATCCTGAATACAGGAAAGACCCTTATCCAGTGGACTTTTGACAGGTTCTCGACCTTTATCCCCAGGGAAAATATTTTTGTAGTAACATCCAACGAATATTCGGACATCGTAAAGGAACAGCTCCCCGACCTGCCGGAGGCAAACATTCTGGGTGAGCCGTCCCGCAAGAATACGGCTCCCTGTATCGCCTATATATCGTTCAAACTGCTGCAGGCTGATCCGCAAGCCTCTCTTATCGTGGCGCCTGCCGACCACCTGATCCTTGACAAAACGGCTTTTACGAAGGTTTGCCTCGAAGCACTGAGCTTTGTCAACAAACACAGTGCATTTATTACGCTGGGCATCAAACCCACGCATCCGAATACGGGTTACGGATACATCCAGTATGAACAGCATTCTGTTTCGGACAATGTATATAAAGTAAAAACCTTCACGGAGAAGCCGAATTTAGAGCTGGCCAAGACCTTTTTGTCCAGCGGCGATTTTTTGTGGAATGCCGGCATCTTCGTCTGGCAGGTGAAGAACATCATCCAGGCCTTCGAAAAATATCTGCCGGAGATGTATGATGTATTTTCCGCAGACAAGGATAAGTTCAATACCCCTGCAGAGAAAGAAGCGGTGCTCTCGATCTATCCTCAGTGTACAAATATTTCCATTGACTTCGGGATCATGGAAAAAGCGGATAACGTATATGTGATCCCCTCCTCCTTTGGCTGGAGCGATCTCGGTACCTGGAACAGCGCCTACGAAAATCTGCAAAAAGATTACCTGGAGAATGCGGTTGCCGGTGACAATGTCATTGTTATCGACGCCAGCCAGTGTATGGTGCATGCTCCCAACGACAAGCTGGTTCTTTTGCAGGGTCTGGAGAATTTTATCGTTGTGGACACCAAGGACGTGCTAATGATCTGCAAGCGGGATAAAGAACAGGAGATCAAAGAATATGTGGCCGAAGTGAAACGAAACAAGGGAGATCAGTATCTTTAGGGGGACCGGCGGGCGACCGGGATTGCTTGGGCGGGCGACAGGTCCGGCAGCGACTCCGGGAATGTCCAGGTCATAGTAAATATGGCGTCTCCCTATCCACTTCATACTATCTTATTTCTTGACATCGAAACGGTGTCACAATACCCTGTCTTTGGCGATGTCCCGACGGACTGGCAGGATTTATGGAAGCATAAGGCCGAAGCAATCCTGAGGGACAAGCTACCGGCTAAGCCGGAGGAGATCTATGGCCGGGCGGCTATCTATGCTGAATTCGGCAAGGTCGTTTGTATCAGCTGTGGCGTCCTTTCCGGACCGCCTGCCGACAGGAAACTTTCGCTCAAATCCTTTTATGGCGATGATGAGAAGGAGCTGCTGACGCAATTCTATGAGCTGCTTCACAAATGGGGGTCGGAGGGACAAAAGTTCCTTTGCGCCCACAACGGAAAGGAATTCGACTTCCCGTATCTATGTCGCCGCATGATCATCCATGGAATGAAACTTCCGTCGGTCCTCAATCTTTCGGGCAAGAAACCCTGGGAGATACCCCATATCGATACGATGGAATTATGGAAATTTGGCGAGTATAAAAGTTTTATCTCCCTCAACCTCCTTGCCCATACGCTGGGGGTGCCGACACCAAAAGATGATATCGACGGCAGCCAGGTTGGGGACGTATACTGGGTACAACGAGATCTGCCAAGGATCGTAACCTATTGTCAGAAGGATGTAGTCACCGTAGCGCAGGTCTATTTGCGGCTGCACGGGGAAGGCCAGATACGTCCGGAAAATATAGAAATCAAATAATAAGTATGTCTTCTCCTGTGATAGAAAGCAAGCTCCCTGAAGTAGGCACTACGATATTTACCGTTATGAGTTCCCTGGCGGGACAATTGGGCGCGGTAAATCTGGGGCAGGGGTTTCCTGACTTCCCGATGAGCCCTGTATTGATCTCCCTTGTCGACCAGGCCATGCGGGAAGGGTTTAACCAATACGCGCATATGAATGGACTGATCCACCTGCGGGAAGTGCTGGCAGAAAAAATTGCGGGTCTTTATAATACGGTCGTCGACCCCGACACGCAGATCACCATAACACCCGGCGGAACCTATGCCATTTACACGGCGCTGACGACGATGCTTCGTCCCGGGGATGAGGTTATCGTGTTCGAACCGGCCTATGACAGCTATATCCCGAATGTCGTTGTCAATGGAGCCATCCCGATACGGATCGATCTTAAGTTCCCTGACTACCGTATCGACTGGGAAGAGGTCAGGCGTAAGGTCAGCCCCCGCACCCGGCTGATCATGCTGAATACCCCTCATAATCCAACCGGCTCCATACTTCGGCCGGAGGATATGGACGAGCTCCGGAAGATCGTAAAAGACACGGAGATCTTTATCCACTCCGATGAGGTATATGAACACCTCATCTTTGACGGGCTGCCGCATACTTCGATCCTGCGTCACCCCGATCTGCTGGAAAGGAGTTTTGTTTCTTTTTCCTTTGGGAAGGTATATCACTGTACCGGTTGGAAACTGGGATATAGCGTGTCTTCTCCCAGTCTGATGAAGGAGTTTCGAAAAGTGCATCAGTTCAACTGTTTCAGCTGTCATACTCCCTCGCAGATGGGGCTGGCGAAATATCTTACCGACAAGCAGACCTATCTCTCCCTTGGAGGCTTCCTGCAGCAGAAGCGGGATTTTTTTGCCCGGCTGATGAGCTCGACGAGGTTCACCCCCCTCCCCTCTTATGGCAGCTATTTCCAGCTATATAAATATGACCGGATCAGTGACGAGCCGGATAAGGAATTTGCGATCCGGATCACAAAGGAATATGGCGTGGCGACAATCCCGGTCTCGGTGTTCTATACGGCGGGAAAAGATGACCGTGTAGTACGTTTTTGCTTTGCGAAAAAGGAAGAGACGCTGGAAAAGGCGGCGGAGCGGTTGATCAAAATTTAAAAACAAACGAAATGAGATCTTTTGATACGCTGGTTTTTGATCTGGGTGGGGTGCTCATCGACTGGAACCCGGACTATCTCTACGCAACCATTTTTCCAAACGAGGAGGAAAGGCGCTGGTTTCTCTCGACGATATGTACGCCCGACTGGAATGAGGAACAGGATGGTGGCAGGACCTTGCGGGAAGGGACGGAGCTGCTGGTGAAAAAATACCCGGAGCATGAAACCTCTATCCGGGCCTTTTACGATCGATGGGAGGAAATGCTTGGCGGCCCTATCCATGCTACTGTGGAGATATTTCGGGAGATGAAGGAGAAGACCGATCTGAAATTATATGCCCTGACGAACTGGAGTGCGGAGACTTTTCCTATAGCGTTGGAGCTGTATGAGTTCCTGCATTGGTTTGACGGGAGGCTGGTGTCGGGAGAGGAGAAGATCCGGAAGCCGATGCCGGAGATCTATCAGTTGCTGATCGAGCGGTTTGGGATCGATCCTCAGAAGGCTATCTATGTGGACGACAATCTGCGCAATGTAGTGCCGGCGCGGGAAGAGGGGTTTTATGGGATCCATTTCCGGTCGCCGGAACAGTTTCGGGCGGAGTTAAAGGAGCTGGGGGTGTTATAGGGTTGCGGGCGTCTTATTTTAATAACTGAAAAGCCAGCAGGCTCATTACATAGGCCAGCCCCGTCATATAAACAAGTTGGATAACCGGCCATTTCCAGCTGCGGGTCTCGCGACGGACCACGGCCAGTGTGCTCATACATTGCATCGCCAGTACATAAAACACCATCAGGGAAACACCGCTTGCGAGGGTATAAACCGGTCTGCCGTCTTCCCGCCGGGCAGACTGCATGCGTTGGCGGAGGGTTTGCTGGTCGGCATCTTTACCGCCTTCCACGCTATAGAGGGTAGCCATGGTACCGACAAAAACTTCGCGGGCTGCAAAAGAGGTGATCAGCGCGATGCCGATCTTCCAGTCATAACCCAGGGGGCGGATAACCGGCTCGACCACTTTGCCCAGCAGGCCTGCATAGGAATTTTCGAGAGCGGCGGCCTGTTTTTCTTTTCCTAATTCGACGGCCTGCTCCGGATGTTGCCGGATCTGCTGGTCATAACCGGCCCTGGCGTTCTCTATGCGATGACCCGGCCCGAAAGAGCTGAGGGCCCAGAGGATGAGGCTGATGACCATGATGACCTTTCCCGCGTCCACGACAAAGATCTTTGCCTTGCTGATCATGGTGACGACGACATTATTCCATCGGGGAGCGCGGTAGATGGGCAGCTCGAGGATAAAGAAGCTTTTTTCTTTCAGATTAATAAACCATTTGGCTACATAGCTGACGATCATGGCCATGACCGTTCCCAACAAATACAATCCCATCATGACCAGGCCTTGTAAGCCAAAAATCCCAAAGATCTCTTTGCGGGGAATGACGAGGCCTATAAGGATGGTATAAACAGGAAGACGGGCGCTACAGCTCATCAGGGGGGTGATGAGTATGGTCAGCAGTCTCTCCTTTTTGTTCTCGATGTTGCGGGCGCTCATGATGGCGGGTACGGCACAGGCGAAGCCGCTGATCATCGGCATGACACTCTTGCCGTTGAGGCCTACTTTCCGCATGAGCTTGTCGGTAAGAAAGCTGATCCGGGCCATATAACCGGTGTCCTCGAGGATGGTGATGAGGCCAAAGAGGATCATGATCTGTGGTACGAAAACGAGGATGCCGCTGAGGCCGGCCAGGAGTCCGTTGACCAGCAGGTCGCTCCACCAGGCTTCCGGCAGGATATGGTTCAGCAAGCCGCCGAGCCGGGAAAAGGTCCAGTCGATGGCGTCCATGGGGAACTGGGCGATCCAGAAGACACTTTGGAACAGCAGGAAAAGAACTCCCAGCAAAATAATATAACCCCAGGTCCTGTCGAGGAAGAGCCTGTCCAGCTTTTCGGTGAAGAGGGTCTTTTCCAGGGGATCGGGCTCCATTACGGTATGCTGCATGATCTGTTTGATCCGGCCATAGCGCTGAAGGATCTCATCGGCCTGGGTACGCGTATGGTTAAAGGCGTGGGCCGACTCGATGTTCTCTATTTTGGACTGGAGGTCGTTGTTGAAATCGAAATGTTCGTGATTGATAAGGTAGTGGATGGCCATGTAGTCGCTGGCTTCGGGAAACAGTTTCCGAACATCCTGTATGGCTCCGGAGGCCAGGCCCTGATTGTCGATAAAAGCACGGGGTGGCGCCTGGTGTAATTGACGGGCCCGCAATTCGACAATTTTCTTAAGCTGGGGGATGCCCTTGTTCTTGCGGGGATTGACGGCTACCACCGGGATGCCCAGTTCTCTTTCCAGGCCGTCGACGTCGATCTCGATGCCTTTTTGCCCTGCCAGGTCCATCATGGTCAGAGCGACGACCACCGGTATTTTGAGGTCGATGATCTGCGAGCAGAATAAGAGGTTTCGTTTGAGATTGCTGGCATCAACGAGAAGAATGACCATGTCGGCGTGTACGGAGGGGTCCTGGTTTAGAAGGACCTTGTAGGTAACCCATTCGTCGGCGCGTTTTGGGTAGAGGCTGTAGGTTCCGGGGAGGTCGACGATATTGACGGAAAGGCCGGGGGCGAGTTCGCTTACGCCCGTCTTTTTGTCTACGGTTACGCCGGGGAAATTGCCTACTTTTTGGTTAAGGCCGGTCAGCGCATTGAAAAGAGAGCTTTTCCCGCTATTGGGATTGCCCACCAGCGCGATATGGAGATTATTCTTTTTCAATCTGGGGTTGCGTCATCTTATACAAGGGGGCAAATGTACGATGTTCGGCCGCTCGGGGCTTACGAAATGCGGAGGAAGTGTTTGTTAAAGTACGATCAGCTTCCCATTTTCGTAGAACGGCAACACGTTGGCTACGTTGGGTGTCAGACAATACCTTATATCTTTCTCCAGCCCAAAACCCATGAGGCGGTGATAGTGAGAGGCGTCTTTTGCCTTCATAAACTCATAAAGATCCTCTTTTGCATCCGTGTACAGGGTTTCTGCGATCTGTGAGGAGTCGCAATTGATGGTAAAATGTTCTTTTACCTGGTGAATGACGGCGCCGGCGAACAGGAGGTCTTCGATGTTGACACGATCCTTCCAGGCGGCGCAGCCCAGTACAACGGGTTGATTTTGAGAGACTAAATAATCACAGACCGATCCGAGATTGGGGAAGGAGCCGGTGACGATCTGGCCGGCGCCTCTATCGAGGGCCATATGGAGCAGCTTGGTTCCGTTGGTGGTAGTGAGCACCAGGGTTTTGTTATTGATAAACTCACGGGGATATTCGAAGGGGGAGTTACCGTGTTCGAGTCCCTCGGCGATCATACCATCCCGTTCGCCGGCGGTGATGCCATCTATTTGGCGGCCTAATTCGATACATTTTGCGACGCTGTCCACCGGGATGACGCATTTAGCTCCGTTGTGCAGGGCTGTAGCGATGGTGGAAGTTGCACGAAGAACGTCGATGATCACCACGACGGCATTGTTGAGATCGTACAAATGCAGTAAGGCCGGAGATAAAGCCGTATATAAGCTGGGTTTGGAATTTGTCATAAAGGGATAGCAAATGTAGGTGTTCGCGGCTTTTATTTATCCAAAATAAACTTCCATTTTTCAGATTCAGCGTATTCCTTGATAGACTGGTTCCGTATTTCCAGTAGTTTTTTTAGATAGTTCGTGAGAAATAAATGATTGAGCAGGCGTCCCAGTCCTCCGTAGGGAGATTCGAAATGAAAAAGGTCGATGAGCAGTGTACCGTTGTCGATGCGTTTGAAATGATGTTCGTGCCGGATGCTTTTAAAATCTCCCTGGACCATTTCGTCGGTAAAGGAGAGGGGGGCGTTCATGGCTATGATCTTTGATTTCAGGATCCTGGTCTTTCCCAGGTGTTTGGCTTTCCAGGTCACCGTCTCATCGAGCTTGATGAGTCCGCTGGTGGTTCCGGCGATGGCCTCCTCGCTGGTATGAGCCATGGATTTACGATGTAGGTCAATGCTACGGGCAAGGTCGAAAACCCGTTCGGCAGGGGCTGCGACAAAGGTCGTTAGATGAATGGTTGGCATTTTCTGCAAAATAGATGGATGGGTGTCCTTTTACAAAGAAAAAATCATTCCAAGGTTGCCATAACGCCTAAAAATCCGGTATTTAAAAACTCTTATTTAGTTAAAGGGGAGTTTTACCACCCTGGCGAGCAGCAGCTTGTCTCTGACCTTGATAAAGAGCTGTGCATCTATCCGGGCAAAGGCCGGCCGTACATAACCCATCCCGATCGCTTTGCCGAGAGAGGGGCTTTGGGTTCCGGAGGTAACTTTTCCGATGGTCGCGCCGGAGAAGTCTTTTATCTCATAATCGTGGCGGGGGATGCCTTTGTCTATCATTTCGAAGCCAACAAGCTTTTGCTGGATCCCTTCCGCCTTTTGTTTTTCGAGGATAGCGCGGGCGGTGAAGTCCTTGGTGAATTTGGTGATCCATCCCAGGCCAGCTTCGAGGGGGGAGCTGGTGTCGGTGATATCATTGCCATAGAGACAGTAACCCATTTCCAGCCGCAGGGTGTCTCTTGCACCCAGTCCGATAGCCTTTAGCCCCTGTGGGCCGCCTACCTCAAACAGCTTGTCCCAGATCTGGTCGGCTGCTCCGTCCTTGTCTTCAAAATAGATCTCGATCCCGCCGGCGCCTGTGTATCCGGTAGCGCTGATCAGGACATTGTCCACTCCTGCAAATTTACCTTTTGCAAATGTGTAGTATTGGAGGTTGAGGATGTCGACATCGGTCAAGGCCTGCATGATACGGGTGGCGTTGGGGCCCTGGATGGCGAGGAGGGCGGTCTTTTCTGAGATATTATGAAGTTCGGCTTTCTGATTATTGTGTTTGGAGATCCATTTCCAATCCTTTTCGATATTAGCTGCGTTGACGACCAGCATATAGGCCTTATTCTCTTCGAGGCAGTATACGATGAGGTCGTCCACGATGCCGCCTTCGTCGTTGGTGAGGGCGCTGTACTGGGCCTTGCCGGCGGTGAGCTTTGATGCGTCATTTGTCGTGACACGCTGGATAAGGTCAAGCGCGTGTTCTCCTTTTACGATGAACTCGCCCATATGGCTTACGTCGAAGACACCCGCGTTGGTGCGGACGGCCTGATGTTCGTCATTGATGCCGGTGTAGCTGATGGGCATGTTATAATCTGCGAATTCTACCATTTTAGCGCCAAGTGCAATATGTTTGGCCGTGAAAGGAGTGCTCTTCATTTAGTGGATTTTGAGCCGCAAATGTATGGTTTCTGGTTGAGACCGGGTTCCTAAATGTACGAAAGCCCCCCGGCAGACGCCGGAGGGCTATGTTCCAACTTCAACCAACGATCGAATCGTTTTAAGATGTAAAGCAAGCTAAGAGGATATAAGGCTGAACAAGGCCTTCTTCTTCTTTTGTCACCATGGCTGTTTTTTTAATGACGGGGGTATCTGTGGGTTTGGGGGTGTTTTCCGGGCTTTTGTAGCGATAGCCATCGTTGGCGCCGGGTTTCTTATGTTTTTCCTTGTACAGATCGTCATTATCATTCTTGTTCTTATTGTCGTTGTCATCGTCGTCCTTATCAGCGTTATCCTGGCGGCGATGGTCATCGTCGTTCATGCTCTTGTGGTCGGTACGGGCGAGACCGGTAGGGGTCATCACATATTCTACATTTCCGGACCAGGGATAGCTATCGTTCTCGTCGATGTCTTCGTCCCAATCGGAACGCCAGTCGTTGTGGCGGTCGTTCCAGCGGATATGGCGGTTGTTGGGATTGAAGTTAAACCAGTGATAATCTTCGATGCTCCTGTTGATCAGGATGCGTTTGCCGATGGGCACGGCGACCTCTACCAGGACCTGTTGGTTACGGAACATTTGATTACCGGAGATGGCGAATCCCGGAGGCAGGTTGAGGACGCTGTCGTCCTGACGGATAGGGAATTCGACCCGGCTGGCTGACTCGCGTGCTTTTGCGGCGCTGCTGCCTCTGCTGATCTTGATCAGCTGGACGTGAAAGCCGGAGTCTTCGCTTTTCAGGACCCTGACGCGGACTGTGGTCAGCAGGAAGCTGTCTTCGTTCAGGCTATAGAAGGGGCCTTGCCTGCCAAAGTCGATATCGGACCACCAGTCGGTATCGTTGTATCGGTTAACGGCTTCGGAGGTACGGACGATCAGCTTGTTATGACTGGGTTGGACCAGGGAGACGTTTTCTTCGAGGTGCTGACGGGCGCGGAAATTACTCATGATCATACCTGCCAGGACAATCACAGAAAAGAGACCGATGATCCATAAGGTGGCGAAGGTATAACCGAGGTAATGGCTGCGGGAGCGGACGCCGGTGATGCGGCGGATAAGCCAGGTCAGCAGCGCGATGACGGGGATCACGAGGAAGAGGAAGAAGCCGGCCCAGGCCAGGAAATTCTGCCAGAAGCCTTCCAGCACATAGCCTTTAAGATGTAGCAAGCTATCGCCGCGGAAGATCAGGCTGGCCAGTACGGTGATGAGGACGAAGGTGATAAGTCCGGCAATAAAAAGGAAGAATGCTTTGAACATGACACCTATTGCATGCGCGAAGCCGCTGCTACTTCTGCGGATGACGGGGCCTGCTTCGGTAGCAAAGTTCTGAGTGCTTTGTTTTACCTGCTGACCTACCTGCTGTGCACGTTCGTGGAGCTCGCTGCCCATCTCTTTTGCGCGGCCTTTTAAGTTCCCGAGGTCGCTCTTGATGGTGTTCTTAATCGACTCCAGGTCTACCTTCTCCCCCCGCATTTCCAGTTTCTCCGAAGCGGTGACCGCTTCGGGGAGGACGATCCACAATATGATATAGGTAACGAAGAGGGTACCACCAAAACCGCCGGTGAAGAATACCGGGCCGTCAAAATCGAACCAGGTACTGCGCAGGATAGAGGTAAGGATACCCAGGATCAGGGGCAGGGCGAAGATGAGGCGGGGGATCCAAATGTCGATGTGGAAGTAAGCGGACAGGCCGCTGGCGACGCCACCGATGACCCGGTTGTCGGAATTGCGATAGAGGCGTTTCCTGGCATTGACCGGCAGGGATTTTGTTGGCAGGACGATCCACAGGATGATATATAATAATGGTCCTGCTCCCCATCCGAAGGTGATGAGTACAAAGATGATACGAACGATGGCGGGGTCCAGGCGCAGGTAGTTGGCCAGGCCGGCGCAGACGCCACCGAGGATCTT
>Ga0307510_10004926_pt1 | contig 15801 bp, 14 predicted proteins | sample 12_EM_MG_FD_207224 | JGI IMG/M metagenome (GOLD analysis project Ga0307510, IMG submission 207224) | Populus trichocarpa ectomycorrhiza microbial communities from riparian zone in the Pacific Northwest, United States - 12_EM | ecosystem: Host-associated > Plants > Roots > Unclassified | place...
CCGCGGCGTCTCTGCAGCTCTGGGACAGTTGTACGCGTATACGCGAGCGCGCCCTCCGTCTCGCACGCTCATTGATCCGCTCGCCGCGTTTGCCGCTGCATTTTCTGCGAATCCGTCGGACTTGCGAACTGCGGTGAGAAAGGCCGCGGAGGCGGCCGAAGCGACGCGAGACGTCGAAGCCCGCGTCGGAAGGAGCGCGTACGTCGAGACAAGTCTGCTTAAGCGGGAGAGGGTGCCGGATCCAGGTGCTTGGGGAATCAAAGTAATGCTGGAGGCGTTGGCGGCTGCTGGTGGTGCTTGACGACCGGTACTCGTACCGCATCCGCTGGCCAGTCCCGGGGCACCAGTTGAAGATTAGATTATTATCTGGTGGAAAGTGATGGCGTCCCATTCGAGTTGTATGATAGGTACACTGTGATGAAACATACGGGCTCGGTACTCAGTCTTCCCTGCCTCCTTTAGCCGGGGGGTTGATGCGAGGTTAAAGGACCTGTGTGTAGACCTGAGTTTAGAAAATATGAGTGGGGAAACGTTCGATTCGATGGAGAGCAGGCAAGTCCCCAAGGTAGTTCACATACATGCAGAGTACTTTGTAAAGAACGAGAGGCCGTGCAAATTATCAAAATGTATGAGTAAGTAAACAAGCAAACCGGGGATGGGGGAGCACAGGAGGGAAAACAGGACCTGACTAAGAATGAAAGGGTGACGGAGAATGAAAGGGAAAGGATGCATGAAGGAGCACAGGAGGGAACACAGAACTTGACAAAGGAGAAATATATGCCGAAACCAGTATAGTACAGCCGCCAGAAATGGGGAACAATAGAAACTCAAGACACCATAGCCGCACGAAATCCGAGATCCATTGCTGTGAACGAAGGCGAGGTTTCATGGGCCAAAGGCGGAGCGAGCACGCGAGGCATGCGGCGCAGCTCACCTTGCAGGATATAAACTACCGACGATCACTTCGAAAAAAGACGTACAGTACTCTACACAGGTGGGTGAAAAGCCACCAACCAAAGAGGAAGGTGTGGCATCAATCGTTGTGTCTCCCCGGGTCTCCAATCTTGCCCCGACCCACTACCTACATGATGGCAGCAAGTCCTATCTCGATGGCGATGAAGACACTGGGATAGGGTCTATATTTGGGGTTGACGTGGAAGACGTATTAGTGACGAAATATTCATAATATAAATTTTGATGCCGAGCGCGGACCAAGATACCGAGGAGCCTCGGACTCTGGAAGATTCGGACGAAGTCGGTTCTGGGTCTAGTGCTCCCTGTGCGGCTGTGCCACGTTCGCTCAACGCTCATGACTACACCACCAACGAAACTCTGTAGTCTGCAATCGCCGTTGTCCTGTCCGAGATGCTCAACGTTTTCCGTGTATCCACAAGAGGAACCTTTTATGGATGCATGGAAAACGTTGCCCATCTCGGACCCACACGCTTCCCCTTGACGCTGATGATATTCGGTCTCTTAGGGGGTGAAGGGAATGTATTCTTTCAATAGGTACAGTACGTCGCAAAAAAATTGTCTGCCAGTTTGCCCAGGGACATTTACTCATTTACGTCACCAGCAGACCCGAAACCGCCACCCAACTACGATAGTCGACCCATCGCCCTGCATGGCGTGAACGGCCAGATGCAGGACATCGTCGAGTAACTCAGGTTCATCGCCAACTTAAATTAATGCGGAGATGGGCAACGGCGGACAAGGAACTAGTTATTGGGCTACTAAACTAACAAAGAAATCTGATGGAATGTAGGGCGTTTCCCGCGACAATCTCTCGTACGTGTGACGTAGGTGACGAGCTGACAAAAAACCCATCGAAACCGTTCCGATGGGTATTTTGTCAGCTCGTTTACCTCTGTCGCTCCATCGCAATGCACAACCCTGCCTCTGGAGGAACCATCAAATACCGTCGACGAGACTTGTGAATCTATCTTGTAAGATATCGACGATCGGAACAGTGAATATGTTCGGCGCGTTTTCGAGTGCGTCGCTGTGGCGCCCTGGCCACTTCGCGTCGACGAACGCCGCAGAGACCCACGTCATATTAGGTCGGTTAGGCGTTGAGGGACCTGGTGAAGAAGAGTCAAGAGGGCGTTTTAGAGAGGGGGTGAGAGATAGGAGATCGATTTTCAGGAGACTTACCGGCTTTATATGCATGCATTTTGCGTGTGAGTTCTAGACCCACGCTCCAAGTCGTTCGGAGATTAGGAGGACAGGAAGTTGCGGCTGTTAGCAGCATAGCGAAGGAGGGTCCATGGCTACAAGCTATAAATGGGGGGAAGGTGATCGCTTTATATAAGAAAGAGCGGAGACCCCGAAGAACTGGGACAGGCTGTGCGGACCCCGTATTCAAAGCTTGCCCTTCAGTTTTGAAGTGGGCGATTCCCCCAGTTAAGGAAAACCTGATGGTTTGGTGTCAGCCCGCCTTACCACAGTAGGAGACGAGCCAGATTGATCGTTGACATAGAGAACCCCATGTGAAGCTAGAATCATACCGTGGTTGCTACCACATCACATGATCACTGTTGAAATCGCGTAGGGCGGAGATTCAAACATGCCTGCGCAGTGTGTGGCTGTCTGCCAGTGCTGTACAGTTTTAGATGGTCCTGTACAGCTGAGGGTTTCTTATTGACTCCCGAAACCTACCACACCTCACCTATTTCCTTGTAACAAACAGCCCTCCTTTTCCTCGGCCTATGTTCCCTAGAGTGCTTCATACATGCGCCCTCGTGGCCCGACTTCTCATGGAGGCTTTGTCGCGATGCTCTCTGCTTTCTTCTTTTTAGGCAGAACATAGTTCCGAGGTCTCCTTTCCTTTTTAAAGGCAACCGGACGTATGTGGTTGACCCATCTACCCCTCTCGCTTTAGATCGCCCTTGGGGCTAGTGACGGGTATACAAACCTATGACTCTCGCTACGCCAAGAATTTGCCAAGTCATGTTAGAGTTGACGTAGCCAAATCGATACAAACAGTCCTTGCGGATATATTGTGGGCTCGTCGTGATTCGTGATTCTCGGCTATTCTCACTCATTTCCCATGTGATTGTTGTCCCGGTAGCACCCACCGTTCGTGAATTCCAAGGAGGCGATCGCAAAGCGATGAATTATTCCATGTGTGGTCCACGTCCTACATACGCCATCCACTAACACTGCCAACGGTGGGAACATCAATCTGGGACGTCAGCACGAACTGATGGTCGACGGTTGTTCAACCCCTCGCGCCAGTGAAAGCAATATCTGGCCCTGTTATTCCGCTCGCTGTATGTATCTCTGGGAGACGGATAGGCCAGAGGTTGGTGACTTATTTATGGTACTTCTTCGGAATGCTGAGATTGGGCCAGAGGTGAAAGGTTGCAACTAGACGTTCGGAGTTGACACACTCCCCCCGGATGCGTGGAAACACTACAACATTGATACGTGTCACATTGTTGTGGAATTGCAACATATACCCCCGACTTCCTCGAAGGCGGCACTTTACGGGATGGAAGCCATCCGTCCGCGATGACTAACGTTTTCCATGGATCCACAAGGGAGCTTTTATGGATCCCTGGAAAACGTTGATGGTCTTGGACCATTACGCTTCCTCCCTTCTGCTGCTGATTACTTTCGGGTCTCGTAGCAGCTGCAGGGAAAGGTAGGCCAAACTCCTGACATGTGTGTTGCAGGCACTTGTACTATCTTCCAGCTCCACAGTTTAGCATCGCATGCGTTTTTCTACTGCGACTTCAGGGAAGATGTCGTGGATTGTTTTTTCCTCTAGCTTTGTGATCAGTCCAGCTACTGTTGCGACGTTCTTTTCCGATTTCTTCGTTCTTCATCTTCAAAGATGCGCTGGGCGAGTGCCCAAAGACAACTGGCTCCACATCCCCTCACGACAATGTTCTATATTTCACCGGAAGAGTTTCGGCAGGCACGGTGGCATCTAATTGGTCCTCGATTGCTTACGTATACTCTCCTCCCTAGGACATCAGCGAGTAAGTCGCAGGTTATCACGACGGATATAAGAAGGGCTGGGAATGTAGGACATCAATACCGTGATTTCTTGTGGTACGTCACGAGCTGGCAGAAAACCCATCGGAACAGTTTCTATGGGTCTTCTGCCAGCCCGTTACCTCCGCGCTGGATCCCTGTGCGAATCCGGTGTGCGTAGAGGAATTTCCCGAGACCCCGTTACATCGGGCAGTAGAAAGGGGAAGTGTTGAAGTCGCTCCGCTCCTTGGGCATGCCTGGCTGACTCTCGAGCCCGCCGCAGATGCCAGTACCCTGAAGAACGCGAATCGGACCTCGTTTTCGAGTATCAGCGAAGCGCGAGGCATATAAATAAAGCCAGGATCGATCGTTTCTTCGTGTCTACTGTTCAGCACTACAGAGGTTGCGTCCAGGCGAAAAGGTTGCAGCAAAGCGTTCGATGTGCCTCTCGCCCCTAGGTTTGTGGGAAATGAAAACATTGCGACATTACATGACGATTTCTCGAAGGTAGCACGTTTACGGAATGGGGGCCATCCAGTCCGGGATGGCCAACGTTTTCCATGGATCCATAGAAGGGAACTTTTATGGACTCATGGAAAACGTTGGGTTATCTCGGACCCAACGCTTTCCCTTCCGCTGATTACTTTCTGTCTGGGTGAAGTGTACTTCGGTGCGCCAACCTCCCATCGGTCTGTTTCGAGAACTTATGTCGTCAGTCGGTTCCACAGTTATCGAGAACGTCGCCAGGATACGCAATTCTGGACTAACGTCGCCAGCCTTTTTCCTTTGTGACTTCCTGAAAGACACAAAGGATCGCGTTAATCATTTCCATCGTTCTTTGTTCGGCGATGTTCGACTTAGATGCGACATACTTTCTGATTCTATTCGACAAGCCACCATGAATCCTAGTATCCTAGTAACCAGACTTTTAATCCACACGCCTCAAGTCTCGGCAAAAGTTTTTGTCATTATAGGTGCGTTGTACCAGCGCCCAATTATATTACCTTGCTATTCCCCGGCGGCGAAGTTTATAGAAGGGCTCGTTGAGCTTGCACGTTCCGAATCTGCACTCTCAGTCGACCAAGGATGACATTCGACTGGCTATCGACAGTTTGTCACCCTTTCCATTTCGACATGGTGAACGATCAAGTGTAGGGAATCATCGAGTATGTCGACTCTGTCATTAGCTCAGATCCAATGATGCGGAAAGATGCGCCGGACAAGGAATGGGTTGTCGGTGCAGACGGAAATACGGTACATTATTGTAATACTGACTTCCCCCATGTATGACGGAGGTCACGGGCTGACAGAACACCCATCGGAACATGTTTCAATGGGTTTTCTGTTAGCTCGTTTGCCTCTGCTCCTACATCCCAATATTCATTCGTCTCATTCAAGAGGATTAGTAGAGACCTTTGTCGACGTATATGGCGGTCCAGTGTTCGATCGATGGCCGGAGGCTGCTTAAGCAGGGCTGCATGCCCAGTTTATGTGACGCGGACATGTTTCTGCCGACAATGAGGATTGGAACAGGCACCTCAACAATAGGTGCTCGTCGAGCTTGGGTTGCAGGGCCTCCTACGCCTTAGGGATGGACTCCGCGGTGAAGTAGACCCTACCTGGTGCGATCAGGGCCTCGACCAACCTTCCAATCCACCTGCAGTCCAGGGACAGTGCGAAGCGCGCCCAGGACCTTGTCGAGAAGATCGAGGCGGGGTTCCTGGGTGAGAGCAGGGTCGACAGAGAGAAAGACATAACCCGTTGCGCTCGTCAGCAGCGACAATCCGGAGCGGAACGAGGGGGTCAGACTGGTGCGTTTGGGCGTATTCACCGAGGGTGGCACGGAGGTGTTGACTCCCAGATCAGGGTGTACTCCTGGGGAGCTTGCTAACAATGAGCTCGACACCTGAGACAAGGGCCTCCGTGGGTTTAGGTCCCTCCTGGACCGGAGATGGAGTACACGAAAGTATTATTCGGGGTTATTGATAGGAAGGGACCACGAATGGAGGGTCAGACAGACATAGATGGGGGTTGGCGTTAAATATGGCAGGTCCGTAAGAAAGGTTTTATTAAAAGTTTAGAGGATACATGATGACAAGTGGCGAAATATCAGATACAGATACAGGTGAGCATGAAGGGTGGTGGTGGTGGTGGTGGTGGTACATGAGGCCTGAGGCCTGAGGCGGCACAAGATTAAGCACATGGTATTGTGGTCAGTCTAGCTATGCTCCCGAGTGACGGTAACAGGTATCTCACGCCGTGAAAACATTCCCAAGCACACTATAACGTAGGCAGTTGGTCTACGTGCGAGTTCAAGCTCAAGGGTGGTCCCAAGATCTGAGGAGGGTTCGCGAACGAAGGTGGAAAGGGGAGAGTGTGCACTGTAAAGTCCAAACATGATGAATTTCAGCATTTTCATGCGCAACAGCTGAATTTTGTGCATTTTATGTGTGAAATACTAGAGTCTAATTTCTCAGCAAAAAGTTAGTGAAATTTTACAATGATATTTGACTAAAAATCACACAAACTCCTCTGTGAAGTCCAAACATGATGAATTTCATGCATTTTATGTGTGAAATATTTAGTCTTATTTTCTCAGAGAAAAGTTAGTGAAATTTTACAACAATATTCAACTAAAAATCACACAAACTCAGACAGGTTGAAAGTCCTATGAATCAACTACTGAAGTATTGCTGAACAGTGGTATATATGTATTTTACATGGGTATCTCATTGTTGCCCACACATCACTGTTGCCACTGCCGCTGCCTGCGTGTCACCGCTGCTGTTGTCATTGCCTGCATGTCACTGCTGCTGTTGTTGTTGCCCACACATCACCACCACCACAACCATTGCCTGTGCATCATTGCTGCCACCATCATTGCCTGTGCATCACCACTGCTGTCATTGTCACCCACATGTTACCATTGTGCAAACAGGTACATTGGGTTTGGGAGTGAGGTTACCAGCTCCACAAGATGTGAAGCTCCTGTGGAACTGTCAGCATTGTGCTCAGTGGCAAGACAGAGTGTGTCACTGCCATGATGTATGATGAAGATTGGGGAGGAGGGTCAAGGGGGCAGAGCATTCTTTGGCTGCTGCAATGGCAGCTTTGAACTGGATGGGCTGGATGATGGGAAGATGGAAATTCTTGACTTCTGGGAGAGCACGAAGGATGCGGAGTTGCACATCTGGGTGGTGGAAGAAGCAGGACCAGTTGTAGGTGTATGCGCTGGAGAGGGTGTGCAACTTCAACACAGAGAGACAAGGTGAGAGAGATTCATTCAGCTCTGCCAATGGTCCATCGTCCTCCAAGTCATCATCATGGACGTCCATGGAGGACACATAGTGGGATTTGGGCTCCTTGGGTTGTGCAGACAGAGAGTTGTGGTGAGAATGTATGGCTGGCAGGGAGAAGTGCAAGCAGTTCAGATTGATGGACGACTACAAGGCGGTGGCGTTGTGGCCCGACAGAGCAGGTGAGCACTTGACAATAGAGCTATTGCGGCATGGTGGAGAGATGGGTGGAGAGGATGAGTCACACAGGGGTGAGTTGGGGGGTCCTGCCAGAGTGGGACATGGATGTGATGAGTACCAAGGTGAGACCAATAGTCTTGCACTTTGAAGATGGTTGTATATCGCAGATGGATAGTCTGTGCAAGAGTTTGAGAGGAAAGGTTAGAGATAAAACCCAAGTGGTGCACCCAAGATCGAGAATGCACTGGGAGTGAGCGAGGGCGGTGTGCACAAGTTGTTATCCTTGCTGCCGCGGGCGGGTGTTCGTTAATGATATCGAGGACATAGCAAGTCGATTGGAGAGCGTCGTGAGAGATAGGAGAAGGGCCACAGTTGCCCAGCACACACAGAGAGAGGGGGAAAATGGGCCACAGTTGCCTCTCGTTTACCAGGGCTGGGCTTAGATATTTATAATTGAGTCTGATGGGAGACAATGTATGCTACGCAAGGGGAACGAATAAGGAGTGAATGTTCTGCTGGTGACAGACCATGTGGCGTCGTATGGGAAGAAGTGTCCAGCGAATAGACAAGGGAGCAACAACAGATGTGTATCAAAGTGCGACAGGGGGTGCAGGGTCGAAGGGAGTGGCGTGGATCGATGTCCGATGGCAAGGGCTAGTAGAAAGAGCGACAAGTCTAAACAAAAAGAGACACAAGGAAATATATGATTAAAGGTCCAATAATGCCATATCTAGCGATCTACACGTCCAACAACTTGTGGACCTGAACAAGGGCCAAATAATGAAGTGTCGAGCTCAATGTGTGTGGCACTGGCTGACAGCTAGCAGGGGCGGTCTTGTGGCACTTGCCAACAGTGGTGGGCATGGTGAGTGACATCAGCAGTGAGTCCCAGTCAGTCAGCAAGGAGACCTGCATGGCGGCAAGAGCGAAGCATCGGACAAGGGGCGAAGGAGGAGGGGAATGAATAGGAGGCATGGCATGTGAGGGTGCTGCGGTGAGAGACTGATGTGTCGAGTCGTCGACAGTGACGCAAGTGTCATGTGGTCTGGAATGCACTGATCTGAGAGCACACACAATGCTCACCTTACAGTTGTGTGGCAGTGCTAGTGGTCGCAAGAGGACTAGCACCAAAGATGATAGTATGGGCCATGTTCCCCAAGACAAGACCTACCTCAGGCTGACCACATGAAAAATCAGTAAGTCTAGCTGCACCATCAATGAGAAATCATCCCACACCTTTGCCCACAACTTGATCTGTTGTCAAAATTGAGAACTGTCTTCAGTTTGGGGCCTATCAAGAGGGTGCTTGTGAGAGCACAGCGGAGGATTGTGCTGATGCACAGGAGGCACACAATTGTGTGCTCAAGAAGACAGAGGCCTGGCGATTGGTACTCATACTAGGGGCAAAGAACAAGGCATCATATAGGCAGGTCACACATGTCACTGCCCCAGTGGTCAACATGACTTAGAAAAAAAAAGAGCAAGGGCACGTGTGCTATCACATGCAAGGATGACTTCAACACTGTCTTGGTGTCTTGCATCTCAAGACACCATCTCTTTGCTTTTCTCCCACTTTTCCCTCCTCTCCCCAAAACCACAACCTTCTCTAGTTTTGCCTGCTTATGATAGCGCTCTAGCATGGCATGCTTGCCATCCTGTCTCCAAATCGGGACCACCCTTGCATGCATTGCCCTCCTGCTGACTCCTTGCCTGTTGTGCATCCACCTGGGTGTAGCAAGCAATAGAGCTGTGATATGAGTTCTGGGCACACGTTGGCCTCAGAACATGTGTGTCAGACATGGGAACTCTGTGTATTGGGGATACTGGTACTCACCTCAGAATGTGTGTGTCAGACACAGGAACTGAGGGCTACAAAATGAACTGTCTATGCTATATAACCAGTGAATAGAGTTCTAGGGTTCCGATTAAACAAGTGTGCTAGTGAAACTCCTGTCATGCTAAGGAATGTATGATATCAATGTCCATGTGTAATCTAATTGATCCGCTTGTGCACGCCATTTGCTACACTCCCCCTCATTTCGCAGACAGTCTGGGAACTGCAGTGAAATGCCTCCAAACAAATATGGGGGCGTGCAAGAATTGTATTCAGCGGTTTGCAGCTGCATGTTGAGTTTCTTCTGCCAGTGCACCAGTGTGTGCATGGCGCAGGGACAGGTGTGACGGTGTGTGGCTCGGGTGTGATGGGGATGTGATGACCACCAAATGGCTGCATTGCAATGGCTTGTTTGAGTCTCTGCCTCGACATCTTCCAGGATGACGCAGCACCCTCTTGATGGGCCTCGAAGCAAAAACCAAATGGGCTTCTTGATGATAAGAGCCCAGGATGATGGATGGAGGGGATAAAGGTGCATGGTTCGCTCCTCGGGGTGGTGCTGGCAAACTGACACTACTGTACAGCCAGTCATTTTCTTGTGGGCGACGATGCCCAGTGCGACGTTTCGTTGTGGGGCGTTGATGCCTGCTGCGATGTTCATGGCCTCAACAGGGCCTTTTGGCTTGAGGGTTCACCCCCTTGGTGGCCTCCCTCCTGGATCCCAAGGGGCTGCTCCCTCCCAAGTGGACGGGATGGCTTTGTGCGATGGCTCTCGCGATGGCCAACTGGGCTCGCGATCGCCCTCATTGCCTTGTGGCGTCGTGCCACATTTGCGCTCACTGCCTGGTGGTAGTGCCTCGGATTTGCGCCTGCCCCTCTGTGGTGGCACCTTGGGGGCGCCCTCATCTCCTCACGGCGCCTCTCCCTGTGGCTGAATGGGTTCACATTTGCCCTTGTTCGGGCTTTGCTCGCGCCTTCATGGCAGCGCCTCTGCCTTGCACTTGCCCTTCTGGGGCAGCACCTTGTGTGGTTGCATGTCAACTTCATGTCTGCGCCCGGCTTCTTGTGCCCATGACACCAATGCCTCAGGCTTAGCGGCGCTGGCTGTCTCAGCCTCATCAGTGGGTCCGACGCCAATGGTATCCTTGGCCAGGGCTGGTGCAGCACTCGCGACCAGTAGCACTCCCCCTGCTTTCTCCAGGACTTTGATATGCAAGTCTGGCGGCTTTGGAGGTTCAGGATGGGGATGGTCTTCGATGGTGCACCGCTTGATGGCAGCGCCTTCTCCACGCAGCGAATTCTTGCGTGTGAGGGTGTCAAGTGGCAATGGAACGGGGGAAGATGAAGATGGGAAATTTTGAGGGGGTGATGGGGCAGCATGCAGCTTGCTCCCCACACATGGTAAGTGAAAGTTTTGCTCCCCCTCGAGCTGTGATGCTGACCCGATACAGGTATCCGGATCAATGATGGTGATGCCTGGGCTGGGCCATGGATCAGGGCGTGTATGAGCATCCTTGTCAAGCACAGGCCTCTGTGCCTTATGCATGTGGACACAGGCCTTTGGGATGGCAAACATTGGCTCCCAAGCAGTGGAGCCCTGCCTTTGCGGGTCGGGGGTGTCAGGAGGACGGCCGTGCGCCTCTCTGATGGGCGTCTTGCCCTCCAGTGCATGCGCCGATGTCAGGACCATCTGGCCTATCACGTGCTGCGATGCCTCGCCCAGGAGTGACTCCAACGGCCCTCCAACTTCAGTGGGGGCTCGGATCTGCTCGGGTGCCTGATGAATGGGGTGTTCTGTGGCCTCGTTTGGCAGCGGCAGTGCATCGTGCGGCTGCAGCTCCAAGTCCACACCATGGTCTGGTACTAGGATGGCCGGCGTCTCTGTGTCGACGGCCAGTGAGCACTGCGTACTAGCAGCCTCCGGGGTGGTGGGTAGTGGTGGTGATGAGGTGAGGAGATATGCTTTCTCCAGTGTGGCAAGGTGGCTAACCCTGGGCTCTTGCAGCTCGACAAGAGGATCCCTGTCCCCTTCGATGCTTGCATTCTCCCCAGCAATTCCCCCCTCCAGCATGACTTCTGGCCCCGTGCCCTCGAGGTGCATGGGCAGGTTTGCAATTGGATCAACTTCTTCCCCTGGTGTTGAGTCCGGCCCAGTGTGAGTGACTCCTTTGGGGGTATTCGCGTTTGGGTTGCCTGGCTGCCCCTCTTTCAGGTCCAGCTCCACATGGTCGTTGTGTGTGTGAGTGCCTTCTTTGATGGCTCTGGGCTTGCCCAATATTGCTGATGGTTCTGTGCTGACGGTTTGTGTGTGAGTGTCCCCTTCCTTGGCCAGCGAACAACCCTCCCCCTCAATATCAGCGATGTGGATGGCATCTGCGGGGCAGCGTTTTCCTATGCACCTCCGCCATCTTTGGCTGCTCCCCTCTGCTGTGGCTGCAGGGGGTTCTCTGGTGAGTCCTTCCGTTCTGCTTGCTTCCTGTGTTGGCTGACCAAGCTCTTCAGCAAGTTGGTCCCATCGACCCTTTGCTGTTTTGTGGTCGATCAGGCCAATGAAGATGTGGTCCGGAAGCCGCCTGGAGAGGTGGTATCGTGCAGCACAGTCTTCCTTTTCCCACTCCTTAATGGTCTGGCTTTCCACATTTGTGAGGTGGGCAGCGTCTTTCGGAACGGGACACATGGTTGTCCCATCAAAGTGGCCCAAGCGGTGCATGGCCTCCATGGCTTTTCGGAAACGCATGGCGAAGATGGCCCAGTTGGAGGTGTCATTTTGGAGATGTGGGATGGCAGTGAGGAGTGCTGGAAGAGACATGACGATATACTGTAGTATGACATGTTGCAGCAATACAGTTGGTTTTCCTATAGGGCCAGGGCAGGGCCCATAACCTGTAGCAAGCAATAGAGCTGTGATATGAGTTCTGGGCACACGTTGGCCTCAGAATGCATGTGTCAGACACGGGAACTGTGTGTATTGGGGATACTGGTACTCACCTCAGAACGCATGTGTCAGACACAGGAACTAAGGGCTACAAAACGAACTGTCTACGCTATATAACCAGTGAATAGAGTTCTAGGGTTCTGATTAAATGAGTGTGCTAGTGAAACTCCTGTCATGCTAAGGAATGTATGATATCAATGTCCATGTGTAATCTAATCGATCCGCTCGCGCACACCATTTGCTACACTGGGCCTGTCTGATATTTTCTTCCATGCTCAGTGTGCTGTTCTCCCCCATCCTGATCAATCCTGCCTAGGGTCAGGGGCTGGGCTTCACTATACTCACACATGGCACACACCTTGCATGGGCAGAGGTGAACACCTCCCATGGTTTCGAATACCACCTGTGCCCCGACTCCCGACAGCACTGGGCACTCACCTCTTGCATCGTCCCAGCTCAGCCTTAGTGGTGACCACCACTATTTTGTTGCTGCATTTGGGTGAGTGCCCCTCTTTCTCCCCTCTTTCGGCAGTGCTCACCACCCAGTTGTGCCATCATGTCATCCCTCCATCCCCTCACCAGATGTTTCTCCCACTTTGCATCTTACTCATGTTCTCTGGTTTGAAAGCAGCAGTATGTCCTCAGCTCCATATGCTCAAATCTTGGCTGTCCAGCCAAGGGGGACCCCCCTCCCCCCTCTTGCTCTCTTTGTTGTCACCGTCTACTCTTATGCTCAAAGCCATTTGGTTCAAGCGTCTTCTCTTCGTCATAGTTATTGTTGTCCAACAATAATACTACCTTTCCCATTTTGGAAGAATTCCGCTCCATGGGCATGGATTCTGGAGCAGGTGATTTTGATGTTCACACACTGGATTACCTTGGTTTAGATGAACGCACCACCACCCCCCTCCCGCTGCAACAATCTCCAAGCTCCGCAATCAGGTGCAAGCTGTTATTGCTGGCAACCTGTCTAACCCACCATGTTTGCATGCCACAACTGTCTCACACCCCTACCATCAGATGTCTTCCACAGGCAATTCCCTTCTTGCCACTCCAAACCCAGAAGATGAAGAGGAGGTGTACAAACAGTCCTACAGTTGGCTGGCATTGGACAACTATCACAAGTCTTCAATTCCCAATGAGTACTTCCCTTGGGCCAGAGGTCTGAAGCAGATGGAGTATTTGAACACAGATTTCACTACCAGCTGACTGTGAGCTATCTCAGTCAGTACCCTTGATGATCCTGCACAGATAACGCACCGTGCAACTGTCTCTGTGGAACAACCCATTTACGAACTTTCATCCTCATTCAATAGCACAAACACCACCCAGTTGAGTCAGACCAGTATTCTCCAGACCGACAAATCATCCACGCTCTGCTCAGGCCCATTGCCTTCCATATGTTTCCCCATCACCAAGGTGTCTGGGTCTTGGATGCCATCCTATCTACTGACACCAAATCAACCTGGATGGGCTGTCTCACCCAAACCCAAGAATGCAACTCAGATCCAGACTCTGACATGATCCCTTTGGATAGGTAACCTTGACAGTTCCATCACCAGCAAGCAGCTCATCCATGTCTTTGCACCATATGGTACAATTGAGAGTTTGAGGCTTTTTCCAGAGAAGGTAAGACACAGACACAAAACAGAATGTTTGTACAGTGGATTTCTCACAAAATTTAGGAGTGGGTTCATGATCAAGCAGATGTAGTTTGTGCAAAGAAAGATGTGCTTAATTGTCTTGGTGGTACAGTGCTGGACAGCCAAACTCAACAAAAAAATTCTAATGATGTATTTTTGTTCAAAACATCCAGAAAACATGTTTTTGATTTTTGCAAAAAAAAATAGTTGGCCACCCCTAAATTTAGAGCTATACCTTTAAGGGGTATGCAAATCAATACCTTTTACCATACTGAGTTTAATGGCATTGTCTAATATCATCAAAAATATCTGGGAAGAGCTGTAAAAACCATATAACAAGTGTTGTAAGGTAATCATGTGACTAAGGTTCATGCCAGAGTTCTCTATAATCATATGTATATATCTTTTAAATTATATTATAATGCAATTAAACCATAGATATGCATACAAATAAGTATGAAAACACCTGGGTCATAGCTATAATATATTAAAGATACTGTAGCAATATAAATAGTTTGTAAGGTTGAGCCCAGCCTAAATAACCAATTAGATCACTCAGTTGTATTGAGTAACCCTATGACTTTTGGCCCATATTATTCATATGATTATTTTCAGAATTTTATATATTTTCTTCAATAAGCTATTATAGTTTTCTCAAAAGCCTAGCTTGAGCTAAATGTTGATATTACTGTATCTGGCAATTTTTCAACCACTTCTAAAGATTTGTGAATGCCTATCAATAAGGTTTGACTTAGCATATAGTAGAATGGCTGGTGAGGAAGCAGAAATTTATACAAGAGGGTTGGTATATATACAATATTGTTGATTGATACTAATATTAAATCAAAAATAAGGATAAAATGAAGATTTTTATGTTAAAAAGTTAGACCCAATAGTTGGCCACCCAAGAATTTGCCTGGGAAGGTCCATGAAGTGTGTTTTTGTATGTTTTCAGCCTGTCTGAGCATAGTTCTGAACTTAATTTGTTGTAAAAATTTGTATTTCAGCCACAACCAAAATTGTTGAGTTTGGCTGTCCAGCACTGTAACATCAGCATGCCTAATGGGCAGACAGTTCACATTGGCTTTGGAAAGGCAGACAGTGCACCTGCCGCCCCAGGTAAAGGCACCAGTGGATCTTCATCCAATGGGTCTTCATCTTCAGTTGCTGGAAAGAATTCGGGTAGTCCCTTCATAAGTGGCATGAAAGCCCAGCTACAGTCCACACTGACCTGGGCCCTTTGGCATTCCGGTGAGTGCCCCTGTTTCATCCCTGTTAGATAATCTCTCACTGGATTTGCTCGATTCCCAGCCATCCTGCCACTCCACCTCACCTTGCGACATCCTCTTGCATACTACCCATATTGCCCTCTCCAAGCTCAGGCCTTTCTCACATGTTCTTTCATGCTCAGTCTGCTGTTTGCCACACACCCCTGTGATACTGCACAAGCCCCCCCTTTTGCTCCCCTGTTGTAGGTGGGGAGTAAAAGCTTGTTTGATGTCAATTGAGAACAGTGAGTAAGGATGGCGAGTAATTGGTAAACAAGTAATTAAATTTGAATTTTATTTTCAATAAAAATCCCTGTGAAAAAAAGAATGAAAAATGTATGAAAAAAAAGAATGAAGAAGCACAAAAAAATCAACAAAAAATATATGCAAAAATCAATGAAAAAATGTGTGAAAAAATCCCTAGAAAACATGTAAAAAAATCCCCTAAAAAACACATGAACCTGTTGCAGATTCACTGGAATTTCAGGCAATAAACCCCAGCGGGAAATGTGTCTCACAAGGTCAAATGATATCAAACCATGTAGAATATTTTACCTGGTTTGATATGATTATAGAAATGAGAGTTTCCTTCTATAAAAATCAAATCATATAGAACCAGTACAAATCAGGTCAAATGTTTGATCCCATTTGATGAAATTTTGAA
>Ga0307510_10004928_pt1 | contig 15801 bp, 12 predicted proteins | sample 12_EM_MG_FD_207224 | JGI IMG/M metagenome (GOLD analysis project Ga0307510, IMG submission 207224) | Populus trichocarpa ectomycorrhiza microbial communities from riparian zone in the Pacific Northwest, United States - 12_EM | ecosystem: Host-associated > Plants > Roots > Unclassified | place...
GACAGCATCATTTATGGCCGAACGCTGCAGCGGCGTGGCACCCCCATCCCGACCCTGTTCAGCTCAGGGTACGAGGAAATCCACGAGATCGAACCCGGGTTGTGCGCTCACATTACCGACGCGGTCATCGACCAGGACTGGCGCCTCACGGCCACCGGCGGCGACTACTCATTGAGGTTCAGAATCGCTTTCGCGGGCGAAGCGGGCTATGTGGCACAGCAAAGCCACGTGTCGGACGAGAGCACGCGTTGCTCCTTCATCATCCGGCCTCCGGGAGAACCGGTCACAGCCAACTTCAAGGGTGGGGTCGCCTACCGTTACTGCTCGCTGTCGATGACACAGAGCTACCTGAGAAAGGAGCTGGAGCTCGCCGATGACGAGCTGCCTCCCATTCTGTTATCGAGTTGGTCGCGCGGCGAAACGGTCATGGGCCACTTCCCGATGTCCAAGTCCGCTCTCACCCACGCGGGCCGATTTTTCAACACGCGGGCGAGTCGCGGCTGGCACAGGTTGGCAGTGCGGGCACTTGCTCTCGATCTGTTGCGGATCCTGATGCACGACTGGCGCAACGCCCGGCCCGAGACCCGCATGTCGATTCGGATCACTCAACCCGAACGTGCCCGGCTGTTGAAAGTGCGGGATCAGATCGACGCGGATCCGGCGGCGGCCATCACCTTGGCTACGTTGTGTGCCCAGGCACGCATGAACCGCAACAAGCTGCATTTCGGGTTCAAACAGCAGTTCGGTGTGTCGATCCACGAATACCAGACGGAGATGCGGATGCGGGCGGCCTGGCGGCTGTTGGAAACCACGCAGCTGCCGATCGGTGAGATCGCCGAGCGCACCGGCTATGAAGAGCCCACGAATTTCACGGCGGCGTTCAAGAAACACTTCGCCGTTTTGCCACGGCAGGTGCGTGGCAACGCAGCTCCTACCAAAAAAGCATCGGCGTCGTATCGAGCGGCTCAGCGCCCGTAGCGGTCACAATGAAGTTGCGTTCGAATGCGGCGACACCCACGCCGGGGCGTGTCAGAAATGCCTCGGCCGCGAGCACCATTCCCGGTTGCACGGTGCCCTTCAATCGCGGGTAGCCGAAAGGGCCGATCTCGCTATCCCCGGACGGCAGCACGAACGAGGGAAAGCTGGTGCCGAGACCGTGACCAAACATGTCGTCCTTCTCCGCGTCGAAGTAGCCTCCCTTACGGGCAATATCGGCCCAGCGAATTCCGATATCGCGCGCGGTCATGCCCGGGGCGACCGCTTTGACCATGTCGTCCACGAGCTTCGCTCCACTCTCAATGAGGGTCTTCTGTGCGCTGGTGGGACGCTTCGCGCAGATGGCTGTCCTGCCGGGATCGAGCCAATAGCCCGCGAAGATTGGGCCGTAGACCCACATGGAGATCACGTCTCCGGGATTCGGCGCACTCGTGTTGTACCCGTAGAAGTCGAAGCTCAACGGCCGCTGCAAGGCGGGACCGTGGCTGATGGAGATACGGTGAAAGCCCCCACCGCCTCGCATGATGACCACCGCGGCGCGAGCGGCTGCTTCGCACGCCCGCTCCCCCGAAATCAACGCCTCCATTGCCGCGTTCAGTGCATCAGTTACCAAGGTACCGGCCCTGCGGTATATCTGCAGCTCCCGCGGGCTCTTGATGAGCTGAGGACCTTCGAGAAAGGCATCGTCGGCAACCCACTCGATTTTCGCAGTGTTGCTCCTGAGGATGCGGTCGAACTTTCCCGGGAGCACGTCGTCGCCTACTACGGCCACCCGACCTTCGATTTTCTGCGCACGCAGATACTCAGCAAATTTGAGAGTCATGTGCGGCGTGTGGGTGATCACCTTGCCGCAGAAGATTCGGGAGGCATCGAAGGCCTCATCCTTCAAGCCGATATGGAGCTCGGGCTCGTGCCCCTTGCGCATGAGTACGGCCGCGAACGTCCAGGGCTCGTCGAGTTCCTCGCTGTAAGGGTCCTGGCCCGTGCCGTTGGTATAGAAGTTCGTCAGCCAGTAGACATCACCGATCCTGTCGTAAGCGCTTGCGGATCGCTGCCACACCAGGAGATTGTCATAGCCCGCGGCAGCCATCGCCGCCTGAACGCGTGTCCACCGCGTGACGTACTCGTCCCGGGTGAAGCCGATCTCGAATCCGGCGGACCGGGCGGATTTGGGAACCGCCCCATCCGCAAAGGGTCCAACGGAGGCCAGCAGGGCCGAGGATTTGAGGAATGCGCGCCGGCCGATGTTGTTCTGGTTCATGCTCACTCAAGTAGCATGGGACGCCGGGGGCGCGCTAACGGGGTCGGCACCAAATGATGAATTAGTCACGAACGGGCGGACCGGTCAGATCTCCAGTGCCAGTCGATGCAGCTTGCGCGACTCGTCCTGCTTCAGGGCCTCGAGCTCCAGAGCCAGGGACCGCGGCTTGCCGAATGCATATCCCTGGCCATAGTCGATGCCGAGCAGGCGGGCCTTGCGCGCCACGTCTTCATTTTCGACATACTCCGCGACGATCTCCACATCATAAGGCCGCACCAGCTCGACAATTGATTTGAGGGTCGACTCAGCGCGACGATTCGTCATGATGTCACGGACAAAACTGCCATCGATTTTCACGCGGCTGACGGGCAGATCGCGCAGATAGGTCAGTGAGCTCGTACCGGTACCAAAATCATCCAACGCAACGCCGCAACCGAGCTCGCGCAGTCTTTTCATCAATTGCACGGCGGAGGCCAGGTTGCGCACGGCCGATTGTTCGGTAATCTCTACATTCATGAGACCGGGAGGCAACCGCGAGCCTTTGACTCGCGTCAGCAGGTACTCAACAAACTGCGCGTCCCCGAGCGAGAATCCCGTGATATTCCAGGAGATTCTGATTCCACGGCGAATCAGTACCCCCGCGTAGGGTTCAACGATGCTCAGAGTGTGGTCCAACACCCAACGATCGATAGCCGGCATCATCTGATAGCGCTGGGCAGCGGGCAGGAAGCTGTCGGGCCCATCCACGGACCCGTCTTCATTCCGCAGTCGCAGCAGCACTTCATAACCGCTCGGCAGCTCCGGATTCGACAACGGCACAATGGCTTGGGCGAACAGCTCGAATCGATTGCTCTCCAGCGCATCCTCCAGCGACCAGGCCTTGCGCGCATCGCCATAACGGCGCACGACGCTCGCATCATCACAGGTATAGCTCTCGATCCGGTTGCCGCCATGCTCCTTCGCGGTCCGGCACGCCGCTTCGGCTGACACGAGCGCCGGACCCAGCCCGAGCCGACTATCGACGATTTCGGCGACACCACAACTGAGCGTTGGCGGCTGACTGTCCGGCAGCGAGGCTGAGAACGCGGCGGTCAACAGTCGTTGCAGCTCCACCGCCAAAGCCACCGCACCAGCGGATTGAGTGTTGGGAAGTACAACGGCAAATTGATCGCCGGCCAGCCGCGCAATCAGGGCATCGCGGGGTATCAGGGGTGGCGCGAGAAACGCGGCCAGCCGCAGTATGACCGCATCTCCGGCCGGAAAGCCCTGCACGTTGTTGATGACATGCAGGCGGTCAATATCAATGTGCAGGACCGTTTGCGGCGCCGACTTGATGGCACCCGGCAGCAGCCCGTAGGTCTGTTCCAGGGCACTGCGGGTGAGCAGCCCGGTCGCCAGATCATACTGGCTCTGGAGCAACTGTACGGCGTGACGGGCGATATCCGCGGCCAGGAATCCGTGCCGCTTGAGAAACGGCGCCGCAGTGGGTGAATTGATAAACAACAACGCGCCGATGACCGGCCCCTTGGCGGGCAGCAACGGCACTGCAAGCAGCTTGCAGGGCGGAAGTTTCGCGCCCTCCGTGCCCGCGCCGTTGACAATCAAGGGGCGCCGGTGTTTCGCGGCCCAGGTCAGAATGTGGTTTTGAACCTTTGCGCGGATCAGCTCGCACGTTGCCGACTGGGGCCCGCCGGGGCGCGCATGTTGAACCAACAGGTGCTGTCCCGGAACGATGAGGCAGGCGAAATCGGCTTTGATGCGGTCGGCTGCGGTCCCGATCAGGTGCTGCAACGCCCCGACATTACTGGCCGCCGATTTGAGCTCGCCGGCAATCTGGAACAACCACTCCAGATCACGAGTGCGCTCGGAAAGTGTCGCGACCTTGCTCTTGGCGCGCGCCGCGCTCCCCAGCTCTCGATGCAGACAATCCAACACGGGTTGCAAACGCTGCCGCAGAGCCTTGCCCGGATTTCCACCGAGTGCGCTGGCCTGTTCGCGTGTCAGAGCCACACCCACCACCGCAATCAGCTTCCGCGTCGAATCAACCAACGCCAGTCCAATCCCGAACTGCCCCGCACAGCGCATGCGCGCGCAGTTCAGATCCGCAGAGCTGGCGATCCCGGGTTGTTGAGCTCGCAGCCATGCGCAGAAGGCGCTGCTGTCGAAATCTCCCCGCCCGCCGCAGTCAACGAGCTCCCCATCGGCGATGCCAACACCCAGGCAGCCCGGCAACAGTGAGCAAATCAGCTCGTAATACGACGACAGCAGTGTCTCGGCGGTGCGCCGCAATGCAATCTCCCCAAGGGCCCCTGGTGTGGAAACCTGGGTAGGAGCATAGGCAATCGCGCGTCGGCACAGTGTGAGTGGCTACACACCCGACTACCCATCGTGCTGCGGAAAGTACGTACCATCTAATTGTGCGGGGCATCAGCGTCGGCGGGGCATTGGCGGACGGCGCAATCGGCAGAGGCCGACGCACCCTTCGGGAGTGAGCTCAGCTTCCGCAGGATTTCAATCTCCCTTTGTCGATAAGGCGTGCCATCCTGGCGAAGCAGGTCGTGATGCCAGACGACCGGCGGCTGCAGGGTATACGGCCGCTCCCACGAGTCCCACGGGAAGTTTGTCTGAGTCTTCCCCAACACAAACCCCCAGTTGATCATCCCCACACCCAGCCGCTTGCCGATCGGCAACGTGTTGTCGATGGTCGATCCGGCGCCGCGGGCCAGGTACTCCGTGCAGAGAATGGGCCGCCCGTACTTGCGCAACTGCAGCACCCGGGCTTCGAATTTCTCCGGCCAGTTGTAGTCGTGGAATGAAATGATGTCCGACTGCGCGAGCTGGATCGACTCGATGGCGTTCAACGCAACGCCCGGCGACCAGTCATCGTGATTCCACACGCCGCTGGTGAGCGGCTGGGTGGGATGTTGAGAGCGCGCCCAGGCAAACACCTGCGGCAGCAGATTGGCCACCTGTGCGAATTTTTCGGGCGCCTGCTCGGTCGGGCCGTGATTATCAGGCTCATTCCACACATCCCAGGCGAGAATGCGCGAATCATTTGCGAACGCGCCGACGATGCCTTCCACGTACTCGCGCAGTTTGGGATAGCTCGTGGGATCCCGTAGCTTTGCGGCCCCGGGGCTTTGCACCCAGCCGGAGTTGTGGACCCCGGGAATGGGCGGGTGTTGCGGGCCGAGGCGCGGATTCGGATCCCAACACGAGTCGAACAACACAAACACGGGGCGGATGCCATGGCTGGCGGCTATGTCCAGGAACTTCCGCACCCGCCGCTCGAACCCTGCGCGATCCTGCTGCCACAACAGGTCGTGAAGAAACACGCGCATGGTGTTCATTCCCAGCTTCTGTGCCCATCCGAGCTCGGTGTCGATGCGCTGCGGATCAAACGTGTCGGCCTGCCACATTTCGAGCTGATTGATGGCGTTGGCGGGAATGTAGTCGCTGCCGAGGGGCCAGGGCTGTTTGGAATACCAGGCGTTGGCCTGCTCCGGGGACCAGCGTTGCGGCTCGGCGGTGGGGCCCGCCGCCAACGGGGCTCCGACCAGCGCAATCATGCCAACGAACGCCCATAGCAGTTGCTTCACGGTCCTCCTCCCCACAACCGAACAGCGAACGCGGCTTCAGGAGTGCGGTTTTTTGGCTGGCGCTGGCGCCGCTGGTGGCGGCAATACGTCTATCAACAGCTTCGACTGCGGGCTCGTCACCTCACCGCTCAAAATCCGCTGCGCTGTGATGTCGTGATCCTTGTAGTAGACCTGGTTCGCGTGCACATCGCGCGAAATCTTGCTGGCACCCACGGCCGCGCCGCCGAATATGCCCTTCGTGTCTGACCAGACGACTACATCCGTCAGAGTAGCCGTTTCCGGTGTTTGTTTGGAGAAGCTCACCGCCGCCAGCCCGGCGCCGGCGTTCATCGACCAGGTGCTCGCCTTGTTCTCAAAGGCCTCGATGGCCTTATCGCTCATGAGAAAAAAGACCAGCGAACCCTGGGTTCCGCCGATCTGCGCGCCGAAGCTGCCCCCGCTGATCTTGTAGAACACAGGATCGCTCCATTTCAGGCCCCGGCGCACGAGCAACAGCCCCGCGCCGCCACGAGCGCCGAATATCAACGCCGCCTGCAAATAGTGGGGAATGATCACAATGCCCTTGCCAAAGAGGTCACTCGCCTTCGAATCCTCTTTGAGCTTGCCCACGATGGGAATCGCATCGCTGATGCGCGTCTGCGTCTCCGCGGTGGCATCAGTGATCTCCTGTGCGGTCGGGGCCTTGGGATCCGCGCCGGCGACCGCCGTTCCCGCCAGGAGCGCGGCCAACAGGAACGATGCTGAACAGTGACGTGTCATGGGCTCATTCTAGCCCATGACAATGAGTCCGAGCGCCTGCAGGTTGCCGCGGGAGCGCGATTCTAACGGCTGGCAATCTCGATATCCCGCGCCACCTCGTCACGAACCCGGGCCCAGTGAAACAGATTGTGGGGATTGGCGCCCCGTGAGTTGCCATTGTACGCCGTCAATGGCATGTCCTTGTAGATCGGCCGGGTGATCTTGACAACCTCATCCCAGTACCCAAGAGCGCGTTGCAGATGCTCGACAGCCGCCCGCCGGTTTTCCTCTCCCCCGTGCAAGCGATAGGTTTGAAGGGCCACGGCTCCACGCAGCTTCTCGGCCAGATGCAAGCCGAGATTCGCCCAGGTTTTGACATCGGCGACTTCATACATCAAAGAGGCATTGCCTGATGTATCAATGTCGCCTACCAGGCGCAGCGCCTCCTTGTTGTCGCGCTCCAGCATATCAATCAACATGGGCGGGGTAACACGGCCTGCGCCGAACGCGCCAGCCACGTAGTCTTTGACCGAAACGTAGGCAGGGTCCATCGTGGGCCGGGCGAGAAGCACGTCGACCGGGATGTAGTGCGTCTCTTCACCCTGCAACCCCAGGAATCCCTCGCTGTACAGCGTGAAATCCCAGGTTGAGTCGTACAGACACGCCAGACGCAGTTGGGTCGCGGATGCCAGCGAGTAGGCGCGCAACAGGTTCGCGGCTCTCGGACCGTAGCGCTGTGTGAAGTCGGCCTGAAAAACCGAATCCGGTGTGTTCGGATCGTACAGCAGCCGCCCCCACAGCTCATAGAACAGCCATTGCCTCTGAAACGCCCACTTCCAGTCGACGGGGTCGCGGACCGCGGTGAAGTAATCCAACGCCGGGATGTAACTTTCCGAGCCGATGAAATAACCGCCGACATATTTTTGCCCGCCGTTGCGGGCCACATGTTCGCGGATAAAATCGGGGGCGCCCCACCGCAAGGCGAAGAAATCCTCATTGCGCATCATCCACACAATCTTGTACTGCGTCGGCTCGGGCTCGAAGTAGGTTTTGCCGAGTGGACCGCCGTGGACCTTGACCAACTTCGGGGTGGAATGGCTGTGCGACCAGTTGAACTTGACCTCAACCCAGATGGGCCCGCCAAATTTACCCCCCAATCGTTCGATTGCCGCTCGCGTCAACTGCTCCACATCCTGGCTGGCACCCGGCTCGGATGACAGGCCCGACGAGAATGGGACCCGGTGAATCAGCTTTACAGGCCGCTTTGCAGCCAGCATCCCGGCAATCAGGACATCATCGACCCAATCCTGGCGCTGCGCCGGTGTCATGCCTCCCATCCCCTCGCCGTGTGACACGCCGATCCCGTCGAGGTCGGGATACTCCTGGAGTGTCTGTTTGACGCTTTCCCGCAGATAGCGCCGGACAACATCCGAAGTGTCGCCGTTGCCGTAGTAGTGAGGGTAGTAGTTTTCCTTCGCGACTCCGTGTGCCTCGGCAAGCTGCCGGCTGACAAAAATGCTCCAGAACACGATGTATGTATCGAGCCCGCGCTCCTTCGCCATGCGAAAGATCTCGTGATACAGATGTTGCCACTGTTCGAGCTCGGCATCGGACCACGGGCTCGCCTCCGGGAACCCGCGCGTGCGCACCATGTAGGTAAACGGGTCGAGGTTCCAGAGAGTGATGGCGTTGAAACGGTCCTCAACCATCATGTCCAGGAAGGCTTCCCAATACTTCAGGTCGCGAACGGTGGCGGAGTGTTGATCCAGCGCGGAACTGGGCCGATAGGTACTCCAGGGAAGGTTGAACTTGATGGCCCGGAACGGCAGTTTCGGTTTGTCGTGAGAGGCCTTCACGTCCTGAAGGCGCGAGCCATTGCGCACCGCTTCGGCCAACGCCAGCGCGCCATAGATCAGGCCGCGACTGTCCCCACCGGTAATGGCGATCAACCGCCCGTGCGGTGTGATTGAAAATGCTTCAGGCCCGAGCCGGGATGGATTGATTGACAACCTGACCTGGCGGCCATGGGCGGTGGCGCTCACCCCGACGGTGAAGCCGCGTTTCTCCAGGGCCTCACTGAGCTTGTGTACGGCATAGTTCGACTGTGGAGTTGGGGCCTGGCTGCAGACGATGTCGACCTCTTCGGCCCATGCGGTAGTCACCATCGCACAACAAAGCACCAGGCACGTCGCTGCTATTTTCATCGCCGCTCCTGCAACGCTGAATTTTGGTAGCGCTACCTTAAGCGATTATGGATTTAGTGTGTAGATCCGTATTTCACCTGAAGAAAGGAAAAGAGCGCAGCGCTCTTCTTCGGACGGCCACTACCGCACCCGCGACTATACTTTCAGTTGTGCAACCGGCCTCGCTAGCGAAAACCCTGCAGTGGCGCAACGTCACTGCGGAAACGCTCCGCAACGAAATCATTCCACTCGACCGACCTGCCGTCCTGAAGGGCCTGGTCCTGGACTGGCCCAGGAAAACACACTCAGCCTGCTGGACGAGCCGGCACGGCCGCGAATGTGGCTGGGCAACGCGGTAACCGCCGCGACTCACTATGACAACATGGACGGTATCAACTGCATGGTGGCGGGCCGCAAGCGGTTCATTTTCTTTCCGCCGGACCAACTGCCCAATCTCTACATCGGTCCCCTGGATCTTGCGCCGGGCGGCCAACCCACCAGCATGGTCAGAGTCTCAGATCCGGACCTGGAGCGCTATCCCCGCTTCGCGCAGGCGTTAGCGGTTGCGCAGATCGCGGATGTTGAGCCGGGCGATGCCATCTTCATCCCGAATCTGTGGTGGCACAATGTTGAGTCGCTCGATCCGGTCAATCTTTCGGTCAACTACTGGTGGGTCGATGGACCGCTGGGAGGTGAGCCATTTGCGGCGCTGGCACACTCGCTGTTGGCGATAACGCCGCTCTCGGCGGAGCGCCGCAAGGTCTGGCGGCAGATGTTTGATCACTACGTGTCTCAAACCGGAGGCGACCCGGTGCCGTATCTGCCGGCTGAGCGCCGCGGGATGTTGGGCGACATGTCGCCGGAGCTGCAAGCGCATGTGCGCTCGCAACTGATCCGATCGCTGACGAAACAGATGCCAACGCAACTCGGAAGAGCAGGTGTTGCGGTTGCTGTGGGGCGCGCGATGACTCGGCGCGGCTACGGTCTCGTCGGCTCCTTGTATTCGAACGGATCGGTCACACTCGGCTGAGTGGGCACCGGCTTGCCAGGCAATGCCGTCTCCACATTGGCGGCATCGAGCAACACGGTTGCCATGATGACCGCCGCCTGGCGAATGTCGTCCGGGCGCAGGTGATCAAACGTGTCCGCATCGGTGTGATGAGTCGTGCTGGAGTAATCCAACGGGTCCTGGACGAACTGGAACGCCGGCAGCCCGATCTCACTCATCATCTGGTGATCCGTCGCGCCCGTGGGCTCGGCCACGACCGCGGCCCCACCCAGGCTCGAAAACGGCGCCAGCCATTCCTTCAGAATGGGGATGGCGGCAAAGTTGCCTTCCGCATAGATGCCGCGGAATTTGCCCGACCCGTTGTCGACATTGAAATAGCCCACCAGGTCGCGATAACCCGGCAGGACCTCCACAGGATAGGCCGCCGGCGCGAAATGCGGGCCGAGTGCTGCGACCTCGGGATCCTTGGGCACGGGCCGCCGCGCCAGGTGCTGTTGGATGAAGGCGGCCGAGCCGAGCAAACCCTGCTCTTCGCCACTCCACAATGCGAAGCGGATGGTCCGCCTGGGCTGCACGCCGATAGCGCCAAGAATTCTGGAGGCTTCCATGACAATCGCAGCACCGACGCCGTTGTCGGCGGCCCCATCACCCGCAACCCAGCTGTCGAGATGGGCGCCTGCCATGACATATCCGGCCTTCACATCCTTCCCGGGCAGGTCCGCGAAGATGTTGTAGGCGTGATGATCGCCGTCTTCGTAATGGACGTTGCTGTCGATCTCGAGTTTGACTTCACCCTGTTTGGCGAGCCGGGCGAGACGCCGATAGTCCTCGGAGCTCAATTCAACCTGGGGCAGCTTCGGGGACATCCCCACCTGGTAGCTGTAACCCTCGCCGTGTATGAGGCGGACGGCACTCCTGGACATGACCGCCGCGGCCACCGCGCCTTGCTGGGCCAGGAAGTCATCCAACCGGCGGCGGAACAGGAAGCGGTCAATAACCTTCTGGTTGAGCTGCGGATCGTAGTTGGGCTCTTTATATTTATCGTATTTCGCGAGCGAACCGTCATCGAGGCGCCGGAACGGCGCCTCCAGGTCTTCCCCGAGCGGCTCCGGCCAGGACACGAGCACGATCTTGCCGGACAGCTTGCCCTGCCAGTCGGCAAAATCCTTTTCAGTGCGCATGGGCGCAACAATCACCGGCGCCGCAATCGCGCCGTGTGTCGGAGGCGTCCAGGCAATCGGAATGGCCCGCAACTCGAGAACGCGCGGCGCCAACATCCGTACGCGGCTGGATTCGATCCACCAGCCGCGACCGAAATCGTAGGCCTCGGTGCGCACATTCTTCAGCCCCCAGGCCTTGAACTGCGCCTGGGTCCACTGCTGCGCCGTGCGCATGGCGGGCGAGTTGGTCATCCGGCCACCGATATGGTCAGCCAGGTACTGGGCCGTTTCAACCACTTCGCCGTGATTGAAGCCCTGGTCGGCAATGCTGTTGAGTACGGAGCCTTCGACCGGCGCCTTGGAGGACGCTGGGAACGTAACGCACGCGACTACTACGGAAGCAACTATCCAGCGGATGCATTTCATTGCGACAGTGTGCACTGGCACAACCGCACCAGCAATGCGGGACGCCTACTGCGCTGGAGGGATCGAGTCGGAAGTTGTTCGATTGCGGCGGTGCCAATCGCGCCAGGGCCAATGCGGCCATTGCGCGAGCGTCCGGGTCAGCGCAGGCGCGTTCACAACCACATCCAGGGTCAAAGGATCCTGAATGAACGCGGGTGCGGCAATCCGCATTGCGGAGGAATAGAGTTTCTCGAAGGCTTGCATGTTCCGGCGGTCTCCCTGGCATCGTAGTAGATATGTCCAAGGACGCCTGACACAAGCCGATTTCGACACCCGAGCCCCATAACACCCCCTCATCGGTATGGACCCCTCCTGCAAAAAGGAGCTGATCGCTACCTATTTCGGCAGGTCCGCATGGGATATGGTTGGCGCGCGCGTCGGTATTGCCACAGGGGACCTCAATGGCACATCGCTTTCTGACCACGCACGTGGGCAGCCTGCCCCGGCCGGACGATCTCATAGAGATCATGTTTGCCCGCGAAGACGGGATTCCCATTGACCAGGCGGCCCTGGCCGCGAGGGTTGCAAGCGCGGTCGATACAGCCGTTGCCCGTCAGGTGGGGGCTGGCATCGACATTGTCAATGACGGCGAATGGCCCAAGCCCAGCTACGCCACCTATATCAAGGACCGGCTGAACGGCTTTGGGGGTACCGGGAATGCCTTCGTTTTCCAGGACATCGAGGAATTCCCGCGCACGAAGGCGCGGGTGTTTGCCGATCCGGGTCGCAAGCACCGCAAGACGCCCGCATGCAATGGCCCAATCACAGCGAAGGATGCTGCAGGTCCCACGGAAGACATCCGGATGCTGAAGACAGCCGTGGGAAAGCACGCAGCAACGGGCTCGTTCATGAGTGCGGCCTCCCCTGGCGTGACGGGTTACTTCTTCCGTAACGACTACTACCCGAGCCACGAGGCGTATCTGTTCGCACTGGCTGACGCATTGCGACCTGAATACGAGGCCATCGTAAACGCCGGCATCCTGTTACAGATCGACTGCCCGGATCTGGCGATGGGCCGGCACTCCCAGCATGCCAACCTGAGCCTCGCGCAGTTTCGCGAGCAGATGGAGCTGCACATTGCGGTTTTGAACCACGCGCTCGTCAACATCCCGGCGGAAAAAGTCCGCATGCATCTGTGTTGGGGCAACTACCCCGGTCCACACCACTGCGACGTGCCGTTCAAGGATATCGTCGACCTGGTGTGGCAGGCCAAGCCGCATGCGATTCAATTCGAGGCAGCGAATCCGCGCCATGGACACGAGTGGGCGATGTTTGAAGAAGTCCCGGTTCCCGAAGGCAAGGTGTTGATACCGGGTGTCATCGAGGTCCAATCCAACTATATCGAGCACCCGGAGCTGGTGGCTCAGCGGATCGGGCGCTACGCCAATCTCGCGGGCCGCGACAACATCATGGCCGGAACCGACTGTGGATTCAGCATCCACGTCGGCTCCGGCGGGGTCGATCCGGACGTCGTCTGGGCCAAGCTCGCGGCATTGGCCGAGGGCGCACGGCTCGCGAGCCAGAGATTCTGGCCCGTCAAGCGTCAGTCATGATGCAACAGGTCGTCACAGTCCGAACCACCCCTGTCGACACACCGGTTGTAGGCCACGCGTCGCTCCTGCTCGCGCACCGAATCGCCGCGCATGCTGTTCGAGCTGACCGGCGCATTGAGAATCGCGTCGCAGTCAGTTCGCCCCTGATCGCGGCAATGCTCGAACTGCGCCCGACGGTTGTCGTCGCGATTGGCTGCCGCATTCAACCGGTGCTCGGATGTCGCACATCCGCTGACGAAAATCGCCAACATCGCGAGTGCCAGTGCCGTCCGGGATCCATACCGACTCATATAACAACTCCCCTCAGGTCCAGCCTGAGTCATTAATGTGTAGTCATAGGGGGAGCAATCGCTATGCCTGCGGCGAGTGAGTTGATTTATCACATGTGCCTGCGAGCGGAATGGGAACTGGCAGTGCGCTCGGGCGTTTATCTGGGTTCATCCCAGGACCGTGCGGACGGTTTCATCCACTTTTCAACCGCCGCACAGTTGCCTGAGAGTGCGCGCCGGCATCGCTCGGGGCAAGCGAACCTGGTGTTGCTCGCTGTCGACCCGCACGCGCTCGGCGAATCGCTCCGTTGGGAGCCATCCCGACAGGGAGCTCTATTCCCCCACCTCTACGGTGCTGTGCCGATACCGGCCGTGCGCTCGGTTTCAGACTTGCCGCTGCGAGCCGATGGCGTGCCCAGCGTTGCGACTGCGCTGGTGTCGATTGCGTTGGCCAGCTCTTCCGGATCGACCGGCTTGGTCAAGTGTTGATCGAAGCCTGCCGCACGGGTGCGTGCATGATCATCCGGCTGCCCCATCCCCGTGAGCGCAATCAACTTCAACGACCGCCCCCACGGCTGTCCGCGGATCTGGCGTGACAGCTCGATGCCGTTGAGATGCGGCATGTTGAGATCAATAAAAGCCACATCGGGATTGGCGACGGACGCGGCCTCGAATGCGGTGGCGCCATCGAAGCACGTGCGCACGCGATGACCTCGCAATTCCAACAAGGTGGCGAGGCTGTTGGCCGCATCGACGTTGTCGTCGACCACCAGGATGCGGCGGCTTTCATGGCTGGCGAGCGCCGGCGGCAGCAGGACTGGTCGTTGCGCGGCCGGCGCGGTCAACGGCAGCCGGACCCTGAATTCACTTCCCTTACCGGCACCGGCACTGTGCGCGGTGATCTGTCCGCCATGCAGGCTGACCAATGAGCGGGCCAGCGCGAGGCCCAGTCCCAGGCCCTCCCCGGAATCCGTTGTGCCGCGATCGAGCTGTACGAACATGTCGAAGACAGCTTCGAGATCCGCCGACACGATGCCAACACCATTGTCCTGCACCCGGATGGTCACATAGCCGGCCTTGGCGCGCGCCGACAGTACGATCCGGCCGTCCGGCGGGGTGAACTTCGCCGCGTTGTTCAAAAGGTTCGATATAACCTGGGCGAGCCGGGTGGCATCGGCTTCTATGTGTACTGTCTCAGGTGCATGCCGTACGACCAGTTCGTGGGATTTGGCGACAATGTTGGGCCGTGAAGTCTCGACAGCCGCCTCGAGGATGGAATCGAGCCTGACGGTTTCACGACGGATTGCCAACCTGCCGCGATCGATGTGGCTGGCATCGAGCAGGTCGTCGATCAGGCGCGAGGCAATCCGCATCTGACGCTCCATCATCGCCGGGATGTCACCGAGACCCGGCGGGTTACGTTCCTTGATGATGGCAAGACCGTTGCGGATGGGCGCGAGCGGATTGCGCAGCTCGTGGGAAAGAGTGGCCAGAAACTGGCTTTTGACGGCGTTGGCCCGTTGCAGGTCGGCGGCGCGTTGTTTCAGCTCCATGGCGAGCTGCCGGGTCCGCGTGATGTCGGAGAAGGACATGGCCAGTCCATCCTCCACTTTGACGATCATGAATCTCAGCCAGGTCCGCGGCGAGCTGGAGGGATCGGAAAGCTCTATGTCGACGGGCTCGCCCGTCATCACGACATTGCGCAGCGATATCAGCAGTCCGGCCTCGCAGGCGCCCGGCATGACCTTCGTGATGCGCTGCATGGTAGCCTCCCGTGGACTCGACCTGCAGATCGCCGCCCCCAACGGGTTGATGTATTCCAGCTCGAAATCGCTGGGGTCCCCGTCACCGTCACGCACGGGATTCAGCCAGCAGTAACCCTGGAGCGCCGCTTCCTGCGACCCCAGAAACCGCTCCTGGGAGCGTCGGTAGGCATCGCGGGTACGACGCATCTCTTCGCCCAGGCCAATGATCAGGCCACAGGTCGACGCATAGAGCGCCAGACCCACCAGCGTATGGAGCCGGTCGACCGGCAGGGTTCCCAGGGGCCTGCCGATCATCAGTCCCGTGAACATGAGACCGACGCCGGCTGTCACGACCGCTGGACCCCAACCCCACAACCACACTGTCAGGGCAACCGCGCCAAGGATGGTGGCGTAGGGGGCATCAGGTCCCACGAGTGGGATCAGCAGCCAGCGCATTGCGACGGCCGCCGCCGCGATACACAAGGCGTTTATATATTTAATTGCGTCCGACATGCGGCACGACTCTATTGCAGAACTTCCTGGAAGGGCGTATCAATCAACTCGTTCCAAAAAAGAAAATTTCCCGGCTGAGTCTCGAGGGGCGAAGGGAATGGACAAGTGTCTGAATTGCGGGCACAGCATCGAGTCCGAGTACGAATCGCAGATCTGCATGCAATGTGCCGGTGAGCTGCCGGCTCGTGTGTTGCAGCGATTCTCCATCCGCAGCATCCTGACCACACTGCATGTACACCGCCCGCGCCCGGTAGTCCCGGCCCCGGCCGCTGCCCTGCCAACGATTCCAGGTTCGAGCTCCCGCAGGCAC
>Ga0307510_10004929_pt1 | contig 15800 bp, 15 predicted proteins | sample 12_EM_MG_FD_207224 | JGI IMG/M metagenome (GOLD analysis project Ga0307510, IMG submission 207224) | Populus trichocarpa ectomycorrhiza microbial communities from riparian zone in the Pacific Northwest, United States - 12_EM | ecosystem: Host-associated > Plants > Roots > Unclassified | place...
CCGCATTGGCGGGATCCACCGGCTGGCTGTCGGAGTCGCTGACCCGGGCCACCACGCGAGCATGAGACGTCAGGGCAACCAACGAATCCCGCAGCTCGTTTTCCAGTCCGTTCATAACGGAGAGAATGACAATCAACGCGGCGACACCCACGCAGACCCCAAGAAGGGATGCCCAGGTTATGAAGGAGACGAAGAATTTATTGGTCCGTGCGCGTACGTAGCGCAGGCCCACAAACAGCGGCAGGGGGTGAAACATCGTCGCGATTTAACCACAATGACGGCACTGCTATGGACCCGCGTCACAGTCTGGATGCACTGCAGGTGGCGACAGCTTTGACAGATTCAGGCCGGTGCTATAGTCGCCAGTGGAACAGCTAAGCGCCTCAGGTGCCGTCCATGAAGACCCCATCGAAGACGACCCGCTCGAAGACGATCAGGCTCGTTGCACTGCTCTGCGGCTTCGCAGCCAGCGGCGCTGCCATGGCTGAGACCCTGGTCGTCAACGATCAGCTCACGGTGCCCGCTTCCCAAGTCCAGACGCCTAAGCGCGGCAGCACAATGACCGAGGTCGAAAAGCACTTCGGCGCCCCTGTCGAGAAACATGCGACCGTCGGCCAACCCCCCATCACCCGATGGGACTACAACGGTTTTGCGGTGTTTTTCGAGCACGATCGGGTGATCCACGCCGTCGCCACCTCCGGCTGAGCAATAAAAAGACCCGTTCTAAGGCTTTAGTCTCGTCCCGAGCCTTCCGCGCGCTGGGCAACGCACCTGCGCGAATGGTAGCCTTCGTCCGTGAAAGGTGAATTGCGTGAAGCAGGTCCGCGCAATCCTTGAGGTTAGGGGATACGAGTGGCGGCTGATGAGTTTCTGAGGACTCGGATCGAGGCCCTCATGCGAGCGGGAGCGGTAAGGCGGAAAGTCGCCGCAGCCCAGCTCGAGGAAGAGATCAAACGCCGTGAAGACACGATGCGGGAGACTTTTCGCCGCTATGTCTCACCCCGGCTCGCCGACAAAATCCTTCAGGACGTGCAGTTGCGCGACAGCCTGCTCTCGAGCAACGACGTTCGCACCCATGCCGTGGTCCTGTTTGCCGACCTGCGCGGCTTCACGAGCATGTCCGAGCAGCTTGCGCCTCACGAGGTCGTGCCGCTCCTGAATGAATATTTCTCCCTGCTGACCGAGATCACCTTCCGGCACGACGGCACCGTGTTCCACATGGCCGGTGACTGCCTGATGCTGGGATTCGGAGTGCCGCTCGAGCAGAAGGACAGCTCCACCCGGGCGATCAAGACCGCCCGCGAGATGCTGGACGGGTTCGCCAACCTGGCGCAGTCCTGGAAGCGTCGCTACCAGATCGATGCGGGCCTCGGAATCGGTATCAACGAGGGGGATGTCGTTGCCGGCAACGTCGGCTCTTCGGCTTACATGAGCTACACGATCATCGGTGACGCGGTGAACATCGCGTCGCGCCTGTGCCAACGTGCCCGCTCCGGGGAGATGTTGTTCTCCGGCGCAATCAAGCAGTCACTGGATGCACACGGCCTCGACGTCGGTGCCCTGCCCCTGCCGCCCATGATCCTGCGCGGCCGCACCAACCCTATCGACATCTATTGCGTGCCATTGCATTCACGCATGCAGGTGAGCCAGGTGCCTGTGGAAGCCTGACACCTGCCGGATGGCCCTGCTACTCAAGCCCCAGGTCCCCACAACCAAGCAACGACGCCTGAGCTGGCACCAGCTCTACGGCAGCGCTGCCGCGTTGGCCCTAGCCGAAGCGACCCGGTCTGATCAACGGCTCTATGTCGTCGTTACCGACGATGCCCGCGAGCTCGAGCGGCTGTCCGCCGAGCTGCAATTCTTTGCGGGCGAGCGCTTGCCGCTGCTGACCCTTCCCGACTGGGAAGTGTTGCCCTACGACCTGTTTTCGCCGCATCCGGATATCACCTCGCAGCGCCTGCGGACACTCTTCGAGTTGCCACGCCTGCAGTCGGGCTGCCTGGTTGTCGCGGCCGATGTGCTGATGCAGCGGCTGCCGCCACGCAACTACGTTCAGGGCCGCGCCTTCGAGCTCGCTGTGGGCGAAGCGCTGGCACTCGAGCCCTTCCGCCAGCGACTGGTCGAGGCGGGATATGTGAGCGTCAGCCAGGTGGCGAGCCCCGGTGAATACGCGGTTCGCGGCTCGCTGTTCGATGTCTATCCCATGGGTACGACGGCCCCGCTGCGCATCGACCTGTTTGATGATGAGATCGAGGCCATCCGGCGCTTCGATCCGGACACGCAGCGCTCACTGGATTCACTCGACCGCATCCGCCTGCTGCCGGCCCGCGAAATTCCGCTCGATCCCGACGGGGTTCGGGAATTCCGCCGCCGCTTCCGGACGCGCTTCGAGGGCGATCCCACGCGAGCTTCGATCTATCGGGGTGTCAGCGAGGGCATTGCGCCCGCGGGAATCGAGTTCTACGTGCCGCTGTTCTTCGATGAGACGGCGACCCTGTTTGATTATTTGCCCGACAACGCGGTGCTGGTGCACGACTCGGACCTGCCGGGGGCCCTGGCAAAGTCGTGGGACGGCATTGAAGCGCGCTACGAGGATCGCCGCCACGACATCGAACGGCCGGTCCTCGCGCCCACCGAGCTCTTCATCAGTCCGAAGGAAATCGACACCCGGCTGGCGCAGTTTGCCTCCGTCACCCTGAATACATTCAAGGCGGATACGGAGCTGGCGGGAAGCGGCGGCGACCGCGTGTACAACTTCCCCACCACGGCGGTGAACGAGCTCAGGATCGATGCCCGTGCGGAGCATCCGTTCGCGCCACTCGACCTGTTCCTGAACGAGTTTGCCGGGCGCGTCCTGATCGCCGCGGACTCGCCGGGGCGCCGCGAAGTGTTGCAGGAGATGTTGCGCGGTCACGGCTACAAGATTGCGCCCGTGCAAGGTTGGGACGACTTCACCTCCAGTGACGCGAAGCTCGCACTGACCGTCGCCCCGGGCCTGCAGGGACTGACACTCAGCAGCCCGCCGATCGCGATCATTTCCGAGGCGCAACTGTTTGGACAGCGGGCACGCCAGGAGCAGCAGCGCCGGCGCAAGCGGGCGGCCTCCGACCCCGAAGCCATTCTGCGCGACCTGCAGGACCTCAATCCCGGCGCTCCGGTCGTTCACCAGGAGTATGGCGTCGGTCGCTATGTCGGCCTGCAGGTGATGGAAATTGCCGGCCAGTCCGGCGAATTCCTGGTGTTGGAATACATGGATGGCGACCGGGTGTATGTCCCGGTCCATTCACTGCACCTGGTCTCCCGTTATACGGGCGCGGCTCCGGAGGACGCGCCTCTGCACAAGTTGGGAACGGACCAGTGGGCCCGGGCCCGCCGCAAGGCAGCCGAACAGGTTCGTGACGTGGCGGCCGAGCTGCTCGATCTGTATGCGCGCCGCAAGGCCCAACAGGGCGTGAGGCTCGCGGTCAGCGAGCAGGAATACCAGAAGTTCGCCGACGCCTTCCCGTTCGATGAGACCGAGGATCAGGCCGAAGCGATCCGCAGCGTGTTGAATGACATGAAGGGCGGCAAACCCATGGACCGCATCGTGTGCGGTGATGTGGGATTCGGCAAGACCGAAGTAGCCATGCGCGCGGCGTTCGCCGCCGTCGAAGCGGGCAAGCAGGTCGCGGTGCTCGCCCCCACGACCCTGCTGGCGCAACAGCATGTGACCAACTTCCGGGATCGTTTCGCGGATTGGGCCGTGCGGGTCGAATCGCTCTCGCGCTTCGGCAACTCGAAGGAAATCGCCAACACCATCGCGGGAATCGAAAGCGGCGCTGTCGACATTGTCGTGGCGACTCATCGACTCCTGCATTCGCACGCACGATTCAAGGACCTCGGCCTGATCATCGTCGACGAGGAACATCGCTTCGGCGTACGGGACAAGGAACGGCTGCAGGCTTTGCGTGCGGACACGCACGTGCTGACTCTGACCGCCACTCCGATCCCGCGTACTCTCAACATGGCGTTGGGCGGCTTGCGGGATCTCTCGTTGATTACCACGCCACCGGCGATGCGCCAGGCCATCAAGACATTCATCATCGAATGGCACGGGCCGACCCTGCGCGAAGCAGCGCTGCGCGAGTTGCGGCGCGGCGGGCAGATGTACTTCGTCCACAACGAAGTGAAGACCATCGAGAAAATCGCCGCTGAAGTGCAGGCTCTGATTCCCGAAGCCAATGTGCGCATCGGCCATGGCCAGATGCGCGAGCGCGATCTCGAGCAGTTGATGGTCGATTTCTATCATCGCCGCTTCGACCTGCTCGTGTGCACGACCATCATTGAAAGCGGCATCGACGTGCCGACCGCCAATACCATCATGATCAACCGGGCCGATCGGTTCGGCCTGGCGCAGTTGCACCAGTTGCGTGGCCGTGTTGGTCGCTCACACCATCGCGCCTACGCCTATCTGCTCGCACCGCCGCTCAAGGCGCTGGCCGGCGATGCCGCCAAGCGCCTGGAAGCCATCGAGTCCATGGAGGACCTGGGCGCGGGCTTCGTGTTGGCCACCCATGACCTGGAAATCCGCGGCGCGGGCGAGTTGCTGGGCGAGCAACAAAGTGGCCAGATGACCGAAATCGGCCTTGCCATGTACCTGGACATGCTGGAGCAGGCCGTGAAGGCCCTGAAGCAGGGTCAGAAGCCGAACCTGGATAAGCCGCTGGCGGCCGAGACCGAAGTTGAATTGCGACTGCCCGCCTTCCTGCCGGAGGCCTATGTTGCCGACGTGCACGTGCGGCTGGGACTGTACAAGCGCATAGCCGCCGCGGAAGCCGCGGAAGCACTGGATGAGTTGAATGCGGAGCTGTACGACCGCTTCGGTCCGTTGCCGCCAAGTGCCAAGAATCTGCTCGAGCTTGCAAAGTTGAAGCTGGCTGCCCGCGCACTCGGCATTCGTCGGATGGACCTGGGCGCGGGCGGCGGCACGATCCTGTTCGAAGAGCGCAACAACATCGACCCGCTGACGGTCATTCAGATGATTCAGACGCACCCGCTGGAATTCAAGCTGGAAGGGTCGCTGAAGCTGCGCATCGCGCACCTGCTGGGCAGTGAAACGGAGCGCTTCGAGTTTGCCGGGGCGCTGATGAAGCGGCTGGCGCAGAAGCCGAAACCGCAGGCATCGAAGCCGGTTCCTGTGAAGCCAGCCAGTAAGACGCCTGCAACCCCGCCGAAGCGGCGCTGAACTATACTTCGGCCATGAAACTACGAATGCTCTGGCTGGCCCTGCTGGCCCTCCCCGCCTGGTCCCAGGACGCCGCCACGCCCGGCTATCACATCGAGATCATTGTCTTCCGCACCAACAGTGCGCAGGGCGGCGGTGAGAACTGGAGCACCGAGATCGGCACCGGCAACACCGTTGGCGAGGAAAACGGCAGCGGCGGGTCCGCGCAGGTCGGCCATTTCATCAGCACTCTCGGCACCGACCAGTTCCAACTCGGCGACCTCGAGTCGAAGCTGAAATCCAGTGGCGCCTATGTGCCGGTCGCCCACGTTGCCTGGGCGCAGACCGCGAGCGCCTGGGGCACGAAGGCAGGCTTCCCATTGCAGAAGCTCGGCGTTGATGTGCCCGGCCTGAACGGCACGGTCTACCTGCAGCGCGGTCAGTATCTACATCTGGGCATGGCGTTGAGTTATGCCATTGCCTCGCCGCCTGCGGGTTTGGGCGCGGGTCCCGGCACCGCATTCACGTTGAATGAAGATCGCCGAGTGAAGTTTTATGAGCGTAATTACTACGATCACCCGGCGTTCGGTGTGATCGCGCTCGTTACTCCAGCGCAGGGGGCGCGGCCCGCGGGCCGCTAGTGAAAGTCGGCCGCCTCAGCGGTCGAAATACTGTTCTTTCCCAGCTTCTTCGAGCGTTTCAGGGCCGCTGTCGTGGCTTTGAGAAGCGCCTCAAGGGGCAACTCACGCGGCGGCACCAGGCTCGCCACTCCCGCGCTGATCGTCACATAACGCTCCGAGCCACCGCGAGGATGATGCATCAGCAGATCGCGCACGCGCTGACTGACAACCTGCGCATAGTGTGACGCCTTCTCAGCCGCATCACCCTGCGTCAATACAGCAAACGTCCCACCTTCCCAACGACCAACGAGATCACCGCCGCGCCTGTAGGATGCGCCGATGACCCGTGCAACCCGGCGGATGCAGGCGTCGCCGCCCGTTTTCTCAAACGTTTCGTTGTAACTTCCGAGGTCATCGATATCGAACAGAGTCAGTCCGATCTCGTGGGAATCGCGCTGCGCCAACATCCAGTCGCGTTGTAACAGCTCTTCGAAGTAGGCCCGCGAATGCAGGCCGGTCAGACGGTCCTCGCGCAACCAGGGCGGCAGGCCCCCCGACGCGCGCTCCGCGTTGCGCAAGCGGTCGCTGGCGTCGCGGTGATAACCGATGAAGTGGGTAATCTTGCCCGACGCATCGCGAACCGGCTGAATGACTGTTTCATTCCAGAACAGGGTGCCGTCGGGGCGATAGTTCCGGATCAGGACCCGGGCGGGTTCGCCCTTCTCCACGGCTTCCTTGATCTTCTGGCGGGCTTCCTGATCCTTATCCGTTCCCTGCAACATGCGCAGGTTGGTCCCGAGAAGCGCGGTGACTGGATACCCGCACATCTGTGCGAAGGCGGCATTGGCATAAATGACCGGATGATCCGGTACCGTCGCATCGCACACGACGATGCCTTCCGGGGCACTGTCCACGACACTGCGCCACGCCTCGGCGGACCAGTTGTTCATGTCTTGCCGGCCTCCAGATTCAACGTTGGCGCCGCTGCGCAGCGCGCCAGCAGCTCACGGCTCCTTTTCCATTCGGGCACCGCAGTCAACTCCCGCCGCGGAACGCCATCCTTACCATGCATCCGCACGAGACGGAGCCTGGATGTCGGTTCGGGCTCAACATTCAGACGATCGAGTAACGTAACTACACCAGCCCGATTGTTACATACCGGTAGCATGTCACAACCCGCCGAAAGGGCCTGTCGTGCACGGGTCACAATATCCCCGTATGCCGCGGCGGCCCCACCCATGGATAAATCGTCGCAAAACACTACTCCCTGGAACCTCAGATCGCCGCGCAACACGTCCCGGATCCAGCGAGACGAAAGGCTCGCGGGCAACGAATCCACGGCGGGAAACAGGACATGCGCCGCCATCACCGCGGGCAGCCCATTGGCAATCAGCCGGTAGTAGGGCGAAAGATCATCCGCCATGTCGGCCAGCTCCCGGCGGTCCACCGGGAGGGTCAGGTGCGAGTCGGCCACCACGGCGCCGTGGGCCGGGAAGTGCTTCGCGGTGGCGGCCATACCCGCCTCCCGCATGCCATGCATGTAGGCGACGGCCAGTTGACCAACCACCCCGGGGCGGGCGTGAAAGGCGCGGTCGCCGATGATCTCACTGATGCCGTGGTCGAGATCGACATCGGGGGCAAACGAGATGTCCACACCCACGGAACGCAACTCAGCGGCCATCAGCCACCCCATGTGGCGGGCGAGACTGAGTCCAGCACGAGGCTCCAGATCGAACTCATGCCCTATCCGGCGGGCCGGGGGCAACTCCGAGAATCCTGAACGAAACCGCTGCACACGTCCGCCCTCATGGTCCACTGCAACAATGAGTGGTGGACCCCGAACGGCGTGGATCGCGGTGACGAGCTGTGTGAGCTGCTCCGGGTCCACGTAGTTCCGGGTGAAGAGGATGACGCCGCCAACGAGGGGATGCCGCATCAGTTCGGTCTCTTCGGGAGTAACGGTCGTCCCGATGAGGTCGATCATCAGCGGCCCGAGGCTCATCCCGACCGCCCTTTGCGCTTGCCGGGCTCGAGGATCGCCATCGACTCGACATGCGTCGTATGCGGAAACATGTCCAACACACCTGCGGCCACGAGGCTCATCCCATGTTCGTGTACGAGCAATCCGAGGTCCCGCGCAAAGGTGCCGGGATGACACGAAATATACAACACCCGCTGCGGGTTCAGCCGGCTGATGGAGCCTAACACCTCGCCCGCTCCGGCGCGGGGCGGGTCCAGAAGTACGTGGGTATACGACTCCTTCAACCACGGCAGCGAGACATCCAGCGGCTTTCCGAGATCGGCCATGTGGAACTCGGCGTTGCCGATGCCGTTCAGGCGGGCGTTGTGTCGGCCCCTCTCCACGAGTCTCTGATCACCCTCCACACCCACGGCACGGCCGGCATTGCGGGCCAGGGCCAGTGTGAAGTTACCCAGGCCGCAAAAGAGATCGAGAACGGAAGAGGATGGCGTGAGAGCGAGCACCTCGACGGCACGCCCCACCAGGGCCTGATTGATCTGCGCATTGATCTGTATGAAGTCGGTCGGCGTAAACTCGAGCTGCAGATTGAACTGGGGCAAGCCGTAGCGCAGGGACTCGCCGCCCGCTTCGAGCGGCGTCACTGAGTCCAACCCGCCGGTCTGAAGGTAGAAACGGACCGACTGCGCCTTGCCAAACTCTTTCAGCTTGACGACATCCTCGGCCGACGGCGCCTCCAGGACGCGCAACACCAGTGCGACTACGTTGTCGGCCACCGCCGCTTCAACCTGTGGGATTCGATGCCGGATGCTCAGCTCATTGAGCATGCCGGCCAGGGGCGCAATCAACGCACCGAGCGGCTCGGCCAACACTTCACAACGCTGCACTTCCGCCACGTAGGGCGCCAGCCGCTCGCGGAATCCAACAACCACCCGATCCTTTTTGATGACGAACTTGGCGCCCAGGCGCGCCCGGCGGCGATAGCTCCAGACCGGACCGCGCAGCGGCGGCAGCCATTCGCCCGGGGTTACCTTGCCCACGCGTTCGAGGTTGTTCCGCAACTCCGTCTGTTTGATATCGATCTGGGCATCGGCGGACAGGTGTTGCAAGGCACAGCCACCGCAGACTCCGAAATGGGCACACTGGGGGACGACCCGGTCCGCGGCAGGCTCGAGCACTTCCAACAGCTCGGCTTCGTCGTGTTGGCGATGACGGCGCGTGCGCTTGAAGCGGATCTTCTCACCGGGCAACGCGCCGGCTACGAACGCCGCCTTGCCCTCCCTGACGACACCTTCCGCATCGTGGGTCAATGCAGCAACAGTGGCGACTTCCTCAACGTCCGTGACGATCCGCCCGCCCCTCAAGCCGGCCGCTCCCATGCCTGGAGGAACTCTGCGAAGTGGGGCTGCTCCTTGCCCGCACGCAACAACACCTTCACTCGTTCGACTTCCTCGGCATACCGTTCGCGGCTGAAGCGCCCGCGCATGAGCTCGAAGCGCAGGTAGATCAGGTAGGTGTTGAGTACGTCGGTTTCGCAATACTGCCGGATGCCAACGAGGTTGCCGGCCTGGTAGGCGTCCCACACCTGCGAGCCGTCGAATCCCATCTTTCCGGGCAGCCCCAGCAGGCACGCCGTGTTGGCGAGCGAAGCGCGGGCGCGATTCTGAAAGCCCGACAGGACATCCATCACATCCAGGTGCCGCCAGTGAAAGCGGCCCAGGTAGTTGTTGTAACGGAAGGCGGTGTCTTCATCGCCGACTTCCCAATATCTGGGTGCCTGTATCCCGTGCAACAACGCGCGATAGTGCAGCACGGGCAGGTCGAAGCCACCGCCATTCCAGGACACGAGGCCCGGCGAGAGCTTCTCGATCCCGTCAAAGAAACGCTGGATCAGCTCGGATTCGGGGGCCGCGAGATCACCGAGGCTCCAGACTTTCAGATGCTCCTGGCCGCGCAGCACGCAGGAGATGGCGACCACGCGATGTTGTTCGTGCGCGAGAAACTCGCCGCCGGATTGCTGCCGGCGCAGCGCGAACATGGCTTTCGCCACCTGCGCATCCTCGAGACCTTCCAGGCCGTGGAGCCGGCGGCCGAGCGCGACATCGGGCACTGTTTCGATATCGAATACGAGCGTGTTCACGTCGTTGCCTTCATCAGGACCGCGACGGCCACGATGAGCCCGGCCTCATCCGTCAGTGTCACATGGCCCTCGCCCACCCCCAAGCCGCGCCGCACTTTGTCGCCGCGCTCGGAGAATACAACTTCGGGTTTGCCCCAGGCGTTCTGCACGACGCCGACATCCCGGATCCAGACGCCGTGAGCGAACCCGGTGCCCATGGCTTTGACAATCGCCTCCTTGGCGGCAAAGCGCATGGCAATGAAGCGCTCGGGCCGCTTCGTGCGCGTGAGCTGCGCCTTCTCTTCCGGCAGCAGCAGGTGATTGATGAAACGCGAGCCGAACTTTTCCAACGTACGCGTGATGCGCTTGGCCTCCAGCACATCCACACCGATACCGAAAATCATGAGCGCGCGGCCACCATCAGTTGCTTCATGTCGCGAATCGCGACCGCCAGCCCATCAAACACGGCGCGTGCAATGATGGAGTGTCCGATGTTGAGCTCGACGATGTCACGAATGGCCGCGACCGGTTGCACGTTGTGATAGTTCAGGCCGTGACCTGCGTGGACCGTGATTCCGAGCCCTGACGCGAGCCGCGCTCCCGCACGCAGGCGTTCCAGCTCGGTCGCCTGCTGCGCGCCTTCGTGCTCGGCGTACGCGCCCGTATGCAACTCCACCACGGGCGCGCCGATTTGCGCGGCGGCCTCGATCTGCCGGGGGTCCGGATCGATGAACAGGGACACCCGGATTCCGTGACTGCCCAGGACCCGGGTCGCCTCGGTGAGCCGCGGAATCTGGCCGGCCACATCGAGGCCGCCCTCGGTCGTGATTTCCTCGCGCTTCTCCGGTACCAGGCAACAATCCGCCGGTCGCACTTCACCGGCGATACGGATCATCTCATCCGTAACCGCCATCTCGAGGTTCATGTGCGTCTTCAGCAGCCCGCGTAACACGCGCACATCGTTGTCCTGGATGTGCCGGCGGTCCTCGCGCAGATGCAAGGTGATGCTGTCCGCACCGGCCATTTCGGCCGACAGCGCCGCATGGATGGGATCGGGGTAACGTCCACGACGCGCCTGGCGCAGCGTGGCCACGTGATCGATGTTGATTCCCAGAGCTATTGTCATGCCAGTCTCACCACTGCTTTCGCCACGGCCCGTGTGTTCAGTTCGCGCCCCTCCAGGCACTGCGCCAACGCCGCCTGCAATACCCGCCGCGCATCGTCCAGATCGCGCGCGCTTTGCAGCGCTTCGTTGGCCAGGCTGATGAGGGAATGACCTGACACGGCGCCCGCGGCTTCCGCAACGGTGGGGAACAGCCCCTGCGCCGGGCGGAAATGATAATACTCGTCGGCCTGTACGCCATTGAGGTCCAGCCCGTAACCCAGTGCATCGAGCAGCCGCTTCTCGAAGATCCGCAACGCAGGCTCGAGACGCATTCCGCCCCGTAACGCGGCCACCGTCGCGTGATAATCATCGAACAACGAAGGTTGCGGATCGTGTCGCGTCGTCAGTTTCAACAGCAGCTCGTTCAGGTAAAAGGAACCCATGAGCGAAGCGGCGGGGAGCGGCGGATTCGAGTCGGCAACCTCGGCGCCCGTGAGCTGCGCCGCCTCACCCCGCCCGCTCCAGGACAACAACAACAACTGGAACGGCTGCAGCACCGAAGCCAGTTTGGCTTTGGGGCCGCGCGCACCGCGCGCAAACAACGACAGGCGGCCATGATCCCGGGAGATCACCTCGAGAATACGACTGGTGTCCCTGTAGGGCCTGTGATGAAGGATGTAGGCCGGAGCGAGTGTGATGCGACGGACGTTGCGGGTCATTCGAGGCCGAGATGCTTGAGCGCACGAGCATTGTCGGCCCAATTCTCGCGCACTTTCACCCACAGGTTGAGGTGCAGACGGCGGTTCAGCAGATCGTTGAGGGCAATGCGGGCGGAGCGCCCCACACGTTTCAATCGCTCGCCTTTGGCACCAATGACGATGGGCTTCTGCCCTTCCCTGTCCACCCAGATAGCGGCGTCGACGGTGAGTTGACCGTCCGCTTCCTTCAGTTGCTCGACTTCGACCGCCACCCCGTAAGGGACTTCCTGGTTGAGCTCCAAAGTCAGCTTCTCGCGGATCATTTCCGCAATCCGGAATTCCAGGCTGCTCTCGGTCAACTGATCGTCCGCATACATAGCGGGCGCCACGGGCAACAGGCCGGCAATGGTGTTTTTCAGTGCTTCGACATTGTCTGATTTGAGCGCGGAGATGGGGACGATGGACGCGAACGGGTGGCGCTTGGCCAACTCCGCCAGAAGCGGCAGCAACTTCTCCCGGGGCCAGACCTGATCGACCTTGTTGACGGCCGCAATGGCCGGCAGGCCGGAGGCCACGACCCGCTCCAACGCCAGGTCATCCTCGGCGGTCCACTTCGTGGCATCGATGACGAGTACCACCAGGTCCGCATCATTCAGTGATGTGGCGGCCGTGCGATTCATGGCGCGGTTGAGCGCACGGCTGCCATGGTGGTGCAACCCCGGTGTATCCACGAAAGCAATCTGCGCATTCGGCAAGTGGGCAATGCCCACGATGCGATGGCGAGTAGTCTGGGGACGGGGCGTAACGATACTCAGCTTCTGCCCCATCATCGCATTGAGCAGCGTCGACTTGCCTACGTTGGGACGGCCCACGAGAGCGGCAAAGCCACTGCGGAACTCATCTGAAGGCGGGGATTCATTGGTCACTAGGCTTCCACTATCCGATGTCTATGGCTTTAAGAATGTGTTCAGCGGCTTCCTGCTCGGCACGACGGCGGCTCGAGCCGCTGCCTTCGGCTCGCCGGCCGATTTCCGGTACGTCGCAGATGACGTGAAAGGTCTGTTCGTGCGCCTCGCCTTCCGTGCGGTCCACGCTGTACCGCGGAAGTGAAAGGCCTCTTGATTGCAGATACTCCTGCAAACGGGTCTTTGCATCCTTGAGCGAGGCCGGAGCGGGAAGCGCGGCGACCCGGGGCTCGAACAGGCGTTCAATGACCTTCTGCGCGGCCTCCAGTCCCCCATCGAGAAATACGGCACCACACACGGCTTCCAGTGCATCCGCAAGAATCGACTGGCGGCGAAATCCCCCGGTCTTCAGCTCGCCGGAACCGAGCTGCAGCACTTCGCCGAGCCCGATCTGAGCGGCCACTTCCGCGAGCGGCTCCGCGCTGACCACCCGCGCGCGCAAGCGACTCAGGTCGCCCTCGTTCCCGTCGGGAAAGGCAAAGAACAGGTGTCGGGCTATGACGAGATTGAGGACGGCATCGCCCAGGAACTCCAGGCGCTCGTTGTTGGGACCAGGCGCGCTGCGATGAGTCAGGGCTGCCTTGAACAGCTCAGGATCGCGCGGTGGGTAGCCGAGCTGCTCGTGAATCCAACGGACGGGCCAATCCCCGCCGTTCATGGCCAGTGCGCAAACATTTACTCGCCGCTCTCGCTCCCGACTGTGACCGTCTTGTCGAAGGATACCGTTATAAAGACGTTTGCGAACATGGGGGTCTGGTCGTCATAGGCGGCTTCTATCACCCACGACTTGCCCTGGCGCGTAACCTTGAGGTCCTTGACGTCCGGGAACTCGACACCCTCGATGTTCAGACGGTCACCCAGGGACCGGCGAACTTGATCCTGACTGGCGTTGCCGCCGCCTTTGAGCTCGGTTTTCACCTGCTCCAGGGTCTTGGCCACCTTCATGTAGTTGAGATAGATCGGCGTCAGGCGGATGCCGGCATAGACGCAGACCGCCATCGGAGCCAACAGCACGAGCCAGCCGATCAAGGTGATGCCTGACTGCTTCGAACGCATCGAACTCTCCCGCGTTGCGCCCGGGTGACTCACTTGATTGCCGAACCCAGCCGGCTCCAGAGTGGTCCCCCCGTGCGTTTGAGGTCCCAATTGAACCAGATTCGCGTCGCCTTGCCGACCAGGTTGTCCTCGGGCACAAAGCCCCAGACACGCCCATCCTCACTGTTGTCCCGGTTGTCGCCCATCATGAAATAACTTCCGGGCGGAACCGTCGTTTCGAACGTCGGCCCCTCGCCGGCTGCCAGGGCATCGGCCGCCGCGCCGTTCTCGCCACCGCAGTAGTAACCGCGGGACTCGCTGCGGTTGCAACCTGCCGGAGTTATCGAGCTCGGAAACAGCGGCACCGGGCACAACATCGACTGGTGAACATGCGTCCCGAGGTGTTCCTCGGCGAGTTGCATGTTGATGTAACAGCCGTCGTTGTACGGCGATATGACCTTGAATGGAACCGGTTGGCCGTTGATCGTAATGCGATCACTGCGAACCTCCACATGATCGCCCGGAAGACCCACCAGCCGCTTGATGTAGTTCACGGAAGGATCGCGCGGATAGCGGAAAACCACCACATCGCCCCGCTGCGGCTCGCCAATCGGGACGACTTTCCGGTTCAGGACCGGCAGCCGCAGCCCATAGGTGTACTTGTTGACGATGATGAAATCCCCGTCCAGCAGGGTCGGCATCATGGAGTCGGAGGGGATCCGGAAGGGCTCGAAAATGAAGGAGCGCAGCACCAGGACGACCAGGGCTACCGGGAAGAAGCTGCGGGCGTAATCGACCGTACCGGGTTCGGGTATCAGGGCGGCATCCTTGCCGGCGGCCCGGGCTGCCCGGGTGCGCCTGGGGCGCAGCAATGCAACATCCAGCAACCAGGCCACCCCCGTGATGGCGGTGATGCCGAACAGCACGGCACTGAAGTCGAGCCGCTCGGCCAGCAGCAGGCGCACTACCGCCGCTAGGATGAACACCGGAAGCAGCATGTACAGCGTCTTCATGAACGCCGGGTCCGACGGGGGGGCCGGTGCGGCAGCGACCTGCCGGCCGGGACGGATGAACCAGTCGTCGATGATGACAATCAACCCGACTGGAATGGCGAGCCACGACAGCAGCGCAACGATCTGTAAAAACATGGTGGGGCTTTTTAACTCTTCTTACCGACCTGCAGCACCGCCAGGAAAGCCTCCTGGGGAATCTCGACCGAACCGACCTGCTTCATGCGCTTCTTGCCTTCCTTCTGCTTCTCGAGAAGTTTCTTCTTGCGGCTGATGTCGCCGCCATAACACTTGGCCAGCACGTTCTTGCGCAGCGCTTTCACCGTAGAGCGCGCGACGACGGCCGTGCCGATCGCGGCCTGAATGGCCACTTCGAACATCTGCCGCGGTATCAGCTCCTGCATCTTGTCCACCAGCTCGCGACCCCGCTCGTAGGCATGCTCGCGGTGCACGATGATGGACAGCGCATCCACCTTGTCGCCGTTGATGAGGATATCGAGCTTCACCAGCGGACCGGCTTCGAAACGATCGAAATCATAATCGAACGAGGCATAGCCGCGGCTGACCGATTTCAACCGGTCGAAGAAATCCAGCACCACTTCGGCCATGGGCAACTCGTATTGCAGCGACACCTGCGTGGCTACATACAACATCTTCTTCTGCCGGCCGCGCTTGTCGTTACACAGCTTCAACACCGAGCCTACATAGTCGGGCGGCACGAGGATGTTGGCAATGATGATGGGCTCGCGGATTTCCTCGGTTTCGTTCGGAGCCGGCAGTTTGGCCGGATTATCGACATACACCAGCGTGCCGTCGGTCTTAGCGACCTCATAGATCACTGTGGGCGCGCTGGTGACCAGCTCCAGATTGTATTCGCGCTCCAGCCGCTCCTGCACGATATCCATGTGCAACAGCCCCAGGAAACCGATGCGGAAACCGAATCCCAACGCGCCGGACACTTCCGGCTCGTAGTGCAGCGCCGAATCATTCAGGCGCAACTTGGAGAGCGCGTCCCGGAATGCTTCGTAGTCCTCGGAGTTGATGGGAAACAGGCCGGCGAACACGCG
>Ga0307510_10004930_pt1 | contig 15799 bp, 15 predicted proteins | sample 12_EM_MG_FD_207224 | JGI IMG/M metagenome (GOLD analysis project Ga0307510, IMG submission 207224) | Populus trichocarpa ectomycorrhiza microbial communities from riparian zone in the Pacific Northwest, United States - 12_EM | ecosystem: Host-associated > Plants > Roots > Unclassified | place...
CTGCCGCCGTCGACCATCGTGATGCCCAGCCCCGGATCGCTCTCCCGCAGCAGCCGGGCCACCACGGAACCCATGATGCCGCTGCCCACGATGAGGACGTCGGTGTGCGGGGTGTCGGTCACAGGGAGACTCCAAAGTCGGTTGCTGTGGGGGGAGTTAGGAGCTGGGGACGAGCGGGCCGAACAGCTCGGTGTCCATGCGGTCGAGCGCCAGCTTCACGGCGCCTATCAGCGCGGCGTCGCGGCCCAGGCCGGTGGCGCGCAGCTCGATCGCGGGGGTACGGGCGACACGCATCGCCTCGCGCACCCGGGGGAGCAGCACATCGGCGGCGTCCTCCAGACCGCCGCCGAGCACGATGAGCGAGGGCGCGACCGTCCACGACAGGGTGGTGAGGATGGAGGTGATGTTCTCGACGAACTCGTCGACCTCGGCGAGCGCTTCGGCGTCACCGGTGCGGGCCGCGTCGAAGCGTTCCCGAGCCACCTTCCGTTGAGCCGCCTCCGGTGAACTCAGCCAGGCCACCGGGCGGTCGGCGATCGTGCCGGTCGGGATCGACCGCGCCTCGACGATCTCGCCCGCCGCGCCGTCCAGACCGCGGTGCACGGCACCTCGGATCAGGATGCCGAGACCGGTCCGGTTGCCGAGGATCGCCCACACGACGTTGTCGTGATCACCGGCCACACCCCGCCAACGCTCCGCCAGCGCACCGAGGTTGGAGTCGTTGTCCGCGAACCACGGGACCCTGACGCGCTGTTCGAGCTCCTTGGGCAGGTGCACACCTTCCCAGCGCGTGGTGTGCACCAGGCGTCGTACGACACCCTCGTCGTCGATCGCGCCACCGGCCGCCATCGCACCGGCGCGCAGGCGGTCCGGTGATCCGCCCGCGTCGTCGAGTGCCTCCCGCACCAGGGCCGCCGCGTCGTCGAGCGTGGCCTGCGGGTCCTGGTAGGCGCGCAGCGGGCGGTGTGCCCGGCCGACGATCCGGCCGCGTACGTCGGCGACCACCGCCGAGGCGTCAGCGGTGTTGATGTAGACAGCCGCCAACAGGGCGTGCTCCGCCCGCAGTTCGTACCGCCGGGCCGGTCGCCCAGCACTGCCGCTGGTCGGAATCCGCTCCAACTCGGCCACCCAGCCCGCCTCGACGAGCGAGTCCAGGATCAGCTCGATCGTACGGCGGGACAGGCCGGCCCCCTCGGCGAGCGCGGTCAGTGTCGTGGGCCCCGCGGACACCGCGAGCGCGCGCAGGACGACCGAGGTGTTGACGCGCCGCACGGCGCTCTGGTTCATCCCCGACATCAACGCCCCTCCGCCTCCTCGGACCTGCCCAGTACGGCGGGATCGAACACCCCGGTGGCGGGAGCGTGGGCGGTCGCCGTCGCGGGCGTCATCGCATCCCCGATCCGGCGATGCCCTGCACGAAGTACCGCTGGAGGAACAGGAAGAGCACGAGGACCGGCAGCATCACGACGATCGCGCCGGCGAGGACCAGGCCGTAGTCGGTGACGTGCTGGGCCGCCTGGCTGGTGGCGGCGAGGCCGACCGGGAGGGTGTAACTCGCCGTGCTCTGGGCGACGATGAGCGGCCAGATGAAGTTGTTCCAGGAGTTCAGGAACGACATGATCGTGATCGTCGCGACCGCCGGACCGGCCAGTGGCAGGAAGATCCGGAAGAAGATCCGGAACTCGCCCGCGCCGTCGATGCGCGCCGCCTCCAGCAACTCGTCGGGCACCGACTGGGCGTACTGCCGCATGATGAACACCGACAGCGGGAGTGCCACGCCGGGCAGCGCGATACCGGTGAGGGTGTCGGCGAGACCCATGTCGACGGTGATCACGAACTGGGTGACGAACACCGTCGTGAACGGCACCATCATCGCCGCCATCACCGCGCCGAACGCGAGCCGTTTGCCAGCGAACTCCAGCTTGGCGAGGGCGTATCCGGCCGCCGAGGCCGCGACGATGTTGCCGATCACCACCATGAGGGCGACCAGGACGCTGTTGGTGAGAAAGCGCCCGAAGCCCTCGGTCCGGAACAGCCGCACGAAGTTGTCGAGCGTGACGTGCTGCGGCAGCCACGCGCCCGGGTCGGACCGGATCTCGTCGAGGCTCCGCAGCGAACCGCTGACCACCCAGAAGAAGGGCAGCAGGGTGAGCAGCGCGCACAGCGCCAACGCGCCGTACAGCAGGGGGCGCCCAACTGACCGGTGGCGTACGGCGATCCGGTCCTCGGCGGCGGCGGAGGAGGAGGTCAGGTCGGCGTCGGCGTCGTTCAGCGACGCGGCTACGGCGGTCATGTGCGGGGCCTCAGCAGTCGGAACTGGACGACACTCACCAGCAGCACGAGCAGCAGCATCACGAAGGACGCGGCCGAGGACATGCCCAGCTGACCGGAGCCGAACTGGTGGTAGGTGTACAGCGACACGGACTCGGTCGACCCCAACGGGCCGCCGTCCGTGAGGAGATAGGGCTCGTCGAAGACCTGGAGATAGAACACGGTCAACAGCACCGACACCATGAGGGTGGTGGGCAGGAGGAGCGGGAGGGTGATGTGCCTCAACTGCCGCCACCTGCCCGCCCCGTCGAGCGCGGCGGCCTCGTACACGTCTTCCGGTACGGCCTGGAGCCCGGCGAGGAACAGGACCATCGCGGTGCCGAAGTTGCGCCACACGCCGAGCAGGATCACCACGGGCATCGCGAGGTGCGGATCGTCCAGCCAGTCCGGTCCGGCGAAACCCGTCGCGGCCAGCGCCTTGTTGACGGTGCCGCCCGCGTTGAAGGCGTACTGCCAGATCAGCGCGACCGCGACGACGTTGGTGACGACCGGCGCGAAGAAGACCGTACGGAACACCCCGCGCAGCCGCCGGATCCCGGAGTTCAGCGCCACGGCCAGCGTGAAGCCGATCGCCATCGTCAGCGGCACACCGACGGTGACGAAGACGCCGGTGTTCACGATGTCCCGCAGAAAGGTCGGATCCTGGAACAGGCGCAGGTAGTTGTCCAGGCCGGTGAAGTCGACCGCGAGGGGATGGCGCAGGTCCGAGCCGCGCAGGTCGGTCAGGCTGAAGCCGAGCGCGGCCACCGTGGGGATCGCGGTGTAGAGCAGGAACACGACGGCGAACGGCGCGAGGAACAGCCAGGCCACCGCCGTACGACGGGAGTTGCGTGCCCTGCTCCGCGTTCCGGGCACGAGCGTGGTGGTCATCCGCGGCTCACTCCGTGCCCGTGCCGAGACTCTTGGCGTACGCCTGGACGCTCGCCGCGGCCTTCTCGGCGGTCTGGGTGCCCTTGGCCACGGTCTCCATCTCCTTGCCCAGCCGGGTGGCGACCTGCTGCCAAGTACCCACCTGAGGAAAGGCCTTGGTGTTCTTCAGCTGGGTGAGGAAGGCGTCGAGGAGCGGCTGCTTCTTGACGGCGGGAGCGTCCCAGGCGGAGATCACCGCCGGCAGCGAGCCGTAGGCCGAGTACTGCGCGACCTGCGTGCTCGGCTTCGAGACGTAGCGGACGAACTTCCACGACGCGTCCGTGTTCCCGCTGTCCGCGAGGACGCCCCAAGTCCCCCCGGCGGAGAAGGAGGTGCTGCCGGAGGCGCCGGCGGGCAGCGGTGCCGTGGCGACATGGGCCGCCGTCCAGCCGGTCCTCTTCGCGGCGGTGTCGAGCTGCCCGAGCACCCATGGACCGGTGATCATCGTGGCCGTCCTGCCTGACACGAAGTACGGCTGCGCGTCGAGGAAGGTGGGGGTGGCGGTGTCGGCCGAACCCGAGGTGAAGAACGACGCGTTGTACTTGAGGGCGTCGACCATCGCCGGTGTGTCGAGGTTCCAACTGCCGCCGTTCGAGAGGAGGTTGCCGCCCGCCTGCCAGGCGTACATCGCGACGTCCTGGCCGTTGAAGATGTCCCAGCCGTTGTCCGCCCCGAGGCCGTGCACGGCTCCGGCATCCTTCAACGCCTTGAAGAACGGCACCATTTCGGCCCACGTGGTGGGTGCTTCGACGCCCGCCTTCTCGGCGAGGTCGGCGCGGTAGACGAGTGCGTACGTGTACGCGTACCAGGGCACCGTGTAGGCCACGTCCTTGACCAGACCCGCGTCCCACAGGCTCGTGAAGAAGGCGCCGGAGTCGACGAGTCCGTCCGGCACCGGCTGGAGGATCGACGGGTCGAGGAACTGCGCCTGCGACTCGGGGAAGAACTGGGCCACATCCGGGCCCTTGCCCGCCGCGATCGCCGCCTGGAGTTTCGTGTAGTACTCGGAGTTCGGTATCAGCGTGAACTTCACGGTGACGTCCGGGTTCGCGGCCTTGAAGGGCTTGATCACCTTGTCGAGGACGTCGGCGTCGCCCTGGGCGGCCCAGACGTTGACGGAACCGGTCGCAGGCTTGGCGTCGACCGACTTGGCGGAGGCCTTCGCGCCGGCGGTGGCGGTGTCGCCGCGCCCACAGCCCGCGAGGGCGAGGGTGCCGAGCAGAGCGGTGCCGGCGGACAGTCTGAGGACGCCGCGGCGGGAGGGATCGGACACTCGGGGGCTCCTGTCTCATGGGGCGCTGAGGACAGTGAAGGGATTTTCGGGGAAAGCAGCGTTATCGGTCCGACGGCCGTAATGCGGCTGATGGGACCTCTGTGGCTGACTGCGACGTTAGGAAGGGTCTGTTTCGCCGGCGTGGCTCAGCCGTCACGAATAATTTCGGAACTTGTAGCGAAATCCCTGACAGAGGGAAAACCCTTGAGTGCCCCTGACCTTGATGACATGGACGGGTCAACGCTGTCATCCTCCACGCAGCCACCCCCACGATTCCTCCACGGATTGGTCAAAGTTCCGCCGGTCCCGCACAGCTCAGCTCTTCCCGGACAGCAGACCCGGCTGTCCGGTCTGTCACCGGCCGCGCTCGCGGTCGTCGCAGTAGGAGTAAGAGTGAGACGCATCCCCCGCAAGCGGATGGCGGTAGGAGCCCTGGTCTCCACCGCCGCCTTCCTGGCAGTCGGCATCCAGTCGGTGCCGGCGACCGCGAAGCCCGCCTCCCCCCACCCGAGTCCGCTGCTCACCGGCAGCCTGGAGGCGAAGCTCACCCCGGCCCAGCGCACCGCCCTGGTGAAGAGCGCCACCGCGAACAGCACGACGACCGCCCGCACCCTCGGCCTCGGCGCCAAGGAGAAGCTGGTCGTCAAGGACGTCGTCAAGGACAACGACGGCACCGTCCACACCCGCTACGAGCGTACCTACGCCGGTCTCCCCGTCCTCGGCGGCGACCTCATCGTGCACACCCCGCCCGCCACCAAGGCGACCGGCACGGTGAGCGCGACCTTCAGCAACAAGCACACCCTCACGGTCCCCTCGACGACCCCGTCCTTCGCCAAGTCGGCCGCCGAGACCAAGGCTCTGACGACCGCCAAGGCCCTCGACGCCAAGGCGCCCAGCACCGACAGTGCCCGGAAGGTCATCTGGGCCGGCGACGGCACGCCGAAGCTCGCCTGGGAGACGGTGATCGGCGGGTTCCAGGACGACGGCACCCCGAGCCAGCTGCACGTCATCACCGACGCCACCAGCGGCAAGGAACTCTCCCGCTTCCAGGGCATCCAGACCGGCACCGGCAACACCCAGTACAGCGGCGCGGTCTCGCTGAGCACCACGCTGTCGGGTTCGACGTACCAGCTGTACGACACCACGCGCGGCGGTCACAAGACGTACAGCCTGAACAACGCCACGTCCGGCACCGGCACCCTGATGACGGACGCGGACGACGTGTGGGGCACCGGCGCGGGCTCCAACACCCAGACCGCGGGCGCCGACGCGGCCTACGGTGCCCAGACGACCTGGGACTTCTACAAGAACACCTTCGGCCGCAGCGGTATCAAGAACGACGGCGTCGCCGCCTACTCGCGCGTCCACTACAGCACGGCGTACGTCAACGCCTTCTGGGACGACAGCTGCTTCTGCATGACGTACGGCGACGGCACCAGCAGCACCCACGCGCTGACCTCGCTGGACGTGGCCGGCCACGAGATGAGCCACGGCGTCACCTCCAACACCGCCGGGCTCAACTACACCGGTGAATCAGGCGGGTTGAACGAGGCGACCTCCGACATCTTCGGCACCGGTGTCGAGTTCTACGCCAACAACAGCAGCGACGTCGGCGACTACCTCATCGGCGAGAAGATCGACATCAACGGCGACGGCACGCCGCTGCGTTACATGGACAAGCCGAGCAAGGACGGCGGCTCCGCGGACAGTTGGTACTCCGGCGTCGGCAACCTCGACGTCCACTACTCCTCGGGCCCGGCGAACCACATGTTCTACCTGCTCTCCGAGGGCAGCGGCACCAAGGTCATCAACGGCACCACCTACACCAGCACCACCTCCGACGGCGTGGCCGTCGCCGGGATCGGCCGGGCCGCGGCCTTGCAGATCTGGTACAAGGCGCTGACGACGTACATGACGTCCACCACCAACTACGCCTCCGCCCGCACCGCCGCGCTCAGCGCCGCAGGCGCGCTGTACGGCACAACGTCCGCCCAGTACGCGGGAGTCGGCAACGCCTTCGCCGGCATCAACGTCGGCAGCCACATCACCGTGCCGACCACGGGCGTCACGGTCACCAACCCGGGCAGCCAGTCCTCCACCGTCGGTACGGCGGTGAGCCTGGGGATCACGGCCAGCAGCACCAACAGCGGCACCCTGACGTACGCCGCGACCGGCCTGCCGACCGGCCTGTCGATCAGCAGCTCCACGGGCGCCATCACCGGCACCCCGACGACGGCGGGCACCTACAGCACCACCGTGACCGTCACCGACAGCACCGGGGCGACCGGTACCGCGGCCTTCACCTGGACCGTGAGTTCCAGCGGTGGGGGCGGCAGTTGCACCTCTACGCAGCTGCTGGGCAACGCGGGCTTCGAGTCGGGCGCCACCACCTGGACCGCTACCAGCGGGGTCATCACCACCGACACCGGCGAAGCGGCGCGCACCGGTTCGTACAAGGCCTGGCTCGACGGCTATGGGTCGACCCACACCGACACGCTGTCCCAGTCGGTGACGATCCCGTCCGGTTGCACGGGGACGACGTTCACCTTCTACATCCACATCGACACGGCTGAGACCACCACCAGCACGGCTTACGACAAGCTGACGGTCACCGCCGGATCGACCACGCTCGCCACGTACTCGAACCTCAACAAGGCCACCGGGTACGTCGCGAAGTCCTTCAGCCTGTCGGCCTTCGCGGGCACCACGGTCGCCCTGAAGTTCAGCGGCGTCGAGGACTCCTCGCTCCAGACCAGCTTCGTCATCGACGACACCGCCGTCACGACCAGCTGATCCGCTTCCCCTGTTCGATCCGGCACCCCGCACGCGCCCCCAGGCGTGCGGGGTGTTCCGGTTTCCTCAGCTGAGCGGGTCCAGCGTCAGATAGGCCTGCTGCGGATTGCCGTCGTTCACCAGGGACTCCTGGGCGCCGACGTCGTCGAACGCGAACGCGTACGCCTTGCCGTCGGCCATCTGCGCGTGGATCTTGCGCGCGTAGTGGTTGGTCACCGTGTCCACGTAGAAGTTCGCCGTGGTGGTGTCCGGCTGGTTGGGGTTGACCAGGAGCGTGGAGCGGTTGAAGCCCGCGCACAGCGTGCGTGAGATCGGGCCGCGCACCAGGTCGTTGGGGGCGTCGAGGTACTTGTAGCAGCCGAAGATGCTGGCCGCGTCCGGCTTCTGGAAGGTCGTCACGACCGCCCCGGAGCTGTTGGTGAAGTTCATGACGTTGCCCGACACCCGGCCGTAGTACTTCGTGTTCGGCTGGTTCGCGAACGGCGTCACGGTCAGTGTCGACGACGCGTACTTCGACCAGACACGGTTGATGTAGTCGTCCATCACGGTGCTCGGCAGGGCGCCCGTCTCGATCCCGTACGTCGGTGAGAGCGCTCGCAGAACCGTGCCGTCGGACCGGGTCTGGATCAGGTTGGCCCAGCCGCCCGGCTGTCCGCGCAGCGCGTTGAAGAACCCGGTGTAGCCACCCGACTTGAGATGCCCGGTGGAGGCCGTGCTCCCGTCGGACCGCTGCACGCCGACCGCGTACGGCGCGGAGAACATGTCCACCTGGGTGCTGTTGATCCACAGCCCGGAGTCGTTCAGCGTGTACTCGGACCAGTTGAAGAGGATGTTGCGGTTCGGGTCGGTCGGGTTCTGCACCGCCGGCTGCACCAGGCCGCCGGTGGTCAGCTTGAACACCAGCTTCTGGCCGTACGAGAAGTAGATGCGGCCCGAGAACTTGGGGATCCGGATGGTGCTGGACTGCCCGGCCGCCGGGCCCGCGATCGACGCGTCCGGCGCCGGGGTGGGCGGGTTGCCGCCGGCGGGCCAGGCGTGGAACGTGCCGCTGGCGTCGGCCCAACCCTGTTGGCCGGTGGCCAGGTTGGTGCCCAGGTTGTAGATGTAGACCGCGTCACCGCGGCCCGAGCTGTTGGTGATCTTCAGCGGGATCGTGGCGGGCACCGCGGCGTCCGCCGTCAGCGGTGTGGCCAGCGCGAGCATGGTGGCCACCGCGGTCGCGGCGCCCAGTCGGCGCAGGAGTCTGGCGAGCACTACTCACCTCCGTGTGGGGGGTGTACGAAAATTGGTCCGTACCTATGTGAGAGCGCTCTCAGAGTCGCGCCGAGGCGCGGGCATGTCAATGAGTTGAACGAAAGGTGCCCACGGCAACTCGCGCCGTGGGCACCCGCGTTGAATCAGTGAAAGCGGTCCGCCGATCAGAACGTGCGGTCCAGCAGGTCGAGCAGCGCGACCCAGTGACGCTCGTCGGCCTCCGCGTCGTACGCCGAGGTGTCGGCCTGCGTGTAGCCGTGGTGCGCGCCCGGGTAGACCTCGCAGCGGTGCCGGACGCCGGCCGCGGTGAGCGCGTCCTCGAACCGCTTGATCTGGTCCTCGGGCAGCGAGGGGTCCTGGTCGGCGTGGCCGAAGTACAGCTCGGCGGTGATGCGTTCGGCGGCCAGGTGCGGGCTGTCCGGGTCGTCGGTGGCCAGCCGTCCGCCGTGGAAGCCTGCCGCGGCCGCCACGCGGTCAGGGTAGGCACCGGCGGTGTACAGCGCCAGCCGGGCTCCCATGCAGTACCCGGTGATCGCGACCGGCCCGTCGGCGACCAGCGGGGACTCGGCCAGCCAGCGCAGATAGGCACCGGCGTCCCGCTCGATCAGTTCGGGATGCCGGGCCAGCCCCATGATCAGCGGGCCGACCTTCTCGAAGATCTCGGGGCGTCCGTCGTGATCGATGAACTCGGGCAGCTCGACCACCGGGGCGCGGCCCTGCCGGTAGAACACGTTCGGCACCAGGACCGTGTAACCCGCCTCGGCCAGCCGGTCGGCCATGGACTTGAGGTGCGGGCGCAGCCCGAAGGCGTCCTGGTAGAGCAGCACGGCCGGATGGGGAAGCCCGTCTCCGGGATGCGCCAGATAGGCGTCGGCGATGCCGTCCTCGGTGGGGATGTCCACGGCTGTGCCCTGTACAGCGGTCATGGCGGGGGTGCCTCCGTGCGGATCGGCGCCGGACCGCCTGCCGGCCCGGCGCGGCGTGTTCCGATCATCGTGGCACGCCCGCCCACGGCCCCTCCGCCGGGGTCACTCGAAGCCGAACCGGGGTCACTCGAAGCGGGAGACGTCCCCCGCGCCCTTGCGGACGATCTCGGCCTCGCCGTTCGAGAAGTCGATGACGGTCGTCGGTTCCGTGCCGCAGTCCCCGGAGTCGACCACCGCGTCCAGCACGTGGTCGAGCAGGTCCTTGATCTCCCAGCCCTGGGTCATCGGCTCCTCCTCGTCGGGCAGGAGCAGGGTGCTGGACAGCAGCGGCTCGCCCAGCTCGGCCAGCAGGGCCTGGGTGACGACGTGGTCGGGGATGCGCACGCCCACGGTCTTCTTCTTCGCGTGCAGCAGCTGGCGCGGCACCTCCTTCGTCGCCGGGAGGATGAACGTGTAACTGCCGGGCGTGGAGGCCTTGATGGCGCGGAACACGTCGTTGTCGATGTGCACGAACTGGCCCAGCTGGGCGAAGTTCTGGCACACCAGCGTGAAGTGGTGCCGGTCGTTCAGCTGCCGGATCGTCTTGATCCGCTCCAGGCCGTCACGGTTGCCCAGCTGGCAGCCCAGCGCGTAGCAGGAGTCGGTCGGATACGCGATCAGCGCACCCGAGCGCACACTGTCCGCGATCTGGGAGATGGTGCGGGGCTGCGGGTTGTCCGGATGCACGTCGAAGTACTTGGCCACCCGCCGAGCTTATGCCGTGCCCGCGCGGGCCGCCGCACGGGCCCGTTGCCACCCGTCGGTCCGGCGGGTGTGTACCCCGGCGAATCAGGGGAAGCCGACGAGAGCGCTCGGGTCTCTCCCCCGAACCCGGGCAGGACCGGCTCCGCCCGCGGCCCACCTCCGGGGCCGCGGCGGGGCGGTTCCCCGCTCTTGGATCGCGGTTCTCAGCTCTTAGTTCGCTGACCCGCGCAGCCGTACCGGCACTTCCTGCCAGCCGAAGGCGATGAACGACGGCACCTGACGAAGTTCGTCCGCGTCCACGGCGAGCCGGGCGTCCGGGAAGCGGCCGAAGAACGCGGGCAGGGCGGTCAGGGCCTCCACGCGGGCGAGCGGTGCTCCGATGCAGCGGTGCACGCCGATGCCGAACGACAGGTGGTCGTCGGCTCCGCGGGCCGCGTCGAAGACGTCCGCGTCCGGGCCGTAGTGCGCGGGATCGAGCCCGGCCGCGGCGTACGTGGTGATGATGGCGTCCCCGGCCGGGACAGTGACGTCCCCGACGGTGAGGTCGGTGACCGCGAACCGCAGCGGCAGCGAGGCGATGGACGGGTGGACGCGCAGGGTCTCGTCGACGACCGCGTCCCAGCCGATCCTCCCGGCGCGCACGTCCGCCAGCTGCTCGGGGCGCTTGAGCAGCGCGACGATCGCGTTGCCGATGAGGTTGACCGTCGTCTCGAAGCCCGCGCCGATCACCAGCAGCAGCGTGTACAGCAGTTCCTCGTCGCTGAGCCGGTCGCCGTCCTCGTCCCGGACCCGGATCAGTTCGGTGGTGAGGTCGTCGCCGGGGTGCTCGCTGCGGTGGGTGATCAGCGCGGGCAGTACCGTGCCGATCTGCTGCTGCACGAACGCCGCGTGCTCCGGGGACGGGTCCGAGGTGTCCATGATGGCCGCGATCAGCCGCCCGGTGTCGTCCACCAACTCGTCGGGCACACCGAACAGTTCGCAGATGATCCGCATCGGCAGGGGATGGGCGAGGGCCGCCCTGATGTCGACCACCTCGGCGTCGTCGGCCGCGACCGCGTCGAGCAGCTCGGTCGTGATCGCCTCCACCCGGGTGCGCATCGCCTCGGTGCGCCGGTGGGTGAAGCTGGGCGCGACGAGTTTGCGCAGGCGGGCGTGGTCGGTGCCGTAGGTGGAGAGCATGTTGATCACGCCGACCCAGCCCAACACCCAGCCCCAGGACGGGTGTTCGCCGATCTCGGACCACAGGTTCCAGTGCAGCCTGGGGTCCTTGCTGACCTGCGGGTCGAGGATCAGTTCCTTCAGGGTGTCGTAGCCGGTGGGGGCCCAGGCGGGAATGCCGCCGGGCAGTTCGACGGGCACGATCGGGCCGAGGGCACGCAGCTTGGCGCTCTCGGCGGCCATGTCGGCGCCGAACGGGTCGAGGGCGATGCGGTCGGACACGGTCACGACGGGTCTCCTGGCTGGTCGGGGGAGCGCGGGCTGAACCGGACGGGCAGCGAGGTGAGCGAGCGATGGAAGGGACCCGGCCGCCAGGTCAACTCCGCGCGCGGTACGACGGGTTCGAGGTCCGGCAGCCACAGGGTGAGCCGCTCGATCGCCTCCGTCGCGATGAGCAGCGTGTGCTGCTTGACCGGGCAGGCGTGCGGACCCGCCGACCACGACAGGTGCGAGGCGTCGTTCGGATGCCGGCCGCTGACGACCTCCTGCTCGGCGAAGTGCGCGAGCGCGCCGTACGAGACGACGACCGGGATGGCGGGCTTGATCCACGCGCCGTGGAACGTCACGGGTGAACGGGCGTAGTGGATGCCGTAGTTGGCGAGCGGGGTCTCGTGGTGCAGGACCTCCACCACCGCGTCCATGACCGGTCGGGCGCCACTGGTCAGCGTGGAGTAGTAGACGGAGGTGCCGAGGATGCGGGACAGGGCGTTGGACACCAGGTTCGCGGTCGGTTCGTGCCCCGCGCCCAGGGTGAGGAACACCTGCCAGGCGACCTCCTCCGGGGTCAGCCCGGCCGGATGGTCGAGGAGCCAGCTCGGCAGGTCGTCGCCGCGCAACTCGGCCTTCGCGGCGATCAGTTCGAGGACATAACCGCCGAACTCGGCCTCGCCCTCGGCCGCTTGGGCGCCCCCCTCCATCATCATGCCCAGTGCCCGGTCCAGCCGCGCGCTCTGGCTGTCGGGCAGTCCGAACAGGCTGTTGAACACCAGGGCCATCAGCGGCCTGGCGAACTCGCCCACCAGATCGGCCTCTCCGCGCGGCCCGATCCGGCTCACCAGCACATGCACCGCACGGTGCACCCGGGCCCGCAGGTCGTGCGGCTCGATCCGGTCGAAGGTGTCGATCAGCGAGGCACGGTAGCGGACGTGCGCGGTGCCGTCCGAGAACAGGGAGTTGGGCCGCCAGCGCATCATCCCCAGCACCGGCGAGTCCTCGGCGACCGTCGTCTCCCACGGCCGGGGATCGTGCGAGAACGTGTCGGTGTCGCGCAGCAGCTCCAGCGCGGCCCGCCGCTCGGTGACGACGTACGCCGGTACGCCCGGGGCGAGTTCGGCCCAGCCGACCGGTCCCTGGGCGCGCAGGGCGGCGTAGTAGCCGTAGGGGTCCAGCGCGAAGCCGTCCTCCCACAGGCGGACGGGTCGGGTGGGGCCGACGGGGGAAGTGGTGGTCACCGGTGCTCCGGAGGGTCGCGGTCGATCAGATGCTGGACCAGGGCGAGCAGCGCGTCGAGGGACGAGTCCGCGTCCCGGGCGTCACAGGTCACCAGCGGCGTGCCCGGCTCCAAGTCCAGGGCGGCGCGCAGCTGTTGCTCGGTGTGGTGCAGGGGCGCGTCCGGGAAGGTGTTGAAGGCGACGGCGTAGGGCAGCCCGCTCTCCTCCACCAGCCCGAGCACGTCGAACGAGGCGTCGATGCGACGGCTGTCGACCAGGACGAGCGCCCCGAGCGCGCCGTACGCGATGTCGTCCCACAGGGCCCGGAACCGCTCCTGCCCGGGCGTGCCGAACAGATACAGCACGATCCCGCCCGGCAGGCTGATCCGCCCGAAGTCGATCGCGACGGTCGTCGTCGACTTCTCCCGCACCCCGTCGAGATCGTCCACGTGGACGGACGCCTCGCTGAGCCGTTCCTCGGTGTGCAGCGGCCGGATCTCCGAGACGGAGTCGATGAGGGTCGTCTTGCCCACCCCGAAGGGTCCCGCGATCAGGATCTTGACCAACTCGCGGGCGGTGTCCGGCAGATGGATGCCGCTGGTGGTGCTGCCGCTAGTGGTGCTTGAGGGCGCGTAGGCCATCTGCGACTCTCTTCAGCAGGTCGGGGTCGAAGCGTTCGGCGGGCGGGATCGGGGCGCGGGCGAGGACCAGGCTCAGATCGACGAGACCGGCGGCCAGGACGCGCACCGCGGACACGGGCAGCTCCAGCAGGGCCGCCGCCTCCAGCACCGTCAGCGAACCGCCGTACAGGGCGTCCAGCAGGGCGAGTTGAGCCGCGGGCAGGTCGGCGGGGGCGGGCTCGCCGCTGCCGCTGAGGACCGTCAGCCGTTCCAGATGCGGGCGGGGCCACCCCGCCGGTCGACAGATACGCGGGAACGAGAGGACGGCCGCCGCGGCGGCCCGTCATGCCGGCGCGCCGCCGTCAACTCCCCGCGGAGCGGCGGCCATCGCCTTCTCGCCCAGCCGCGCCACCTGCGAGTGCACCCGGTGCGCCAGCAGGTCCAGCCGCACCTCGGTGTCGCCGTAGGCCGCCACACAAGTCCCGTGATCCGTGGGGACGATGAGGACGTACCCGTGGTCCGACTCGATGACGACCTGCCGTATCTCGGCCCGGTCCCGGTCGGCGAACGCCGCCGCGGCGGTACGGCACGCCCCCTGCACCGTGCTGGTGATCGCGGCCACCCGCTCGCCCGAGGCCCGGGACAGCGCGTCGGTGTACCCCCGCACCAGCCCGTCCCGGGTCAGCAGCACCGCCGCCACCACATGCGGCACCTCCAGGATCGGATCGAGCGCCCATGCCGTGTCGCCCCCATCGCGGCTGATCATCTAGCCGCTCCCCCTTCGTAGTGGTTCGGATGTGTGTCGTGCGCTGTGACTGTCCCGCCTGGCCCGGCCCGCTCTCCTACGGCGGTCTCGGCGTCGTCGAGCGCGGCGCGCGCGGCGGCGGTGCCGGACTGGAGGGCGCCGAGTGCGGCGGCGGCCTGCTCCGGGCGGCGCTCGGGCTGATGTGTCTCCGGCCGGGGTGCTTCCGGCACGGCCGGTGCGACCGGTGCGGCGTCGGCCGGGGTGCGGCGACGGCGCCGCGGCAGGCCACCGGCGTCGGGCACGGCCTGATGCCCGGACATGTCGGCGGCATCCCGCGCGGCTCGCTCGGCCCGTTCGGTCCGCTCGTCGCGCTCGGAGCCGTAGGAGTGGGCCGGTGCGGTGGCGGGCGCGCGGGTGGGTGCGGGGGCCCGGCGGGTCGAGCGCGGGGCGCCGGCCGCGGGCGGCTGCTGCTCGGGGTCGATACGGCTGAGGAGATGGCTGTCGATCCGCAGGACCGCGCGGACACCGCCGTACGGCGAGGGCGAGGAGACGTCGACGCTCAGGTCGAACTGCCGGGTCAGGCGGCCGATCGCGGCGAACCCCATACGCGGCGGATCACCCAGGTCGGTGAGCAGGATCGGGTCGGAACCGGCCACCATCCGCCGGGCGTGGTCGCGTTCGTCCTGGGTCATGCCGAGCCCCGCGTCGTCGACGGTGACGCAGGCGCCGTGATGGACGTGCTCCAGGTTGACCACGACCTCGGTGTCCGGCGCGGAGTGCCGTAGCGCGTTGTCGAGGAGTTCGGCGACGATGATCGCGACCGGTTCGACGGCGTGCGAGACGAGCGCGGTGCCGGCTTCGAGGTGGTTGTGCACCCGCACGCGGTGGTACCCGGCGAGCCGGGCCTGCCCGCCGGTGACGGCCTCGACGAGGTGTGACTCCTCGCGCGCGAGCCCGACCCACGCCCCGCACACGACGGCCGCGACCTGCGCACGGCGCAGCGACTGCTCGTTCTCGTGGTCCAGCATGAACAGGGTCTGCGCCAACTCGGGGTCGTCGTACCGCTGTTGGAGCGAGCGCAGGGCGTCCTGCAAGCGGTACAGCGCGGCCTGGATCTCCCGGGTGGCCCCGCGCATCCCGGCCTGCGCGGCGGCGTCGACGCGGGTGCGCTGCGCGGCGAGCTCCGAACGCGCCGCTTTCAGCACGCTCTCGAGGGCGATCCCGAGGGGCGAGCCGATGAACTGCGGCTGCGCGGGCCCCGGCACGGTGACCCGGGGATGCGTGAGGTGCCGGGCGGCGGCCGGAATCCGCTGCGAGGCCAGATGCTCGACCTCGGCCGCCAACGCCGCCTGGACACCGTCCAGTCGGGCCCGTAGCTGGGCGATCTCCTCATGCTGCAAGGCGCGTTGACGCCGCGACCGCAACAGCCCGGCACCGAGCGCCAGCGCGGACAGCGTGCCGGCGGCGAGAGCACCGGCCACCAGGTCCGGTAATTCGGTCATCGAATCGAGTCCAAGCGAAGTCGGGCAGGGCTGGGTCGGGGCCCTTGAGGCTTA
>Ga0307510_10004933_pt1 | contig 15792 bp, 7 predicted proteins | sample 12_EM_MG_FD_207224 | JGI IMG/M metagenome (GOLD analysis project Ga0307510, IMG submission 207224) | Populus trichocarpa ectomycorrhiza microbial communities from riparian zone in the Pacific Northwest, United States - 12_EM | ecosystem: Host-associated > Plants > Roots > Unclassified | place...
GGCCCCGGCGACAGCACCCGGGTCGAGTGGATACGGATCGCTCGGTCAGCCGGCGGACGACACAGCCTCCTCCTGCTGTTCCCTGACACGTTCCGCCCAGACGACGAGGCGCGGATCACGCGCGAGGTCCGCGAGTTTGAGTCGTACCCCGTACGCGCTCCACTTGCTGACCACGGTCATCAGGCCGACGGAGTCCAGTCCTTGGGCGATCAGGTTCGCCTCGGTGTCGACCTCCGTCTCGGCGCGGCGCAGGGCGTCGGCCACATCCTTGCGCATGGTCTCCAGGCCCAACTCGGTCTGCCCCGCGGCCACGGCGGCGACCACACTCCGTGAGACGCTGCGCAGTTTCTCGCAGGTCTCGGTGAACTCCCGCTCCGGCACGGACTGGCCGACGATCCCCGCTCCCGCCCGCAGCCAGGTGCGGCCGTCCTGCTGGTACACCGAACGCAGCACCAGGGCGGCGTCGAACGTGCCGTCCTGTCCCACGGTGAGGACGGCTCCGCCGTACAGTCCCCGTGGTTCGGTCTCCAGCCGGCGGATGGTGTCGTACGCCTCGGATTTGGGGATGCCCGCGGCGGTCACGGCCGGGAAGAGCGAGCCGAGCGCGTCCCATCCGTCGCGTCCGAGGGCGAGCCGCCCGTGGAGTTCGGAGGCCAGGTGCTGGGCGGTGCCGCGCGGTTTGACGCTCATGTAGTCGACGACCTGTACGGTGCCCGGCGCGCAGACCGCCTCCAGTTCGTCGAAGGACGTGCGTACGGTCACGGCGTGCTCGTAGACCTCCTTGGGGTCGTCCAGGAGTTCGCGCCGCAGACGGGTGTCCTCGGTCGCGGCTCCCGTGAGCGCGCGAGTGCCGGCCAGCGGTTGGGTGCGGACGCGGCCTTCGGCGTCGACGGCGAGCACGATCTCCGGGCTGAACCCCGCGGCCCGCAGGCCGCCCAGCCGGAGCAGGAAGGAACGGGCCGGTGTGTTGCGCCGCCTGCCGAGCAGATAGGTCGAGGCGATGTCGACCGGCTCGGATATCGGCACCACCCTGGACAGGATGACCTTGCGCAGCGAGCTGTCGTGGATCTCCCGTACGGCGCTGTGCACCGCCTTGCGGTACAGCTCGTCCTCGTCGTCCAGGTCTACGTCCACCAGGGGAGCCGAGCGCGGGTCGGCGCCGTCCGACGCCGTCAGGGCCGCGACGGCGGGCTGCGCGTGGTCGGGGTCCACGGTGCGCACGGTGGCGGTCCCGTCGTGCAGACGTATCTCGGTACGGGGGACGAAGAGGCGCAACAGGACGGTATCGGGGGTGAGTTCGCCGAGGGCCGGCGTACCCGCGTAGGCGAGTTCGAAGGCCACGGTCCCGTACGCGCGCCAGTCCGCGACCGGAACGTCCGCGAGCAGTTCCCGCAGGGCGGGGGCGGGGTCGTCGGTCCACGGGACGGAGCGGCCCCCGTCCGGGCCGACGCTGCGGACGTGCGTGGCGGTGACCGTCAGTTCCACGACGGCTCCGAGCGCCACCGACCAGGTGTCCTGGCGTTCGTACAGCACGCAGGGCTCGTCACCGGCCAGGGCGGTGGCGCGGACGGCGGCCGACAGCGGGTCTCCCGCCACAGGCACCGAACTGGTCTGGTAGTGAAGGGGGGAAGACATGCGGGACTCCCTTGTCGATCAGGTTGAGGTCGGTTCGTGGTCCGTCGCCAGCGCCGCGAGCGCGCGCCGGTCGATCTTTCCGACTCCGGTCAGCGGCCAGGACATGATCGTCTCGACCTGCTGCGGCCATTTGAAAGAGGCGATCCCCCGGTCCCGGAGGAACTCGCCGAGTGCCGCCGGGTCCGGAGCGCGGTCGGGTCGATCGCCGTCCGGGGCGGGAGCCAGGAGGAGACAGGCGCAGACGCGCTCGCCGAGTACGTCGTCGGGGATTCCGATCACCACGGCCTGTGCCACCGCCGGGTGTGCCATGAGGTGCTGCTCCACCTCCTCGGGGGAGACCTTCTCCCCCGCCCGGTTGATCTGTTCCTTCACCCGTCCTTCTACGACGAAATTGCCGTCCGGCGTACGGCGCACCAGGTCGCCCGACCGGTAGAAGCCGTCCGCGGTGAAGGCCCGGGTGTTGTGTTCGGCGGATCGGTAGTAGCCGCGCAGCGTGTAGGGGCCGCGGGTGAGCAGTTCCCCGGTCTCGCCGTCCGGGACGTCGGCGCCGTCGGGACAGACGACACGTGTTTCGTCGGCGGGTGAGACGGGTCGGCCTTGAGTGGTGGCCACGATGTCCGACGGGTCGTCGAGTCGAGTGGCGCACAGGAGTCCTTCGGCCATACCGAAGACCTGCTGGAGGTCACAGCCGAGCTCGGTCGGGAGCAGGCGGGCGGTCGGCTCAGGCAGGCGCGCGCCACCGACCTGGACCAGGCGCAGACTGGTGAGGTCCGCGCCCACCCACTCCGCCGCCCGGCTCCACAGCGCGGCCAGCGGTGGAACCAGTGCGGTGACGGTGACGCGCTCGCGCTCGATCAGCGGGAACACCTCGGGCGGGCTCGCGTTGTCGGCGAGGACGGTCGTGGCGCCGGCGATGAGCGCGCCGACCAGTCCGGGGCAGGCCAGGGGGAAGTTGTGGCCGATCGGGAGGACCGCGAGCTGGACGTCCGCGGAGCTCAGGGCACAGACCTCCCCCATGGTGCGGGCGTTGTACCCGTAGTCGTCATGGGTGCGGGGAATGAGTTTGGGCAGGCCGGTGGAGCCTCCGGACAGCAACAGCAGTGCGGGGCCGGAGGGGTCCGGGGCCCGCAGTCCGACGGGCTCGCGGGCCAGGGTGTCGTAGGCGACCGCCTCTCCGATGCCGTCCGGGTCCCCCACGATCACCACATGCCGCAGTGACGGGCACTTCTTGAGCAGTGCTCGTGCGGTGGGCCGGTGATCGTGTCCGTCGAGTTCGTCCACGGTCACGTACGCGACGGCCTCGGAGAGGTCGCACAGATGCCGCAACTCGCTCTCGCGGTGTCCTGGCATTGCCAGAACGGGCAGGGCACCGAGGCGGAAGCAGGCGAAGGCCAGCACGGCGAACTCGACTCGGTTGGGCAGATGGACGAGAACCCGGTCGCCCGGCCGGATGCCCGACGCCACGAGTCCAGCCGCGATCCGGTCGGCCTCCGTGTCGAGTTCGGTGAACGTGAGACGTGACCTGGCGTCGATGAGGGCCGTCCGGTCGCTGTGTTCGTCCGCCGCGTCGCGCAGCAGTCGCCCGAGGGGAATGCCGCGCCAGAAGCCGGCCTGCCGATAGCGCGCCGCCTCCGTGGCCGGCCAGGGGACGAAACCGTCCAGCATGGGAGTCCTTTCCGCTGGGAGGGTGGGAATGCCGGGCACCGATCCACGGCCGGGTCCCGGACCGAGCGGTCCGGGACCCGGCGGGTGCCCGTGTCAGACGGGCTTGGCCTCGATGAGCGACTCGGCGTCGGGACGCAGGTCGGCACGGGACAGCGCGAGCCCCGCGCGCTCGAACAGCGCGCAGTACTGGTCCGGTGTGCGCAGCCGAGCCTGCAACAGCACGAACATGTACAGGTCCAGGGCCCGTACGTAGTGGGTGCGGTCCTCACCGGTGGGCATGTGCCCGACGATGACGAGCCGGGACCCGGGGCTCATCGCCTCCCGGACGCGGCTCAGGATGCGGACGGACTCCTCGTCGTTCCAGTTGCCGATGACGCGGGAGAGCAGATAGACGTCACCGTTGCCCGGAACTCCGTCGAAGAAGCTGCCGGCGGTCACGCTCGCCCGGTCGGACACCCCGGCGTCGGCAAGGAGCTTGTCCGCGCCGCGCACCGCGTTGGGCAGGTCGAAGACCGTGCCGGTCAGGTGGGTGTGCTCGGTCAGCAGCCGGGCGAGCATGGCACCGCGTCCGCCGCCGACGTCGACGACGTGGGCGCCTTCGGGGAAGGTGTAGCGGGCGTTGACCGTCTGTCCGGCGGCGGACTCGGCCATCGCTCGGTGGAAGGCGCTGGAGAAGTCGGTGTGGGCCGGGTCGGCCATGTACTCCCACGCGGAGCGCCCGTACGCGGCTTCGAAGGCCGGCCGGCCGGTGCGGGCCGTGTGCGCGGAGTGTGCCCAGGTCCTGGCGAACTCCTCCATGCCGGTCAGCCGGCACATCTCCCGCATGCTCTCCGGGCTGTCGCTGCGCAGTACCTGGCCGACCTCTGTGAGGGCGAACCGCCCGTCGCCCTGGTCGGACAGGACCCCGGCCGCGCAGGCCGCCTGGAGGAAACGGCTGAGGGCCTCGGGCTCGGCGTCGGTGAGGTCGGCGAGTTCGGCGGCGGTACGCGGGCGGTCCAGGTGGTCGGCGACGCCCAGGTCGGCGAGGGCGGAGACCGCAGCGGATATCCATCCCGCCGACACGATCTCGATCAGACGCAGGCGGGGCGGAATGGCGGATTGCGGCTGGGTCATCAGTGATCCTGTTCGTCGGAAGTGGCGGGGGCGTCGGGGGCGAGGGAGGACTCGGCGGCCTGGGCCAGGAATCCGGTGGGTGTCAGCCGCTGGTTCAGATACAGGCGTCGTACCGAGAGCTGGGTGCCGAGCAGGTCGCGGACCTCGGCCGCGAGGCGCATCAGGAGCAGGGAATCTCCGCCGAGGTCGAAGAAGTTGTCGTCGGGGGCGATCCCCTCGACGCCGAGCAGGCGCTCCCACCGGGCGATGACCTGGAGGAGTCGGGCGTCGGCCGTCGTCTCCGCTACGGCCGTCACGGGCACGGGGCGCGCGGTTTCGCCGGCGGAGCGGCGGGACGACGGGACGGGGCCGCCCTCGGGAACCGGGCCTGGCGGCGGCGGGTCGATCCACTGGCGCCGTCGCTCGAAGGGGTATCCGGGCAGGGGTACGAGGCGCGGGCGGCGGGTGCGGCGGTCGGTGAGCCGCCAGGTGTCCGCGGCGGTGTCGGTTCCGTACCGCCAGAGGGAGCCGATGGCCTCCAACAGGAAGACCTCGTCGGTCTGTTCGGCGTAGGCGTGCCGCAGCATCGGTGCGACCGCTGCTTCCGGGCCCAGTACCTGGCGGGCCAGCTTGGAGAGGCCGCCGCCCGGCCCCGCCTCCAGCAGCAGCGGGGCGGGATCGTCCGCGCCGAGTGTGCTCAGGGCGTCGGTGAAGCGCACGGTATGGCGGCAGTGCCGTATCCAGTGGTCGGGGTCGGTCGCCTGCTCCGGTGTGGTCCACGTTCCGGTGAGGTTCGAGACGTAGGGAATCTGCGGGGCCTTCAGGGGAAGCCGGGCGATCAGGGTGCGGTACTCGTCCAGGACGGGGTCGAGCAGCGAGGTGTGGACGACCGAGGGAATACGCAGGCGATGGTGGTCGGCGCCCGCCGCGGCGAGTCGCTGTTCCAGGCCCATGACGGCCTCGGTGGTGCCCGAGACCGTGCACGCCTCCGAGGAGTTCACGGCGGCGATGGCGGTGTCGGGTCCGAGGTATGGCGTCAGGCGTTCCTCTCCCAGGCGGACGCTGAGGGTGATGCCGCCGACCGAGGCGAAGAGGCGTTCGCGTTCGGCGACCAGGGGCAGGACGTCTTCGAGGGTGATGACGCCGGATAGGCAGGCGGCGGTGTACTCGCCGAGGCTGTGGCCCAACAGGGCCGCCGGGGCCAGGCCGTGGCTCTCCAGCAGCCGGGCGAGCGCGTACTCGGTGGCGACGATCGCCGGGAACGCGGCGGACCGCAGCCCCGTGGCCACTCCGTCGAGGCGAGCGGTGTGCTCGCCCAGCGCGGTCCTCGCCACGGATGCCGGCTCGTGCGCGGCGCCCGGCGCCCCGTACAGCGCGGTGCGCAGGTCGTGTCCGAGCACGGGGTGCAGGATGCGCGCGCAGTCGTCGATGACGTCCCGAAAGATGGGTTCACTGTCGTAGAGGCCGGCGCCCATGCCGTCGTAGTGCACGCCTCCGCCGGGAAGCAACAGAGCCAGGGGGCGTGCCATGGCTGGGAGTTGAGGTGTGTGGGGCGGAACGCGCAGCCTTTCGGCGGCCATCCGCAGATCGCGTACGACCAGTGTGCGGCGCAGCGGGTGGAGAGTACGGCCGCTGTTCAGCGTGTGCGCGACATCCGCTGGATCGAGTTCGGGGTGGGCGTCGAAGTGGTCCGCCAGGTTCCGCGCCAGGGTGTCCAGTGCGGCCGGGGTGCGGGCGGAGAGGGTCAGCAGGGTGGGGGCCGGGTCCTCCGGCGCTGTCCGGTCCGCGGGGCGGGTGGTCGGCGGCTGTTCCAGGACGGCGTGCGCGTTGGTGCCGCCGATACCGAAGGAGCTGACCGCGGCACGGCGGGTGCCGGGGATCCGCCACGGGCCCTTGCTCGTCGCCACCTCGAAGGGCGCGTTCTCCCAGTCGAAGAGCGGGTTGGGCCGCTTGTGGTGCAGGGTGGCGGGAACGACCCCGTGTTCGAGGGCGAGGACGGTCTTGATGAGTCCGGCGATGCCCGCGGCGGCGTCCAGGTGGCCGATGTTGGACTTCACCGAGCCGATGAGGCAGCTCCCGGGATGGCCTCCGGACCGGTCGAACGCGTCGCGCAGCGCGGTCAGTTCGATCGGGTCGCCGACCGGGGTGCCGGTGCCGTGCGCTTCCACGTAGCCGATGCTCGCGGGGTGGACATCCGCTTCCGCGAGGGCGGAGAGGATGACCTCGGTCTGTCCTTGCGAACTGGGCGCGGTGAAGCCGACCTTGCGGTCGCCGTCGTTGTTGATCGCGGTGCCGAGGACGACGGCACGGATGGTGTCGCCGTCGGCGAGCGCGTCGTCGAGCCGCTTGAGGACGACGGCGCCGGCTCCGTCGCCCTGGCTCATTCCGGCGGCGGCGGCGTCGAAGGCCCGGACCCGTCCGTCGGGCGAGTACGGCCCGTCCTCGACGTAGCGATAACCCAGCCTGGCCTGCGGGTTGATGGCCGCTCCCCCGGCCAGGGCCAGGTCGCAGCGGTGTGCGAGCAGGTCCTGGCAGGCGAGGTGGACGGCGACGAGCGAGGTCGAGCAGGCGGTCTGCACGTTGATGCTGGGGCCGGTCAAGCCCAGGAGGTAGGAGACGCGGGTGGACAGAGTGCCCGGGGAGTTCCCGGAGAGGGCGGCCATCTGGTCGAGGGAGCCCGGCTGGGTGGCGTACCAGGGTGCGAGGTTGGCGGCGTAGTAGCGGCTGAGTCCGGCACCGGCGTAGACGCCGACCGGGCCGGGGAGTCGGGAGGGGACGTATCCGCTGTTCTCGAAGGCGTGGTGGGCGACCTCCAGGAAGACGCGCTGCTGCGGGTCGAGGAGCGCGGCCTCCGCGGGGCGGTAGCCGAAGTGGTCGGCGTCGAAGCAGTCGGCGCCGTCGATCTCCCGTACGACACGCACGTGGTACGGGTCGTCGAGCCGGGCCGGGTCGCCGCCCGCGGCGAGGTAGTCCTCGTCCGTGAGCGGGGTGAGGCTGTCACGTCCCGCGACGAGGTTGTCCCAGAACTCCTCAACGGTGGCGGCGCCCGGGAAGCGGGCGGCGAGGCCGATCACCGCGATGCTGAACTCATGCTCCGGCGGGGGCTGTTGGGGTTCGCTCATGTGCGGGGCGCTCCTCGGTGCGAGGTCCTTCGGGCGGCGGCACGGCCGCGCGCGGCACGGCGTCGTTCGGCGCGTTCGGCCTCCTCGGCGGCGGTCAGGTCGGACTCCGAGGGCCGCGCCGGGGCCGCGCCGCCCGGGTCCTCGGTGCCGTCGTGGGCGTCGAGCAGTCGGGCCAGGTCGGCCACGGTCGGATGGGAGAAGAGGTCAACGACCCTGACCCGGCGGCCGAGTTCACGTTCCAACGCGGCCTGGACCCGCAGGGTGAGCAGCGAGTGGCCGCCCAGGTCGAAGAAGTTGTCCCGGGCGCCGACCTTCGGCACGCCGAGGACTTCGGCCCACACCCCGGCCACGACCCGCTCCAGGCCGTCGCGCGGGGCGAGGTAGGGGGCGGCGACCGGAACCTGCGCCGGCAGCGCGGCGAGGGCGGCCCGGTCCACTTTGCCCGAGGGCATCAGGGGCAGTTCGCGCATGACCTGCACCGAATGCGGAACGGCGTACTCGGGAAGCCGCTCGGCGGCGAAGTCGCGAAGCTGCGTCTCGGCCGGGGCCGGTCCGTCCGGAGCGCTCAGGCAGTAGGCGGCCAGGTGTCCGGCGCCCGGTGTGTCCTCCCGGAACAGGACCACGGCCTGACGTACGGCGGGGTGCCGGGCGAGTACCGACTCCACCTCGTCCAGTTCGATGCGGTAGCCGCGGATCTTGATCTGACGGTCGGCGCGGCCGAGGAACTCGATGACACCGTCGGGCCGGTAGCGGCCGAGGTCTCCGGTGGCGTAGAGCCGGGCGCCCGGTTCGTCGCCGAAAGGGTCGGGCACGAAGCGGTCCGCGGTCCGCCGGGGGTCACCCAGGTATCCGCTCGCCACCTGGACCCCGCCGACGTGGATCTCTCCGGCCACGCCGGGCGGCACGGGCCGCAGCCCCGGGGCGAGCACATGGATGCGGGCGTTGGGATTGGGCCTGCCGATGGTGACCCCGGTCCTGCGGCTGTCGCCCCGGTAGATCTCGCAGCTCACGCCGATGGTCGCCTCGGCCGGTCCGTACCCGTGGTACATGGTGCTGGCGGGCAGCCGGTCGCGGAACCGGGCGAACAGCTCCGGGGTGAGCACCTCTCCCCCGCACCACACATGCCGCAGGGTCGGCGCGACGGCCTCGATGCCGGGACGCTCCAGCATGGCGTCGAGCATCGTGGAGGTCACGTAGACGAAGCTGACGCCCTCCTCGGCGGCGACGGCGATCAGAGCGTCGGGGTCCTTGTCCGCGCCCGGTGGCGCGAGCACGAGCCTGGCCCCGCAACTCAGCGGCAGGAAGATCTCGTTGATGGAGATGTCGAAGCCGAGCGGGGCCTTGTGCAGCACGGCGTCCCGCGGCTTGAGGCCGAGCAGTTCCGACTGCCACGGCAGCCGGTTGCGGATCGCCGCATGCGTGATCATGGCTCCCTTGGGCTTGCCCGTGGAGCCGGAGGTGTAGATGACGTAGGCGAGTTCGCCGGGCCGGTGCACCGATGTCCATCCGGGGTTTCCGGGCGGTCGCTCCGTGGCCGCGGCGTCCGTGTCCGGGGCCAGTACCGGGGTCCCGCCCCAGTGGGGCGCGGCCGGATCGTCGTGCGAGAGCACGGCCGCGGGCGCGGCGTCGGCGACGAGGTCCTCGATCCGGCGGGCCGGCCAGGCCGGTTCCAGCGGTACGAAGGCGGCGCCTGTCTTCAGGACGGCGAGCAGTCCCACCACGAGGTGTGCGGAGCGTTCCAGATGCACGCCGACGAGTCGGCCGGGGCCCGCGCCGACCGCGGCGAGCCGCTCCGCGAGCCGGCCGGCCGCCGTGTCCAGTTCTCCGTACGTCCACCGGTCGGAGCCGTCGACGAGTGCCTCGGCCCGCGGGTGCCTTCGGGCCTCGGTCTCGAAGAGGCCGTGGAGTGTCTCGGGGGTCAGCAGATCGGGGCGGGCGGTGGCGTTCCATTCGCGCACGATCCGGTGCCACTCCTCGTCGGAGAGCATCGGCAGTTCGTCCACCGGGGTGTCGGGGTCTTCCACGGCCGCGGTGAGGAGCCGGTCGAGATGGTCGAGGAGCCGTTCCACGGTCTGCGGGGTGTACAGCTCCGTGCGGTAGGTGGCGCCCAGTTCGACGCCGGCGCCGGTGTCCACCGCCTCGACCGCGAGGTCGAAACGGGCGGTGCCGTTGTGGACCGATGTCTCCTCGACCTCGATGTCCGGCAGGTCGAGGGCGTGTATCCCGCTCGTACGCGAGGAGAACATGGTGTCGGCGAGTGGGTTGTGACCGGCGCTGCGGTGCGGGCGGACGTCCTCCACCACCCGGTCGAAGGGAGTGTCCTGGTGCGCGTAGGCCGCGAGGCATTCGGTGCGCACGCGTCCGAGGAGTTCACGGAAGCCGGGGCGGTCCGAGGCGTCGACGCGCAGGACGATGCTGTTGCCGAAGTTGCCGATCAGCTCGCCGAGACCGGAGGCGTCACGGTTGATGACCGGGGTGGCCACGGTGAGGTCCGTCTGCCCTGTGTAGCGGTGGAGAAGTGCCGCGTATCCGGCGAGCAGGGCCATGAACGGGCTGGCCGAGGCGGCGCGGCCGAGTGCGGTGAGCAGGTCGTGCGTGCCGGGGGTGAGTCGCCGGGTGACCCGCGCGCCCGCCTCGCCGGCGAGGGGTGGCCTCGGGAGGTCGGGCAGGGGCGCGGCGGTCGGCGGCGCGGGCGTGAGCCGCTGCCGCCAGTAGGCGAGGCCGTCGTCCGGTCCCGCCGCCTCGTGCCGGGCCCGCTGCTCCCGGTCCGCGTGGTCGCCGTACTGGAGGGGCAGCGGGGCGAACGCGGCGCCGCTCGTGGCGTCGAGGGCGGCCCGGTATCCGGCGGACGCCTCCGCGAACAGCGGCTGCCAGCTCAGGTCGTCGCAGGCTATGTGGTGCAGGACGACGAGCAGCAGGTGGCGGTCGGGAGCGGTGCGGTAGAGATGGAGGCGCAGGGGTGTCTCGGTGGCCAGGTCGAAGGGACGGGCCGCCGCCCGGGCCGCGACCGTGCGCCCCGCCTCGTCGGCGTCGGGGCCGGAGAGCGTCAAGTCCTCCTGGGTGAAGGGGACTTCGGTCGAATCCAGCGCGCTCTGGACCGGGATTCCGTCCTGGCCGGCGCGGTAGACGGTGCGGAGGATCTCGTGCCGCCCGGCTACGGCGGCGAACCCGGCCCTGAGCGCCACCGGGTCGAGCGGTCCGGACAACTCCGCGGCGACGGCCAGGTTGTAGGCGGCGCTGTCCGGGCGGGCGTGCTGGTGGAACCACATCCGGTACTGGGCGGAGGACAGCGGCGTGGCCTCCGGATCCCGGTCGACAGCGTCGGCCTCGGCGGGGTCGGGCACGGTGGACCCGGACCCGGTGACGTCCTGCCGGGCGAGCAGGCTGCGCAGGAGCCGGCGGCGTGCCGCGTCGTCATCGGTTCGGTGGCCGGCGGTGCCCCGCGCCGGATCGTCGGCGGATGCAGCGGACTGATGGCGCGTGTCGGCGGTCATGACAGGTCCTCCGGGGATGCTGTGGTGTGCGGTGGCGTGCCGAGTGCGGCGCTGACCTGTGCGTCGCTGAGGGCTGCCACATCGCGGTAGAGCCCGGCCACCATGTCCAGGCGTCCGGGGGCGCTCTCCTGGCGGCGCATCTCGGCGGCCATACCGGCGACCGTGAGGGTGCCGAAGAGTGAGCGTGCGGCGAGGCGTTCGCCCTCGAAGATGTCGCGCAGTCCGGTCAGGAGTCGCGCGCCCAGGAGCGAGTCGCCCCCGAGTGCGAAGAAGTCGTCGTCCGGTCCGACCCGGTCGAGTCCGAGCAGCCGGGCCCATTCCTCGACGAGCAGGTGTTCCAGCGGGGAGAGCCGGGAGTCCGCCACCGCGTCGGACGGGCTGTCGGCGTTCGGGGCCGCGGCAGCGAGTGCCGCCCGGTCGACCTTTCCGTTGACAGTGAGGGGGAACATGTCGACGCTCACGAACGCCGACGGGATCATGTGCTCGGGCAGCCGCTCGCCAAGGAAGATCCGGAGTTCCTCGGAGGTCGGCGGGTCGGCCTCGTCCACGTACCGCACGTGCGCGGCGAGGGCGCGCAGCCCCCTGCGGCCGGGAACCGGCACACCCGTGACGACGGCACGGTCGACGCCGGGATGGGCGGCCAGGGCAGCCTCCACCTCCCCGGGTTCGATGCGCTGTCCCCTGACCTTGACCTGGAGATCGGCCCGGCCGACGAACTCCAGGCTGCCGTCGGGCAGATAGCGGCCGAGGTCGCCGGTGCGGTAGAGGCGCTCACCCGTGCTCGGGTGGTGGAGGAAGGCGGCATCGGTGCGTTCGGGGTCCTTCCAGTAGCCCCGCGCGAGTCCGACGCCCGAGCAGTACATCTCGCCGGTCACTCCGTCGGGCCGCTCGCGCAGTCGCTCGTCGAGCAGGTGGTAGACGGTGTTCGCGATCGGCTTGCCGTACGGGATGGTGGGGCGGTCCCGATCGGTGCGGTCCACCGGGTGCCAGATGTTCCACAGGGTGGTCTCGGTGGGACCGCCGACGCTGACCAGCCTTGTGTGCGGGGCGAGTTCGGACAGGGCCCGGGCGGTCTCGGGCGGAATCCAGTCGCCGCCGGTGAAGGCGAGCCGCAGGGTCCTCAGAGCCGGGGCCGCGGCCGGGTGGTCGAGCAGCATCTCCAGCATGGCGGGCACGGAGTTCCACACGGTGACACCGTGCCCGCCCATCAACTCGGCCCAGTGGGCCGGGTCGCGGACTGCGTCGGCGTCCGGCAGTACCAGTGTGCCGCCGGCTCCCAGCACCCCGAGCAGGTCGAAGGCGGCCATGTCGTGGTGGAGCGCGGTGAGCCCGAGCACCACGTCCGCCGGGCCGATCGAGAAGGTCTCCGCCGTCTCCCGGAGGGCGTTCACCATGCCCCGGTGCTGAATCATCACGCCCTTGGGGGTCCCGGTGGACCCCGAGGTGAACAGGACGTACAGCAAGTCGTCCGGGTGCTGCGGGAGTTGGTCGACGGTGGGCGGCTCGGCGTCCGGCAGATCGCCGTCGACGTCGATCCGTCGCACGCCGTCGGGCAGCGGCGGCAGCGCGGCCCCGCTCCTGGCGAGGACCGTGTGCACACCGGTGCGATCCAGCAACTCCCGTATGCGCGCTTCGGGTTGGGCAGGGTCGAGGGGCAGATAGGCGGCACCGCCGAGCAGGGCGCCGTAGACGGCGACGGCCTGCTGCCAGCCCTTCTCCAGCAGGACTGCCACGACCGGGTCCCGCTCGCCGCCACCGTCGGTGAGGGCGGCGCCGACCTGTGCGGCACGCCGTAGGAGGTCGCCGTAGGTGAGGATCCGGTCCGAGGTGATGACGGCCGGTCGGCCGGGGCTGTCGGTGGCCCGCTCTACGAAGGCCGCGTGGGCGGGTACCCCGGGCAGCGGCCGGTTCCGGCCGCGCACGGCGGTACGGCGGGCCCGCTGGCCGGGCGGCAGCACGTCGAGATCCGTGGCGGTCCATGCTCCGTCTTCGGCGACCAGCCGGTCGAGCAGCAGCGTGAACGCCTCGAACATCGCGCCGGGCATGCCCGGCGGGAACAACTCCTCGACGACGTCCCAGTTGTGGACGAGCCGTCCCTGGCGTTCGTCGAGTTGGACGTCGAGGTAGACCTGCGGGGTCTGCGAAATGCCGTACACCTGTGTCCAGGCGCGGTCGAGGGCGGTGCCCTCGGGGTCGGCCCAGGCCAGTGTGCTGGTCAGGACCACAGGCATCTGGGCGTGCTCCATCCCGCCCTGCACACGCGCCAGTTCGCGCAGCATCCAGGCACCGCTGACCTCGGAGTGGCTGAGGTCCTCCCACAGCCGCCGCTGTACCCGGCCGGCCCGCTCGGCGAAGGTGCCGCCGCCGCGCTGGTCGATCTCGATGAGGGAGAAGGAGGCGAACTCGCCGACGAGACGGTCGACTTGGGGGTGGGTGGGCACGCGGTTCATCCGTGGCACGTTGACGGTGAAGTGAGCCTCGTCGCTCCAGGCGGCCAGGATCTCGGCGAAGGCGGTCAGCAGCAGCGCGGAGGGGGTGAGCCCCGCCGTCCGCCCTCTGTCCTTGAGGGTGTCCCAGTCGGCCCGGTCGAGGACGGCCTCGTGCCGGACGAACCGCGGAGTCGTGACGGTGACCGGGTCGGCGACGAGGGGAAGCCGCGGTGCGGGCGGCAGTTCGGCGACCCGCTTGCGCCAATACGCCTCGGCCTGCCGTCGGTCCTCACCCGACTCGGACGCCGACGCGTCGAGCACGTACTCACGGAAACCGGTGGTGAGGACGGGCAGCCGTACGCCCGGGGTCTCGTAGAGGCTGGACAACTCCCCCGACAGCACATGCCAACTGGCGAAGTCGCAGGTGAGGCCGTCGAATCCGATGAACACCCGGACGAGGTCGTCGCGGATCCGGGCGACGGTCACACCGAAGAGCGGCCACCGGTCCGCCGGCCGCACCTCGTGCGAGAGCCTGTCGCGCAGCGCCGCCAGTCCGCGGTCCTGTTCCGGAGCGCTCAGCTCGCGCAGGTCGACCAGATCCGGGGTGAAGGCAGGCGTGTCGGGCAACACCCGCTGGGTGAGCGACACGGGGTCGATGACGGCCCGCAGCATGTCGTGACGCTCCACCAACAGCCGCCATGCGGTGGCGAACCGGTCTACGTCCAACGCGCCGTCGAACTCGAAGTAGGCATGGGTCGACACATTGCCGAGCTCGAAGACATCACCACGCCCCAGGAGGTAGGCGCGCTGGGTGTCGGTCAGCGGAAACGGCTCGAAACGCGGGTCTACGACGGTCATCGGACATCCTGCGGCGTCACGTGCGGGCGGGGGTCGGGCCAGAGTTCGGCGATACGGTCGAGACAGGCGTCCCTGGTGCCCGACACCCCTGCCGAGTGCCAGCCGAGGGGAAGCGCGCGTTCGGCCTCCCACACCGAGTGCTGTCCCATGGCGTTGATCGCGACGATCCAGGAGCCGTCGGCCCCGCTGGCCGACTGGGGCGCGGCTACGGTGGCGACGCCCTCATGGAAGGGGCAACGCGCTCCCTCGGCCACGGGGGTGTTGTCGTCCTCGATGAAGTACTGGCGCCATTCGCGGTTCTCGGCAGCGCCGTACGAGCCCAGGTGGGGCGAGGGTTCCACCGCGTCGTACTTACGGAGCCGCGCCCGGATCGTGCGGCGCGCCGCCGCGCCGCGAGGAGACTCGGCCTCCAGGCCCTCGAACACCCAGCGCGGCTGGAAAGTAATCATGAACTGATCGGCGTGCCGGCTGCGACGGCGGTCGTGGACCGGGGTGTTGCAGACCACGAAGATCGGCGTACCGCCGAAGGCGAACTCCCACATCGGCTCGTCCGGATCGTTCGGCAGATCCTCGGGCCACGGCTGGGAGTCCTTGGCGACCAGGTAGCGCAGCACGGCCCAGAACCGGTCCCGATAGGCGTCCATCGACAGGGGCCGGTCCTCCGGACGGAACAGCACCACGAGGGACGTCTCCTTGCTCAGCGACCGGTACTCCTCCAAGTACCGGCGCAGGAGATCAGGAAGACTCGCCCAGTCGTCCTGACGGTCCGTCCCGTCGATGTATCCCAGCCGCAGCGTCGACTTCCGGGCCGCCGCCACGGCGAAGGTGCACGGAAAGAGATCCGTGCTCGACAGGACGGCCTCCAGGAATTTCCCGGCGCTCCCTGTACCCCATTCCGGGGTCTCTCCGATGGTGATTTCTTGCAGGGCTTCCAGCATCGCGTCCTTCTTCGCTCCACTCAGACGCTTCTTGCTTTCGGGCATGCCGAACCTCACTCCGCTCTCACAGGAAAAGGACCAGGGAAAAGAAGGGAGTGCGGTCAGCGTGTGACGAATTCCTGGAACATTTCCTCAGGAATGATCGGCTGGTGGTACACACACGTTCCGGAAAGAACCACGGACCCGTGCAGCCTCGACGTCGGGATGAGGAGTTTGTCGCCCTCGGAGAGCGCGATGCGGTGTGTGACGTTGTTCCAGAAGTGCATCTGTCCGCTCTCGACCATGACCAGGCGGTGCTCGTCGTGCACGTGTGTGGTGGAGGTCTCCTCGTGCGTCTCCACGAAGGTGTCCAGGTCCACCGTGATGTTCTCGGTGACGAGCTTGTTCTGGATGCCTTCCGCGGCGGTCTTGTAGTCCTCGATGCGGTCGGCCCACACCAGTTGTTCGGTCAGGTCGCCGTCCCATCGGCCCGCGATCCGGGCACTGTCGACGAAGCCCCTGTGGAAGGCGGCGATCACCTGGTCGCCGAAGAGGCCGGGGAGCGGGTCGAGCAGGCGGT
>Ga0307510_10004934_pt1 | contig 15791 bp, 17 predicted proteins | sample 12_EM_MG_FD_207224 | JGI IMG/M metagenome (GOLD analysis project Ga0307510, IMG submission 207224) | Populus trichocarpa ectomycorrhiza microbial communities from riparian zone in the Pacific Northwest, United States - 12_EM | ecosystem: Host-associated > Plants > Roots > Unclassified | place...
TTACTAACTGCTGGTCGGGATTATTTGTCAGACACCAGTCCCACGACTAGGCAGACACTTGTGCTCGTCGTGGCAGGTTCTATCAGTAGCTGGTTCGCAATGAACTCCACGAAACAAATGCATATTGCCGAGGGATACCGCAAACGTGATCGCGAGCTTTACGCAATACAAACTGCGCAGAAGGAGTTCCACGCCAAGTACCGCACCACGACTGGTACCGCAGAAGCGTCTGCTTCACAGGAGAAATCCTTCTAAATACCGTGCGGATATCTTGAAGACTCGAAAGCCATCAAAAAACTTCGCCACAGTTGGGATTAAAGGATGATGGTTCAGGTGGCTGTGGAGCTGGGGTTTTTCGCTTTTTATTCTTTTTGTGTTCTGTTTCACGATGGTAGCATTCGGTAGTAGGGTTTATGGTAAAGGTTTAGAATCTGAAGGTTTTGCTATACCTGGCACCACCTAAAATAACTTCTCTCCAATATGCTGCATGTGAATTGGCTGTGTTGACAATTTTGCTTGTGAACCATTGCACTCGGATACCAGGGCTAGTTCGTGAACACAAGGGCTGACAAAACTAACGACGATATTGGGAATAGAGCATGCACTAAGGAGTGTGTGAAGAATTCCTCGAACGCTTTCCGCTTTACTATTGGTTGAACTATCTATTTACCGTTTCTATTGGATATTTGCCACTTTAGCTCATGCTCAGAATAAATCTTAGCGTTCGCGGACTACCCATGCGCTAACAAGGCCTATAATTTAATTCGCACTACATTCTAGCATATTATGCACCATGGAACCGCACTAATATACCAAACATAACTCATATGGTATATCAAAAAAAGAAAAAGGAAAGGAAAGCAGGACTGAAAGGAACCATTCATCTCACTTTCCCTCAACCCTCTAATTTTGTAAGTAGATGGAGACGCATGGCGCGGTAGGCTCCCCAATCCCTATTCCTTATTCCCTGAACCTATATGAGAACTTCCCGCCCCCGCTTTCCCTTGATACTTGCATGGATGCCCCTTCTCTGTCGAACTCGCTGTAATCATCACTATAAACGTACCCCATTTTCCACTCATTCCCTTTAGAATCGTTGTCGTGATCCATCTCGTTTACATTGTCCTTTCCACCATCCCCACCCTCTCCGTCGTCGTCGTCGCTATTTCTTCGTGGTTGTGGGTCACAGAGGCCCAACCGATTTCACTGCTGAATCACTTCATAGAGCGGAATATGATCAGATTCGGTTACGCTACTCCAAAAATCATCCTTTCCGACTAGCCGTGCGGCGATTCTTATGAAGAATATGAATGGGGATGGGAGACGGGCTCCTTGCCATAAGGCTGTTAGGGGGGTTGATTATGTAATCAGAGGATGTCGTAATCAGCACGGGGGAATGGTATTGAAATGGCACAGGAGTTACATTTGGTGGTTTGTTGGTTTCGTTGTTTGTTAACTTAACTGACCTCTGTCGTATAACTACTCCTGTTTATTTATACGGTATTGAACACCTTTTTTTTAGACTGGTTCTCAAAGTTTTCCTATTGCCATTCACCTCATAAATTATCACTCGCTAGTTAATACCGTAGAATCTCGAAGAATTTAAAATTCCCTCCCTTCGCAGAGGGAGGAAAATGGTGGCAAAAAACGACCTGCTAAGAAACATGGAGGCAGAAAAACACCAAACCTTACTATAGGAGGTAACTCTAACGATAGAGCATAGAGTTCAATTGTTTGGGGTAAAACTGTAGCTTGCATACTAACTATAGAACAAACCACCTTCTTTGCAGTAGCTACGAGAGGAATCACGGCTTTCATATCAGGACAGTGAGATGCCGGGGCAATGTCCGACGAGTGCGAATCGTTCCTATCCACCGCTTGTCTCATCTCTCGCCCAACATATCCACCGAACAGGGATCAGCAACCCGACCTAGACCCCTGTCTTGTGACTTTGGACATCTCCGTCAGTCACTCAGTGAGCTCATACAAAACTGCAATATACCGAACTAAGGCTGCGAAGCCAGCATGGGTGAACGCAAGTCCTGCCGCCTAGGGAAGTTGTCCTCGGAGACGGAGTAAACACAGTGCTCGCTTAAATTGGGCAGGAATAGATTGGGGTCCTCGAGGTTCTTTCTTAGAATTTTGAGTTCGGGGAAGCATGCTGTTTGCCGGGCTCCCGAGACGTCCTAAGCTTCACCATTTAGCCAGAGGGAGTTGTCCGTGAAGGTGCTGCTATGGGCCGCAGTTGTGTGCCTCCTGGGGTCTGCTCTAGCGAGAGAGGCGTTATTGGGAGGATTGGGCTTGGTGTTGCGCTTGCTATAGTATCTATTCAGGGAGATGTTAGATAGGTTCGATTTTGGGGTGATAGGAGGAAGGGGTGTGGGAGAAGAAGAGCTGGCTGGGGTTTGATGGAGCTGAGTCGGGGGATGGAAGGTTAAAACACACTTATCGGCGGCAATGTTGACAGGAGCGGTAGTGCTCGCAGAGTGGACCTTATCGGCCATAATTTATTCTGGGGATGTTTTGATAAATAGGAGAAGAAAGAAAAATACCAATTGAGGGTGGAGGAGTTAGTGAATCCATGCTGGGTAGTAATTGAGACATCGTCGTCCTGGGTGGTAGAGCGTAGGGTCTTGTTAGGAACCCTCGGCCTCCTCTGACTCCTCCTGGAGAGAATGAGTTCGAAGAAGTAGATCCCCGATTACAGGATAATATAGCGACGCTGACCGCCATAGCTGTGATTATCAGTATTAGCAGGAGAGATTGTAGTTGGTAGATGCGTCGCTGGAAGAGGAGTTCATCGATGAGTAAGGTTATCTGTGCCGTCACGGGCTGTACTTGTTGGCCTGTATGCGTGCTTTGTGATTCGAGTGCTGTCGCAGTCAGTGGCCAGAGTTGGTCGCATTGTTCCCTCTTCAGAGCGTTAGTACACCCAGGAATCTGGAGATGGGAAGGGGGGCAAACGTAACCGTCCATTTCCGCTAGAGCTGTGGAATTTAACTTCCCAATGGATCGCGCCTTCATCTCCATTTGGCGCCTTTCAGCTATGACGAACACATCGCGGAGTATGCTGGATTGCTCTTCTATGTGTTATCACGAGAGGGTTGCGTTTGCTTCTAGCCGGCTTCCGTGCTTCTATAAAGATTTCAAGCAGCTTCCTCAGGTTGTTGACGACGCGGGGGGAGGGTGGGAGTTGGAATGAGGGGCGTTACTTGGGATCCAGAGAGTGTAGGAGGGAGAGGGAGTGGAAGGGAACGGGTATGGTGGTATTCGGGCACTCTGAAGGTGGTGTCGTGTGCTTTAACACTGGCAGAGGTAGTATTAGATGTCGTCTCCCTCTCTTTGTCTGTAGCATTGGAAGGAGTCGCCGGTGCTAGTTCCTTGCTAGCACTGTTGTCCGCGGGATTGGGGATTGCGCTGTAGGACCGATGGCGCCCATTATTCCTGCGGAGGAAGGCACTATCCCAGCGGAAATGTCAGTGGACGCTCCGTCACTGTAAAGGTTGGAGTGGAATGCTTGTAGAGGGCATACCATGACTTCGCAAGTTGTTAGAAACAAAGTATCAACCTCCAACATCAATAGCGGCCTAGAAATCGCCGATCCGTCGTGATATTATTAGATCCTAATGTCCCGCACCGGTGCTTCATTGAAAGCGTACTGTACACCTTGTTAGACGACGCCTACGACACCGCTAGAGTCATGGCTGTGACCCGTGATTACACCTCTTCCTCAATATTCATAGCAACGACATTAGGCGGAGCCACTTTCTCAATGATATCCCACTTAGCCCCTCCAACACTAATCTCGCCTAGGTGTTTAAACTCTTCCATCATAGTCGTCTCATGTGCCCTCAACAAGCTAACCGGACAATAAAAACTCATTCCACTAGTGGGTCAAAAGCTACATCTTCAAATGCCTCCCATATGAGTCGGTTCTCGATTAGGAAGGCTTGCGCCTCCCGAGATCTCCTTCCCCCGAGGCTCCCAAGATCCTTCCAGCCATTCCGTTTGATTTGATACCGATATCTGAAAAACATCTTGAAACCACAAAACATGGATGAGAAAAAAACTCAAAGTTTGATAGGACGACTAGATCAACCACTATGTCATCGCAGAGCTTCCCCGCGAAGAACTCCTTCTCAGCACTTCATTTCTTATGTAGCTATCCTTATTCTCCACCAGTGTCAAAGTAGCCCCCTTAGCCTCAGAATTAGTCTTATGCAGTGTTGCTGCGCAATCAAAAACGTAGTTAAACCTCGCCTTGCAAGTCGTCCCAGTATTGGTGGACCTTGTTCTGCTGCGGGGGTGTGAACTATCTCCAAGCCCGCCGCCACCACCACCACCACCACCACTGGCTGTTGCCGGATTGCACTTATCCGAGCGGCAAACCTATGCTCAGGCACTCCGCCATCAGTTTCGTTGCAGGATTCAAGCTCGATCTCAGTATCCTAGCCCGGAGAGTCCAAAGATTTATTCAGAAAACCGCTAGCGCAACCATGCCCGGGCTCCATTTACCAGTCCTCAAAGCTCTCAGAGCTCTCTCAGAGCCCTACCCAGCACTAGCCAATTTCTGCATGTTGCATTCCTCATGAGAGCAACTTGGCCGCGTCGAGGAGGGCATTATCGCTTTCGTTTTCGGTAACTTCCTGTAGCGGTGGGGGATGTCGCGGGGCTACGGTGTCCATTGGTGCGTTATCAGCCGAAATCTTTGAACCTGCCGAAAGAATTTGCTCAGATCCGGAAGCTTCTATCGCCGTTTGAGTTCCCCCCTTCTCTTGACCACCTACCCTCTCTATAACTGCAGCTATAGAAGTAACTACCTGGGCATGATGCTGGATACAAGGAAGAAAAAATTCAGTCAAGTCTTGTTGGTCAGATTGTAGAGGTTAGTTCAGCATGTAGGTACTTACCCCATTTTATGATGGTGTGCTATATAGTAAGGGGGAGAACACGAGCACACGATACCTCCCCCCCCCCTCCTGCATTCCTGTATTCGCTGGATCTTATTGACTAGATCCTTGGAAGGGTGATGAGTGGCAGAGATTTGCCCCGGACAAAATACTCACTGATGTTTTTCTTCAAATAAGACATACCCGTTCAATGTTGTGTGAATGCTGGTAGAATTAATATAGTCTCTGGGGATGGCCCCTATAGTGGATGGTGCGGATGGAATGAGTAAGGAATGACAATTAGAGTAGCGGGGGAGTAGTAGCAGTAGTATACAACCGTGCGAGTGATTGCTCATGACAGCCCTCCCTCTCTCCCGCAAAATTAATAAGCCATTTTATCCCTTCCAACTCGGAGAGAAAATTACGGTCATATCATACAACAAACCATTACACAAATCTAAAAAGAAATTACCGGTTACTACACTTTTTTGCAAAGTAGCAAAAAACAGATAACGCCCCCTATCCCTTCGCTCCGCACTCCATTCGCCCTCTCCCCATCATATACCATGCGGTCCAACGACTACCCCTCCATCTCCACCTCCCTATCCCTCATATCTTCCCACTCCCTATACCCCCTAGCCCCAACATCGCTCCTCCGCCCTTCAGCCAACAGCCTACGCACCTCAAAGCCAACCTCAATGGTTATCAAGATGATGAGCATCCCCTCGAGTAGGAGCAAAAATCTCTCACTCAGCCTCTCCATAAGAACCTCAACAATGCCGGAAGAGTAATTCAGGTTAGTATTCAACTGTCGAATACGCACACCAACGTCCAGCCCACAGCCAATAGCGTCATGATATCCTTCGGGTCCGGGTCCGTGCCTAGTGTCCCAGAATATGTCCTGCAGCGAGCCTGTCAGCTCGGAGTAGAGGTTGAGGGGCGCGCAGAACTCCAGTAGCTGTCATCTTGGGCAAAAAAATCAAGGAGTGAGTGAACGGGAGCATCGAGCTGCAGGAGAGGATGGTGGTGATGATGTGAGTTGTCATTAGATAGGAGTCGAGCACGGATTCTAGCACCTCGAGTTTCGTGCTCCGTGAGACACAGGAGGAGAAGGCCACTTTGGATAGGGTGGCCATCAGTTCATTTTTTAGTGTGTGCGCTGCCGCAAACGCCAGTGTCGACGGCGGTACCGACTGCAGGGGAACCACTTGGGAAGAGGATGGCTAAGGATATCAATCCCCCTCACCGCCAAAATCCGCTCCTACCCAGCATAATCACATCGCCGATAATCTTGGCGTGCGGATCCTGGGGTCCTCAACACACTCCAGATATTCGGTCTCCACCCGCATCTCCATACACACCCGATCCCCAGCCGGTGCAATGACCCTTCCTACAAACATCACCTCCAGTGGGGGTAGCGATCAGGATACTATATTCCTGGACGGCAATATGAAGATATCTCCATCCTCAACCAGATACCCCGTCTCGGCACTTGGGGTCGAATTCGGTTTTGGTAGGAGCAGGAGAATAACCTACTCGTTCTGGCCCGTCAGTAGGTGTTGGGGGGGAAGTCTCGCCCAAGGAGGAGGCGCATCGCACTTGGGAGGTGATATTTTTTGGCTGTACAGTAGGCGGCGCAGACCTGCTTGTCCGAAAGCTGTTGATGGGGAGAAATCTTTTTTTAAAGATCGGTTGAGGCCAGAGGAGTTGGTGGTGGAAAGAACAAATGTGCGTATAGACCTCGGGAGCCAAGTGAAGTAGGAACGCTGAGAGGGTTTTAGAGTTGGCACTAGGGAATATCGGAGGTTAGTAATTAAGTTAAGGTTTGCTAAGGTTGGGGCTAATACTCGTCGGAATTGTCAGAGATCGCCGAAGACAAAGAATTTTGTATCAGAAGGAGAAACCGGACATTAGGATTAAGGGAAATATTTTAGGAGAAGTCTGAAAGAGTTGCCTGGGAGGAAGAGAAAGGGTTTTGAAAGGCGGAAGAGACAGTGGGCGGGTGTCGAGGAAGAGGGAGTTTTCTGTATAGTTTAGTTCGCATATATATAAGTCGCCACTATTGGCTCGGAAAGAACAAAGATCCCAAGCCGCTCCCTGCTGAACATAGACAAATATTCTCCGCAGCACCCCTCGTCTTAATGGCTCCTATCCTATCTGTCTGTTAAACTTAGTTATCCTCACTCCGAGAACCTTTGCTTTAGGTTTCTTGACGATTCGATAGCCCCACACCGAGATGAAGGTGAAAGTGATAAGGAAGCTCTGTTTTGTTAGGGAGGTACCTAGCGGCAGCCAGATATCTATCGGGTGAGAAGGAATTATTCTCCGGCGAGAGAAGTCAACTCGTGCTAACAAGCCGCAGTCAACAGGCCTCTGGTAGAGGGCCGGCTGTTCGATCCCACTGGAGGATTAACCACGTGGCCCTTATGTGCATTTACTTCGACTTCACGGTGTAAAAAAGACTCGGAGTAAACTGTGGCCAGTATGTTGGGTTCCTTGCTAAAGCAGATGGGCAGCGAAAGTGAGAGCTGATTCCGGAGGAAATACGGAACGCACGGAGATAGCTGGAAGGGGCTGTTAGTGGGCACAGGTTACAAGTCTGTGAAATCGTGAGGATGCTGCGATTCAGCACCTCTTCGCAACACATATCTATGTGGATTAAAGCTTTTCACAAGTCCAATGTGGCAGTTTAGACATATTGATTCTGTGGAGGAAATGCTGGAGAACTGGAAAACCCAAAATTGGCATCAAGATTGAAACACGCCTCACCAGAACACTGATAAGTGTATCTGTCGGACCTACTAGTGACACCATTGTGCGGTTCCTTAAATGTAGAGAGCTCCTTTTTTTGGCAAGGAAAACTCGCCATTATGATCAGTATAGAGGTTGATTGCAAGAAAATAGAAGTGCACAGGCATTCTGTGAGGGAAAGGTGTTCAACCATCTGGAAAAGGGGGATGTGATTCTCATGATCTTTTCTGATAGTTGCTTCTTTATTTTTAAAGTTGGTACTAGTATTCCAAGTTAGACAGATGTGTTGAGAACATCTCAATTTGACCTTTGTGACTTAGGTTCTTCCCCATTAAACACCTGAACTGCCTATAGGGGTAAATTCTCCTTTAGATACTTCAGCAGGTTTTGGAGAACAATGGAGGGCTTTTACAAAACAAGGGTAAGGCTAGAGTATGAGTTGTTCTCAACCAGGTTTTGCATTACTAGTCAAATGATATTTGTTGCTTTGAAAAAAGATCTGCTATTACAGGAGAACAGCTATTTCTATTTCCCAATTGGATCCAGCTATTGATATTTCCTTTGAGTAAATGTAGACTTCACATCCAATCTGACTATTTCCTTCAACAGCTTGATTGCACTATCGGTTGCTCTGAGGCCAATTGTTCAAAGAATTTAACTTCCAATAACTTTTTTTAAACCCTCTAATACAAAGGCAATCTCCATTGTGAGATCATATTCTTTAGGGACCTGGTTTCCTAATAAAGAATAATTCCACACTCTGTCGGTGCTGTTCTGCCCTTCAGTTGTGATCATAACAAGTTTGTGGAAAATACCTCCACAATATCATATCCTGCATTGAATACCTTGAAAATAGGTAGGCTCGGATGACCATTTCTAAGTAACCGCTGTAGGAGGTTTTGTTGTTCATTTAAGTTAAAAAGCTATTCTGCTAAATCCTGGATGTAGGTTTTTTCATCAATACTGCTAATCAGATTTATATTACTCTCATTGCAGGTGGTTGGAGCATCATTACCTTTTGCCCAAAAGTTGTATCAATGGTTATTTTATTGTTGCTTGTTATTGGGAGAGAGTTCACTTGATCATTGCTGGTTGTTATGAGAATAGTAACTTCTTGATGAGTAGTTGCAGATCCAACTTCTATTTTTCAGGGTTCATCAGTAAATGAAAAAACAATAACAATCTTGGTTTTACCATTTGTATATAGCTGTCATAAGTGAAAATCCTGCATCAGGGTCTTAATAGTATACCTCTGCCCACCCCACCTCAAAGACTACAGTTGAAAATCTCCCACCACAAAGCAGGATAAAAGAATCTGTATGTTTACTGAATATGTTAAGGCACTTAGCCTCAAAACCTGAAAAGCCTAGAAAATGTTAGTTAAACTGAATTGAGGAAAGATGTATGATACCTCATACTTATCCCAGAGCCACTAAGAGAAGCCATATTTCTAGCCTGCTCTCTACCAAAAGGTTTATCCAATTCGCCTATAACCTGATAATTGAAAGAACTGTAAAGTAATTTGTGGGTTGGGAGGACCATACACTGGATATGAAAGGTTTGTCTGAAAATTGTATTCATTGCAACTCATTGATCCCAACATTCTCAGAGTTTTGCTTCATCCAGTCTGCCATAATGCTCTTTATAATCTTTCCAAATCTGTAGATTCCCTGATTTTGCTCCTATAGCTACAACAACTTCCTCCACTCCAAACACATCTGATATCTCAGAATTTCAAGCCACATTAGATCCGAGGGTTGTGTCTTAAAAGTAAGAAGCTAGTAGTCTAAGTTTGTGTTAGTAAAAATTGCAGTATCTTTCAGAGAGCAGTTATAGAAATAATATATATTCTCAACAAATGTTATATTGAACTTTGGTGTTCACAGACAAGTTAGGGTTTTCAATCCAAGTCTTTCTTTCAGTAATTGCACCGCAGGTATATAACACCTAACCTGGGTACCTTGGCTGCCTCAGACATTGTTGTAACAGGTTCTTGATATTGAATATGAGTTCAATGTATACAATAAACAGGAAAGTTCTTAAGCAATGACAATTGCTTAGTGTGAAGGTTGTGAGATGATGATTTCAGGCTTGTGAATCAAGCTGATAGTATAATAGCAGATGAGGATCAGGGTTTGTAGATTGTTGGCATAAGTCTTAGGTCACAGATGTAATAATTCTATTGTCTGCACGTTATATTGCAACAGATAACAACCTTTCTTACCTACATGTTTACTATCTCTTCAGATAGTACGGAACTGTCTTGTCGTATACAGATCCTACTATCTCATCAGATAGTATGGAACTGTCTTGTCGGAATATAAGACTATCCTAATAGTATTATATTAGCGTCGCGCCTCTTCAGACTGTCGTCACAGTCATAGGCTCTGAGAGTTTATAGGTAAAGTATTCATAGTATTAAATAATGTGAAAGATAAAGAGAATCGTATTGCAACTTCTTAGTATAGAAAAGTACCTAGATGGTTGCGTGAAGATTCTATCTCTTCGTAGAAACCAATCGCCTTATATAGAGATCTTCCCACAACCCTAACCCTAGTAACTCATCACCTTGCATAACCTGTCCTCTATGACTCATAATGAGTCATAGCGTGAAATCCATCAGATGACTCATATGAGTCACTGCGCAATATGCCGTTAACCAATCATAACCCATAAACCACGTCATACACTCGAATGAGTCAATGAGTCACATGCATGAAACCCATGACTCATAATGTGAGTCATGTGTGAAAATCATTAAATCATATTATAACGTCACAATCGTGAGTCATGAAACAATCAACCAATCATAATATAACAATGACTTGCTATTGCGTAGTCATGTGAGAACTATGAGTCAAGTGACGTCATAGTGTAAAACCAACATACCTTATGACTAATAGGTATTAGTCATGAGAAATCTGCCTTGCTTAGTCACAATTGGTGACAACAGAATAGAAGAGGTAATATTCTGAAGTACAAGGGTTGTGAATGAAATACTAGCAAGTGTAAAGAACCAAGGTAATAGGAGGTAAAGCCTTCTTAATTCAACAAGGAATCCTCTCAAGCCTTGCCAATAACTCATAACCCTGTATGAGTCACATATCTGCTTAATAATAGAAACAATACAATTTTTTCTAAACTTTAGAATGCAAATCCCTCTGGGCAACTGTGTAACCAAGGAAAGGACACCAAAGAAACTAATATTATTTCAACCTATATCTCACCAGGTGACTCTAGACTTGTGGAAAGAACCAGATTGCTACCCACCTGAATGGAAACAAGTATCCTCTCATTGGAAAATCAGTAGTAACTATCAAACTATATACTCATTGTCTGAATAATATCTGTTTTTATAGACAATTGAAACAACAGGTGTTATTAGGAAAGACAAAAGAAAGAATTGAGCTAGTGTAGCCGGTACAGGTACTTTCGTTACTAACACAGTTTCCTTTGAGATTAGTTTGATTTCAGAATACAAGCCTTAGGACGTTGATTTTACTTTTCTTCTCCACAATCATGTTCTTATTGATTTAAGGTACAAGAAGCCGTATGGAGCGCTAGCTATAACAAAAACAAAACCTATAAATGATCCAACCGCCCACTTCATCTCCTCATGGGAAAAATCAAACACCCCAAATCCATAGGACAAATACCCCCCAAGCAGCACCTAAGACGAACGCAAGACAAAGCAATATGTTCCTTCAGACATATAAGGAAACAACTCATAAAAAGGTACAGGAGAGAGACCCAAACCCTTCGTCAGGCTATTCAAACAAAGGAAAGGTCTAGATTGGGCACACTGGTGCGCCAAAAAGAGGAATAAACTAATAGTTGTCTGAGGCTGGGACCAGGTAGAAGGCTGATGAACGCTCATAGGGGGAAACCAGCCAGAAGAGGGTGACTCCTCCCATATTGGGATAGTCCAAGGAGGTACTAGTGCAATACCATAAATCTCCAAAACTGGAGGCGTTGTTGCGACCGTAGAGTGTAATCAGAGAGCGGAGCAAGGTAGGGGAGTGAAGCCATCCAGCGAGAAGAGCCACTCAGCTGTGAAGCCACCAGCTATGGGAAAGGGGCAGATAAGATGCCAGCTGAGGGGGCAGTAAAGGTGCCAGCCAAGGAGTGTGTAGTAGTACAGTGCAAGTGGATCCAAACGTGGGAAGCGGAAGGAAGAAGGCTCGCCAGAAACCAAGAAGTACAAACACAGAGGACACAGACAAGGTCACAGTTTTCGAATACGGACCGTACCGACTGAGCAACGCAGGAGAGAGTGCAATATCAGAGAGCAGAGCCACTAGGGCAACTACTTTACCGATAGCACGAAGCTAGCGACTATGTGTTGACAATGGAAGGAGGGTTGCCAGCTAGGCAAATTCCTAAGCGAGAGGTGTCACGATGTACCCAGTACAGGGAAAAACATTAACACAAGTGTGCTTAAACAAAGATGGAATTAAGAACCTTGTGGGAGGTAAGACCAGAGACTACAGAAAAAGGGGGGGAAGAGGCAGGTGCATCGAACCCTAGGCAAAAGAGTTATTAAAAGGGACAAGAGGTAGGAGACATGCTCACTGTCATTTCTCGTAGTGTTGTGATTTCAACCTCTGGAGGTGGAGCAGAAGTGTTGGATGATATAAGCCCCAGGACCGTGGCCTTGTAATGTAGGAAGTATTATTTTAATACATAGTTTGTTTTATGTTTGGTTTCAGAATATGAGGTTATGCCTGTTCCTGATTATGTTCTAAGATATCATTTTGAGACTACTGCTATTAGAAGTTTTGTTTCAAGGGATCGTTTTGATGCCATTAATGTTTTATGTATTGTTTTATGGTATCGATTTGATACTATAGTTGTTTTACGATTCAGCCTGTACTTTTAGGAGTAAGGCTTTGGAAAAGCCAGCCATGTATTTAAAAGCTGCATCTGTTAGACTCTGAGAGGGCAGACCTCAACAGACCGAGTTTTCAATATACTTGATAAGATAGTTCCCTCTTCAGTTCGCCACGATACTGAGTAGCCACCACAAACTTCACAACCTTAGTGATATAGGAAAGAGTTTTATCTAATAACAGTTCAGAGCCTGGAGTAGATGAATCCAGGTAGGCCACACTTTGGCGGGGATTTCAAGTGCATAACTTAGGATGATTTCTTACAACTTTCAGTGTACCGAAAGCAATAACAAAAAGTTACATCTCCAGCGATTGAAACCCCAACACTATGAGAAATCATGGTCAGTTGGTTCACTCTCCCCTTTTCTAATAGCTACATTGCCTAAAAGAGTAAAGCTTCACCCATCTGCCCCTCCCCTTTCCCCTATTCTGGTGGCACTGTCAACAGGCAATCTTTACCCAGAGGGTTACAGTTAATCTCTCATCCTCTTCCCGACACTTGCTTCATGGCTCTGACTTAGCATAGTTCAACAGTCGGGTATGGTTGCACCCTCCCAGCCCACAGCGGCTAGTCTCAAGTTATCAGTGAAGTAGTTGCCCTGAGGGCTCGGCTCTCTGGTATTGCACCCCCTCCAGAGGAAGGTTTCAGTATGGCCGGTATTCAAAAAGTTCTGATCCTGTTTCGGTTAGTTGCATTTGTACTTCTCATCGTTACTGTCTCTTCTGCTCTTCTACCTCTCTGTTATGTCAACTGGTACCCTACTACTTCAATACTTCAGCAAAGCCTCTGTCAACTCACCTTCTAGCCTCTGTACCCTTCTGATTGCCTGGCATAATAATCATGGTTGCATGGGTGGTTGTCTCTGCTTGTGTATAGGGGTTTCATACCATCCGCCACTATTCCCTCAGGGATATGCCACACCCCCCCCTCTGTCCTTCTGGTAGACCTTGGGATCCACTTCGTCCTGCCATACAGTCTCATAAGTGCTAGCTCTGTTACTAATCTCCCTCTTAGACACATGCTTGCCTTAGCTGCTCAATCTATATAGCCTACATACATTTACCTCTCATGTATGCCAGTGGCTCTGTCCAAGAACTGCTTTGGCCTGCTAGCTCCCCACTCCCTCCCACTCCCCGGAGGCGTGGTTTTCATCACTGGGCTGCAGGTCGATCGCCTACACGTTTTGGCTAAGGGTTTTTTTTTTCTTTCTAGATGGGCTTGATGTTTTTCTTGTTTAGTGAGTTTGTTTGTTAATAGTCAGGGGTTCTTTTGTTTTTGGTTGCACATCTGAGAAGGTTATTGGTTCATTGTTTTCAAGCCGGTATATAGTTGTTTTTGTTATTTCTACCTATAGTACTGAGCATGGTTTCTCTATTTACTCAAAGTGGTTTACGGGTTGGGCAGGGTCAGCGGGTTTCAGTCGGACAGATATGGGATGGACTATAGTTGCAGGTTTTTTGTCTAAGTAGTGGGAGCTGATATGATGGTTGTACCTTAAAACAAATAGAAAAGCAACTCAAAGAAAAAGAAGGTAATGCTTTTTGGGGTGATTGGAACTGAGGTTTGGGAGATTAATTCTCGGTAAGATTTGGAGCGAGCTGGTAGTGTTGTTCGGATATGGTTCTGGTGTAGCTGGATGATGGCAATTGAAAACCAGACATTGTCATCTTTTCTTATTAATAGCTTTGTATATATACACCACAATCTTAAGCTGACTACTAGCCAATTCTAAAAAAAGGAGCAGCCAATTCCCCTTCTAAAAATAGTAACTTTATTCAAACTCCACCTAAAGCTACTTCCTCTTTTCAGGCAAGTGTTTTTCCAATCACTTATTAATCAACTCAAGCTTGAGTTGAAAAAAAGTATTCTCCACGATTGTGGTAACCCTCATTTCCAACTGCTGAATTTTCGTGACCAGCCTTTCCTCCCTCATAACAGCCTTACCCTTATACTCTTGAATCTTAACTAGTAGCTTTTCCTCAACATACCCGTCATAGAAAACAATTTGCAATATCACCTAGGCAAGTAGTTAGCTCTGGGTTATGCAAGTGTATGTAATAACAATACACCTCATTGAAAAGCTACCAACAATTCTCAATCCTAGAACGAATATCCTTAATTCCATTATTGGTCATGGCTAAACTGTGGTCCAAACCCTCTTTCAACCCGCTCTGCAATCCTGCTCTCAATTTGGCAAATCTATCTTCATCAATTCCAGTATCAGAAGACTAGACAACCGTTAACGTATTGATAACTCCAACTACTTCTGAGGTTAAAAAAAACCCTGTCCATTTTTTTCAACTCCAAGTACTATAAAATCTTAGGAAATCTAAGATCTCCGAGCAGTTACGCATGTTCCTGTATATCGAGACATCAGGCTACAATAGGTTTAGCCTCCCAGGTTAGCAAGATCTGATAAAACAGAATAACTCGGACTATACTCTGTTAGGAAATTGCTAATCCTGCTTCAAGACCTTTGACCAAGAACCCAGATGGTAGAAGCTGATGGAGATTGTAGATTTGACAAGATTTTGCAGTACTCTGAGTTGGGCTCACCTGGCAGGCCCTTTTCTGACAATAGAGATACTGTATGATAGCAAATATTACCTTCTCTGACTTGGTAGCTTTATCAGCTACATCATTCAGTTCCGAATTACTATCATCAGTCAAATACCTGTACTTCAATTTAGTTATATAATTAGTACTTATAGACTACACTTGGAGTTGACATGAACACCTACTGGGCTGCCAATACATTTGACAATAGAAGTAAGCTAAAGTTTAATGAAGGACCTAGGTTGGCTGTGCCTAAGGTGAGGGCGAAGATAAATTGATCTCCAATGAATCCTAGGAGAAGAAGGGGCAAGCATCAAACAAAATTCTTGAGAGATCCGGTGGAGTGACATCTTGATGAAGCGGCCATCGCATAGAGATAAATGAAAATGGAGAACGTGAAAGAGTCGTTGCAGTAGTTTTTACCTACTGCCTTGAATATCGTTGGTGGTGGGTGTTACGGGGTAGCTAACACGATAGGATTCCGAGCTAACTAGGCCGAGGATATTTGCGACAACGGATTATCGGTCAGGAAGGCTCAATAAGAATTGTTTGATAAAGTAATAGAAGAATATCGTAACAACTTATAATATTGTTAAGGTCTCTTCTCCGTTGCTTGATGATGTTCTCAACCATCGGGGAGAGCCCTACTATTTATACTAATGTTCACGCTACTTTGACTTCTCTAGTAAAGAAGTATCTTTCTAA
>Ga0307510_10004935_pt1 | contig 15787 bp, 12 predicted proteins | sample 12_EM_MG_FD_207224 | JGI IMG/M metagenome (GOLD analysis project Ga0307510, IMG submission 207224) | Populus trichocarpa ectomycorrhiza microbial communities from riparian zone in the Pacific Northwest, United States - 12_EM | ecosystem: Host-associated > Plants > Roots > Unclassified | place...
GAGCTTTCAGGTATCTAAAAGCGGCTACAACCAAGTCTCGAAATTATGTCACTCGTTTTTTGGGTCGTAGGAGTTGAACTTAGGTCCTGGTGTGCTCTGTTGAGAGGTATCGGGAGTGTATAAGTGGAAGCGAGCTGTATCACGAGTTCAAGAGGAGAGCGATCTCCAGAGTAAGCGAACAACTTGTATTACTAGTTGGACAAAGAGAAGAAGATTAAGAGAGAAAAGAAAGAAGAGAAGAGGGGGGGAAGAAAGAAGGGGGGCGTAGATATTTAGAGGGGACAGGGGTGACGCAAGCGGTCACGAGGTGTCACTCGTGACATCAGCAACAGAGCAAATGAGAGCACAACCGTGGCAACAGTTTCCAACAGGCTGGGCGGTATCCTAGAGCTTGCTGGGTCTGACTTTACGGGAGGTTAACCTAGGTAGCCGAGTAAGTCTAAGAGCATTGGTGTCGATCTTGGAAGATAAGGGATGGATTCTCTTGAACCTCAAGTAGATCACGCGGCGGTCAACTTCGGCAACGTACCAAAACGTTGGGTTTCTGGGTAAAGTGCTGGTTTTGGTTGGGATGAGTTCAAGAGTTTACAGCCCTTGTGAACCTATTTTAAGGCTTGATGCAATGACATACGAGTATTACTGTACCGGTAGAGAGATAAAATGTGTGGCCGGAAATGTAAAGGACGAGGGTATATTAGCGACAAGAGTGTGTGACTCGTGGTACATTGCGGTGAAAATTTTAAAAGAAATGAGAAAATTAAGAAATGAGTCGCTAGTCTACAGGGTTGGGACAAATATTACACTATGACTTGATGGGAGAATAATAGTGGAACAGATTATAGATGCCGAAAATATAGACAAAAGTTATAGGCAATGCTTAAGAAAAAATCACTACATGATATGGAGCTAACTGTGTTTGATCGTGATCGCTGACACTCACTTATGTGCGAACTTATATCCGGGGCTATAAGCTGAATGGTTCATTATTGGATTACCATCTGCGCGATGGTGGGGGGTTCATTGGTGGGTAAGGGTAATGGAGATAAGAGAAATGGAATGGCAAATGAAAGTAAGTGGTAGAGAAAAGAAAGTAAAGAAGGGCACCATAAGTAGAAGGGAGAAATATCAAGTTTTGGTCGTGTGTTAAGACCGGCGGATCCTTTTAGAAGGAGGTTCGAGCGTCCCAGAAGACTCATTTGAGGTCAGGTAGGTTGATCCATCGGCCCGTAGATTTAAGAGTGAACCCTTTCGTTGGCGCAGTAACTTCACAACACTCTCATGTCCATTCTGGGCAGCCCAAGAAAGTGATGTTCTACCATTCTTGTCTGCGAGTTCGGGATTTACATCGTTTCGTTCCAGTAGTATCTCCACAACTCTCTCATGCCCATTCTCGGCGGCCCACGAGAGGGGTGTTTGGCTGTATTTAGTGTCTGCTGTGTTTGGGTTGACATCTTCCTGTTCCAATAGTATCTTCACAACTCCCTCATGCCCGTTCTCGGCAGCTAGTGAGAGTGGACTTCGGCCCCAAAAATCTGCCATTTCGGGATTAACGTTAGTGCATTTCAATAGCATCTTAACAACCCCCGCATGCCCATTCTCGGCAGCTAGCGAGAGAGGCCTTCGGCCCCAAGAATCTGGCATGTCAGGATTAATGTCAATCCTTTCCAATAGGATCTTCACAACTCCCTCATGTCCATTCATAGAAGCCAATATAAGCGCCGTATTACCTTCGGGGTTCGCTGCATTGAGGTCCCAATCCCTGATCTTCAATAAAGCAACTGTTATATCCGCAAGGCCGAGGAGTGCTGCGCCATGAAGCCCTGTAAATCCCTCAGGGCTGTATTTGGTATACCAGGGCTGCCTTCGCCAGTACCCTGCGTGTAGTAGGAGTAGATTGGATGATAGATGTCTATCGAATCCGTCCAGCAGTGCTAACGCGAGCGGTATCATACTTTCGGTGGTTTCCCTTCTAGCATGTGCTCCCCAGTAACAAGAAGCATAATCGAGGAAAGGAGTTGTGGGCGGGGCCGAGGACAGAGTAGGCGAAAGATCCCTAACGCACTGGAAGTTGAGGTAGGTCAAGCAAACCTCGGCGATCGTAGAGTGCGGATTATGGAATAGAGTAGGAGTATTAGAGAGGTACTCCTGTAGAGTGTAGTGGACAAGGCGGACCGTAGAAGTGAGCGTCTCGACCGCGAGAAGCCCTAGCGAGCATCGTAGGATTGTTCTCGAATGAGGAATGTGCCTAGCATCTGAGTCTGAAGATCCTTTTTCTACCCCCAACGCGTGGCATAACTCGACGATATGCAACGGCCGCTCCGAATGCGATACCCACATCAAGGCCTGCATAGCAAGTCTTGATTTGCCCCCCGTCTGTGCCTTCATTCGTGCTAAGGTTGCTGTGTACGCATCGCCTAGACTCTCCCCTTTTGTCATCGCATGGAGCATCTTCCTCCTCTGATGGATTGTAATCTCCCCCATAATGGCGTTTATATTGAGGGAAACTAGGATGAATCTATGCAACATAGTTAGTGAGTGGCCCGGACTTGATCGGGAAAACACATGATTTTCCTACTTGCATTTCCGAAATTCTTTCTGGGATTACCCTCAGAATATCAGCACGCAAACTATCGTCCATCGCATCCGGTTCGGTGTCACTCCCCAACTGCCTGACTAGAAATTTTTTGATGTCCTCCTTAGTAGGACTTATAGGCACTATAACAGCCCGGGTGAAAAAGATTTCTTTTATTTCTTGCAACACTATAGCCCTCCCAGTTAAGAATATTCGCGTGTTTGGCGAGCCTTGAACGATGCCGTGTAGAGACCGGAGAAGGTCCAACATGTGCTTTGGAAGCGCTTCATCTAACGCGTCAATACAGATAAATACTTGGGGCCACGATGCAACGGTCGTCTTCACTAATTCCAACATATCTGGAAGCCGCAGACACCGACCGCCAAATCCCTTTCTCGCCGTTTCAAACGCCTGCTTCACGTGTTCCGAAACCCCTCCGACGTTGACGAATTGCTTGAGAATGACTCCTAGCATGTTTGTAGTGGACTGCTCGTGTTGTGAGAGGAAATCGCAATACAGCCCCACTACGGCAATATCCCTTTCGCTAGATTGATCACAGAGGTGATCAATCACTAGGGAGCTAATGTTTGCTGGTTGTTAATGACATTTGGTTTACTCATTTCCGAGAAGGAGGTTCTTATCATACCTCAAATATGTCTTCCCCACCCCCGGATCCCCATAACAGAAAAGTACCTGCGGAACGTAGCCATCGCCATCGCCATCGCCATCGCTTGCGCCACCCCATTTTCGAAACTCGTCGGTTTCTAGAAACCAATTTCCCACGCCATCGATCCGCTCGTTTCGCACACTATGGTGCCGCTGATTAGGCTCGAGGGGCGATAGCCACTCCAGAATCTGCCGCTTCTCGTCATCTATTCCCGTGGTGATGTTGACGATATTGGTGCTGAAAGAGTTGAAAGAGTTGATATTATCAGTGATATCGATGCTCCGTAACGAATTACATGCCATTCTATCGTCTGTGTCGGGAATGCTTTCGGTGGATAATGCACTGGTGTAAGTTCAATAGGGTTCTCGCGAGCTGAAGGCCTACGGAGCGATGAGGCTCTAGCGTTCCACAGGAAACGATTGTTATCCATGCCAAGAAAATATGTGCATGGGTGATACTCGTGTAACTGTCGGTATGGATTGACTTTTTTCCGTGTCGCCCGGCTTCTCACTACCGGTACTCTATGCAACCAATTTGCTCTTTGTGGCGGAAGTGGCCAGGATTTTATTTTCAATGATAGAGCAATGGTGCTTATCCTCGATGCCAAATCCTTAGAATCCCGTACAAAACCGATAAGCGAATGTCTATAGAAGTCTATACAGCACGAGTACGAGATCGAACTATGTGGTATCTGCTAGCTCCGCAAGAGCGGACGCATTGCGTGAATGGTTTGTATTACTATTTTCTATTATACTTGTAAGTCGCCATCCAACTCCAAGTCGCATCACTACCCTTGGTTGATCTGGGGCAACTGCACAAACTCTTCTCAACCAACACTAGAGAAACACACCTTACCGGCCTCCTTCAAAAACAAATTCCGAAATACTACCAAAACTCTCCTTCTACGATGTACGCCACCCGAATCCCACCCCGACCCAAAGACACGGAGCCCCCCATATCCTCCCTTCCCGGTACGCCACCCGGCGTTTCCTCATCCATGTGCCGGGGGTTCTGGGTAAGTCTGGCGAACGTGGCTCAAAGAATTCCTATGTAAATGGCAGCCAAGACTTCGCCGTACTTTTGTTCACACCCTAGTACTCTTTTTCTTTGGGACTTACAGGGGAGCGTAGTTATGGGGGAAGAGACCCCGACCTATTACTGGATGTTCACTGAGAGCATACAAGTCCCTAGAAAGAGCATGCCTTAGCCAACTTATATTATGGTAGAGGATTATCCCGGTCGCGGGCAACCTTGCACATAGGTCATGACGATCGTACCCTCCTTTCACTTTGCGCTTTCGGTTTTGCTACTGGGAACCCATATTTCTAGCCTTCGCCATAGTTAGGTTAGATAAGGATTTGTTTCGTTAATTTTATTCCCTTTGTGGTGCGTCTGCACTCAGAAGACGAGTGACATCTCATGAGGACAAACTTTCAGTTCTACGCAAAGGGGCACTCGTGACTGGCTCCTTTGTGCCAATTCGAGTTATTCAACCTGCGACACCTCAAAACTTTGGCACAATGCACTAAGCGGGATCGTGGGTCAGAAGTTGTTACCAGATATGAATTTTGAATTAAGTACAAACGAGGAGATAGGCGAATAGAGTGCACCCACTGTAGTTAGGGGCTTGTTTGGCAACCCTCGACATAGAGAAAAACTACTGTTTCCTTGATAGCGCATTGCGGGCTTAACTAAGGGAAGCAGTGTTTTCTAAAGAATTAGGCTGTCTGGCATATCCGCAATATCTCCCAGAAGTTGAAAGAAAAAAGGAGGGGGGAAATTTTTTTGGAATTGAGTTTGGAAAATCCCAGACTCAGGCTATAGTAGATACCATTAATAAATGATCAAGGACCTCCACCCCGGTTCGAAAAAGGATTGTTGGGAAAGTCTTCGCGAAATGGGGATTCTCTTGACAAGGATTAGGGTGGCCTAAAGGGGGGGGGAGATTGCCAGATTCCGGCCTCGTTGGGGGGTTCCATTTTGCGGGTAAGCAGGGGTCTAATTTCACGAAGTTTTTCTTAGATTTGTTGAAATTTTCAGTATATTTCCTATGTATATTCATCACACTACCGTGTATTCTTTTACTTAGTTTGTGTTTTGGCTCCGCCTGTCCACCACTTACATTACTACAGCTAAGATATATATTATGGTGTTTTATTGTTTATTTCAGGATAATATCTGGGGATTTAACATGTGCTCTCCAATCAGGTGTTTAGGATTTTACAGTTGTTTATGCATCTCTTATGCACCTTTCTTGGTTATGATATTTCTAATAATCGCTCTACCCTCTTATGTTTTCACCCACATTATTTGGGATTTACTTGGTTGGATTTCAGAGTCAATCATGTTTGCACTTATGTTTCTTAAATTGTTTTCCCTATATTTCTCTTGTGCATATGGATGCACACTTTTCTATAAATAAGGTGCTACCGCCCACCTGGCTTAAAAGAATTAAGAACTGGAACTCCTACCAATCCCATCATCACCTTCTTGCTAAGCGTGTCTCGCAATCCCCCTCATACTTGTGAAGTATTATCCACATAGAATAGATTGGGCCGCATTCACATTTTGAACAAGATTTGCTATCCAAGTTCTAGGATGCCCAAAAACTCAGATTATCGAATCGGGTGCTAGGAAGGTCGATGGAGGCGAGTTTAGCTAAGCGTTCCTCGTCTAAAATTCATCATTATCTTCCCCTTCTGGTTCTTGGTTGTCGACTCCTGAGCCAACCCTCAGCTCTATCCCTCTAATCAACTCATCTCTCTAGAAAATCTGTCCCTAACCCTTGAACAGATACCGGTATTTTGTGATCTTTGCTCCTGCCGGCTGGAAGTGAACACTAATGACGAAAGACTTTTTGTACGGGGTGGATCCTCTCGGACGAAAACATCTTCGGTGCCTGCCCTGGGCCAAACGTGTCGCATTTTCTCATCTACTACCTCTGTTGGCCATATTTCTAAGGTGTCCAATTTGTGGCATGTCGGGATCTTAAATTCAAGAATTAAGAGGCATCTCATATTAAGTATAATTAAAAAATATAAGACACTAGGCCTCTCTGGAAAGAGGTTAGTTCTCCGCAATCGAAACGTCCCTATTGGAAATAACCTTCTCCGGTGTGGCACCACCACCACAGCCACCTAGGCCTCACGCCACAAACTATTGATCTCCTCCTGCATGGCCGAGTATGCAGATAAATAGACTATCGGAATAAAGATTTAGGGCTGCACTTGTTGGAGTTTCTCTATTGCACTCAGCTATGTTCTAACAGAAAAAGGTGAAAAGAGAAGTGAAAAAAGAGTTATCTTACAATACTTTACAGGTCTAAGACACCCTCTACCCAAAAATAAATTACGGGACAGATACTCTACCAAAACGTGAATCCATTCTAAATTGAGAAAATACAGTAAGTGAGATTGCTTGAGGTTAACTTATCTAGAAAAACTCTAGCTTAATCCCTAAAACCCCAGAAGAAGAGATGAAAACAAAGTAAATAGCCATCTGGGACCACACCGCAAAAAGCTCATTCATGTGACAATAGTTGTACAGTACCAACAAACCACGATTTCTATGAGACAAGATGACAAACTCCAGGGAACCAAACGGGAGCCCAATTACTGGATAGGTCGGGAATTTCGGCCCTGTAGCAGCTGTACAATACTATAGTGCCCGTTTTCGGCGGCCGGCGTGAGCGGTGTTTGGTAAGATCTACATGAACCATCTGGGTTGACATGTTCCCGCTCCAACAGTAGCTTCACTATTCCCTCATGGTCATTCATGGCGGCCGACTCTAGCGTCGCAGTAGTCCCCGGTAGAGTTCGCTATCGGGGCTGAGATCTTCCCGCTCCAACAATAGCTTCACTATTCCTTCATGGCCATCCATGGCGGCGTAGAACAGCAGGTCCCGGTAGAATTCATTATCGAGGCTGAGATCTTCACGCTCCAACAGTAGCTTCACTATTCCCTCATGGCCATTCACGGCGGCCCACTCCAGCGGTCCCCGGTAGAGTTCGGTATCGGGGCTGAGATCTTTCCGCTCCAAAAGTAGCTTCACTATTCCCTCATGGCCATTCTTGGCGGCCCACAAAAGCGGTGTTTGGCCATACTTTGTGTCTGGGATGTCGGGGTTAGTATCTTCCCGTCCCAATAATAGCTTCACTGTTCCCTCATGGCCATTCTTGGCGGCCCAAAAAAGTGGTGTTTGGCCATACTTTGTGTCTTGGATGTCGGGGTTGACATCTTCCCGTCCCAATAATAGCTTCGCTATTCCCTCATAGCCTTTCTCGGCAGCCAACGAGAGCGGTGCTTGTCCATACCTCGTGTCTGGGATGTCGGGGTTGACATCTTCCCGTCCCAATAGTAGCTTCACACTTCCCTCATGGCCATTCCCGGTGGCCCACAAGAGCGGTGTTCGGCCGGATTGACATGAACGGTTGGGGTTGACATCTTTCCGGCCCAATAGTAGCTTCACTGCTCCTTCATGGCCTTTCGCGGCAGCCCACGAGAGCGGTGTTTGGCCATACTTTGTTTCTTGGATGTCGGGGTTGACATCTTCCCGTCCCAATAATAGCTTCACTATTCTCACTTGGCCATTCCCGGCGGCCCACAAGAGTGGTGTTCGGCCAGATTGACATGAGCGGTTGGGGTTGACATCTTTCCGGCCCAATAGTAGCTTCACTGCTCCTTCATGGCGTTTCGCGGCAGCCCACGAGAGCGGTGTTTGGCCATACTCTGTGTCTGGGATGTTCGGGTTGATATCTTCCCGTTCCAATAATAGCTTCACTATTCCCTCTTGGCCATTCTTGGCGGCCCACAAGAGTGGTGTTCGGCCGGATTGACATGAACTGTTGGGGTTGACATCTTTCCGGCCCAACAGTAGCTTTACCGCTCCTTCATGGCGTTTTGCGGCAGCCCGCGAGAGCGGTGTTCGGCCATACTTTGTGTCTGGGATGTTGGGGTTGATGTCTTTCCGTCCCAATAGTAGCCTTACTATTCCTTCATGGCCTTTCTCGGCAGCCGATGAGAGCGGCGTTTGGCCATACGTCGTGTCTGGGATGTCGGGGTTGACATCTTCCCGTCCCAATAATAGCTCCACTATTCCCTGATGGCCATTCTCGGCGGCCCACAAGAGTGGTGTTTGGCCGGATTGACATGGACTGTTGGGGTTGACATCTTTCCGGTTCAACAGTAGCTTCACTATTTCCTCACGGCCACACTTGGCAGCCCATAAGAGAGGCGTTTGGTCATATGTCGTGCCTGGGATGTTGGGGTTGACATCTTCCCGCCTCAATAGTAGCTTCACTATTTCCTCATGGCCATTCTCGGTGGCCCACAAGAGCGGTGTTTGGCAAAACGTCCTGTCTGGGATGTTGGGGTTGACATCTCCCCGCCCCAGCAGTAGCTTTACTATTCCCTCATGGCTATTCTGGGTCGCCCATAACAGTGGTGTTCGGCCGGAGTTACATGTGCTATTGGGGTTGACATATCTCCCGCCAAATAGGGTATTCACCACACGCGCGGCCTTCTCCCACTGGCGACCTATACTCCCAGGATTGGCAAATCCTAGTCCTAGAAATAACCCCACTACTCCATCATGCCCATTTCCCGCAGCCCATGAAAGCGCGTTTCGGCCAAAATTAGTGTCCTGATGATCTGGTTGGATATGTTTATCTCTCAAGAGCAACTTTACTACCTCTTCATGCCCACGCTGTGCTGCCCATATGAGTGGCGTCATACCCGCTCCATCCTTCTGGTTCACATCCCATCGGTTCATCTTTATTAAGATTCGCGCAACTTCAGCGATGCCGAAGTATGAGATACAGTGCAGTGCAGAAAATGGCTCTTCGCCGGGGTGGCAGTACCAGGGTAGCCCCCCATTGATCGACTTCCACAGGGATTTGGCGGATATGTGACGATCGAACTGATCAAGAAGCTCGAGTGCAGATATTCTTGCGCGATCCGATAGCTCCATTCGCATGTGGGTTCCCCAATATAATGAAGAATATTCAAGGAATGGTGCGCTTCGTGGGTCAGGGGGTGGGCCGGCAGAAAGATCCTTGATGTGCTGGAGGTTGAGATACGTCAAGCAGGTTTCGGCCATGGTCGAGTGAGCTCGGTCAAAGAGGTCGTGACTTGTGCAAAGGTACTCTTGCAGGGTAAAATGAATAAACCTAACAGTCGAGACACCCTTTTCCATAGTCACAAGTCCTTGACAGCAGCTTAGCACTGTAGATATCGCAGGAATACCGTCGCTATTGAGATCGATTGACCCTATCCGGATAGCGATGGCGTGGCATAGTTCCCCCACCCGCAGTGGCCACCCCGAATGGGAGATCCACATGAGAACGGCCATCCCAAGTCTTGCTTTCTCTCCGCCCTGAGCCTTTATCCTTCCCAGCGTTGCCCCGTACGCGCCCTCCAAGTCTAATCCATTATTCATTGCCCTAAGCCTTTGCCTCCGTGAATATATGGTGGTCTCTTGTAGGATTGTCTCGATGCTTAAGAAGGCCAGCAGGAATCTAGATTCAGAATCGTTCAGCACACAGCATCAAGTATTTTTTAGCAGTTTCCGTTCTTACATTTCTGAAACTGCTTCGGGAATATTCTGAATGATTTCCTGCTCCAAACTCTCGTCCATCGCGCCCGGCATGGTATCCTCTTTCAGTTTCGCACGTAGGAATGTGATGATATCATTCTTGGTGGGGGTTATAGATCTAGTCGCTGCCCTTACTCCAAGATGCTTTTCAACCTCACCTAGGATATGTGGCCTCCCGGTCATAAATATTCGTGCGCCGGGGGACTTCTGGAGAATTTGGTTCAGTGAATCAAGAAGATTTATCCGATGCCCCGAAGGACACTCATCCAGGGCGTCAATGCATATAAATGTACATCGTGAGGATGAGATATCCTCCAAGCACTCCACAATTTCTGAGAGCGCTAGCATCTGGCGACCAATGGCCTTCCCTCGGGTTCGGAAGGCGTTGACTATTTTTTCGGGAACTTCGTCGAGCCCGCCAACAACTTGCTTTAACACTGAGCCCAGAATCGCAGCTAGGGATTGCTCCTGAGCAGCGAAGTCGAAGTAGAAGCACGCAAGGGCAGCGTTTCCTTCCACTGCTTGCTTGCATAATGCGTCTATCACGACCGAGCTAAACCCACAGCTTATTAGCAATACCTTTCTTTCCTTAACTATCCTCTCTCTTACCTAATGAATGTTTTGCCAATCCCTGGACCTCCGTGGCAAAACAAGGCTGAACCTGAAGAATCGCCCCCACCGATACCACCAAACCAATTCCGATATTCCTCGGTCTGTATGAGCCAGTCTCCGACGTTGTCGATCCTACGGCTTTGGATGTCGTGGTGCCGTATCTGGGGTTCGAGTGGTGATAACCATGCCAAAATTTCGGACTTCTCGTCAACAACCGTGCAGTTATTCCACACATTGCTAACAGAATTGTCATTATTAAAACAGTTGATATTGCCGTTGATGTGGGGTTGAGACATTTTGTATTTTTCGGTGCTTCGAGGGTTAAAGAGGATGGGTTCTTGGGTAATTTTGTCGAGGAGAGTCGGTTGATGTAATTCCGTGGGGGGTGAAGAAAAGCGGGGACAATCGCCATTTTGAGGCGCCAGGGATGAAAGCCTGGTCCAACCAATCCACTTGATAATGGCACACTATCTGTGAAACCGACATTATTGTTGAATGCTGTATGTGCAAGCCTCAAGCGGCTGACGGAGGAGTGTGGCTGTGATGAAAGAACTCTCATGAGTATCAAGATCTCGTGCGGCGCTGGCATCGGCAGCAGTGTCAAACAAACCCTCCCTGAAAGCTTGAAGATCTACCGGTGGGTGACATATAACAAGAATAATTAACGAGGACCGGAGACGTGATCGCTCTATGTGCCTCTACGTTACGAAATATCAATCTCTTGGACGAGTATGCACCCCTGTGCACGTTGACCATGTTCTAATGAGCCCTGATATTCTGCTCTGTTCACGGGGGACGGAAAAAAGAAAACGAAAAAAAGAGCTCCGTTGTACGAGCACTCGAGTACAGTACTCGAGCGGAGGACTACGACACTCGCTGCTCGAAGGTGTGTCTCAAGGCGTATGCTCTACTCGAGTATCATACCGTACCTAAACCTAAATATATTTTCCTATTGTGCAAAAGGACGAGATTTCCTCGGAGTAAGCGAGGGGTTAACTTATTCGGGAAAATTTTAACTTAATCCCTAACACTCGTGAAGAAAACTGGGAGATAAAAAGAAGTGAACATCCAAGACCACCCGGCACAAAACTCGTTCATCTGGAGCTACGTATACTGTGCTAGTGTACCCCCATTCATAAAGCTCCATTACCCTTGTACCTCAAGAGGAATACCTATTCCCAAACCAGACCAACTAGTCTTTTCCGTAATTCTCTTTTTGATATGCCTCTGGGGGCATTGCAAGTTCTCGTCACAATTTGTTCTACTAAATAATAGAAGGGGAGGGCTAGCGAAGCGTGTCCAATGGCGAGTGGCACTCGAGAGGATATGAGAATTTTGCGAATACGGCTGTACCAATAAAAGATGATTCCGATGAGACAGGGTGGCCGACGACAGAATCCTCGGCAGCCCACAAGAGCAGAGTTTAGCCGGATTTCTTAGAGCCAGGGGAAGGCATGGGGGGGGAAGAACAAAAGTATGATCGGACTAGGCTCTAAGCGCAGCGGAACATGGAAGAACAGTGGACTACTCACAAATTCGTAACGTTCCAACAGAGCAAACGAGTTGGCGCTAAGACCGCTTTATCATCTAGTAGCCGGATGCCTTACCAGTTGGCGAGTACGATCGCGGAACACCCAAATACTCGAGTCCCCCCGATTTGCTTGTAGCCTTGAATTACTAAGATTCAGGAGCAATCTGTGTATTTGGACGGGGTGGGTATTTGGGTGTTCCACGATTGTAGTTCCCTACTCCCCCTCTGCTAGCTAACTGGTTGGGAGGTATATCTCTCCGTCTAACCAGGAACCACCGCAACAACGCCGCAAAAGAAAGAAAAAACTCCGAAACTCAAAGACCTCTTAAGAATCACACCAATCTAACCAATCCTAAACCTTAGTGATCTCAAGCAATCTAGAACCACCCTGATATCCCATGACCCTCCGCAGTCCCCAAAGCCGATGCCAGTGTTCCCAACGGGCCAGGCCGGCCAGGCTTCGGTAAAGCCGGGCCCGGCCTGTGCAAATTCTCTCAGATCTAGCCTGGCCCGAGCCTGCAGGCTGGGTTAAGCCTGAGCCTGGCCTGGCCGGGCCCGCCTATAGGCCATATAGGCTTTTTCCCGGCCTGTACGGCTTCTGCCGCCCCACTCATAGCGAGCAGCTGTTCTGTGTCAACAGCAAAATTCACGGTAAATGTTTCCTCATTACTGAATATGATTAAAAATAAAGTAAGGGTTTCGCTTTATTAGCAAAGGGAACACAAAAAAAATACTAGAGGTAGTGAATTAATTAGTTGAATTAATTGTAGAAAAAGAGTTGCTGTTGGTGGATCAACTGTGTGCAGTAGGATGGTGACTATTTCGAAGGTATCAATAAGAGAGGTTGACTGTAAATAGTTTACGAAAATAACATTGAAAATACGACTGTTTCACTTTATTCGCTTGGGGATTTACAGTGGTTGCTGCGAAATAGGGGGGAATGATGGTACGATAGGTTGTGATCGTGGCCCTGGAGGTAAATTTCGAAGACTATTGTGTTGGTTGAGTATCACTCGTTTTGTAATTAATTAAGAAGTAATAGCCGAAGCTAAGGAGGAAAAAAATCAAAGGTGATAAACTCGAAAGAGAGGAGGGGGAATGGGGGGGCGTTGAATACTGTTGGAAATGATCCACGGTCGGCCGAGTTCTTTACGTGGTAGACGCGATAAAGTGTTTGCAGACCGCTTAATGGGTAGAGATACTGTGGACAGAGCTTCACTGAGAGTGAAGGCAAGAATGAGAATCAAAGGGAAAATGAGAGTTGTGTTAAGAGTAGTTTCGTTGGTTTAGTTTACTGTGTGGAACTTGTTGAGTTAAGAGAGAAAGAAGAAACGAGAACAGAGTGTAAGGAAGACAAGTGAGCACATAGCTGGTTGCAACCAAGCTAGAAGTATGACTAAGCTTCGGTGAACAACCCAAGATATCCAACACTTCCCCCTCACCGAAGCCAGGCCAATTCCATCACGAGCCCGCAAGATATAGGAAACACTATAATACTGCATATCCAACCTAGGACTTCACTGAGTGCCATTAAAACCCCTCCTACAGATTGTCTCGGAGGGGAAAGGTACACTCTCAGTCAATTTCCACCATCACTGTAAAGCAAATTGTAGACAAAAAGAAAACAAAAACAAAACAAAAACTAATGATACAACATCTAGGTCCTATCTATCATGCGCGCCACCAGACCGCATTCCCAGTTGCTCCAGAAATTGCCGATGCTTAACCTCCACTAAAGCTTTGGTTAAACCATCAGCAGCATTGTGCTCGCCTGGAACGAAGGTGAAGTTGACAATACCGGCTCGCTGAACTTCGCGTGCTTTGAAGAGTCGAATATCGAAGTGCTTGTTCCTTGCTGTTATTCCTTCAGACTTGACTGTCTGAAGAGCACGTTCGCTATCTGTGAAGATTGTAGTTGGTGCACACAAGGTTCCTGTATAGCCAGGAGTAGAGGTATCAGGATGATCAAGCCAATGCGTGGTACTCGGAGGAGGATGAACAGCGGATGCCGGTGGGAGTTGTGTAGTTTTGATATCATAAAGCAGTTGTCTCAGCCAGAGTACTTCCTTAACAGCCTCAATGAAAGCAGAGTATTCGGATTCTAAGGTAGAGGTAGCAATAATAGATTGCTTTCGAGATTGCCAAGAGATCGGACCACCCAGAAGGAACAGGAAGGAACCAATTGATCGTCGATCCTAGGTGTTATTTGCCCAATCTGCATCCGTGTAGCCAGTAAGCTCCAACATTCCGCACAAGGAAACCGGATAAACGAGTACTAGGTTCTTAGTTCCTCGAAGGTATCTCAGGACTCGCTTGGCTGCAGTTAGGTGAACTGTGTGGGGATTATGACTATAGCAGCTAAGTGCAGATACTGCATATGAGATATTAGGACGACTTCCTAGTGCGGCATACATCAGGGCTCCAATTATTTGGAGATATAGATGCTGATCAGCCGGATGGTCATTACTGAATTCGTAGAGCTGTGTATTCCTGGCTAGTGGGGTGGAGACAGGATTGGCCTTCTCCATTTGAAAGCGTCGTAGAATTGACTCTAGGTAACTCTGCTGGGACAGAGTGTAAGACCCATCCGCTAGCTTGGAGATTTCCATTCCAAGAAACCTCTTGATCTTACCCAAGTCAGTCATATTATAAACGGATCGAAGCTGTAGTTTGATATCAGTTGCAGCCTTGGGATCTGAGTAGGCAAGTAGGATATCATCCACGTAGAGAAGGATAAGCAAGGAAGGCTTGTGATATAGGTTTAGTTCCGCAGTTGATTTTTCAAATCCAAGAGATGTGAGCAGACTATCAATAGCCTTATACCAAAGCCTTGGGGCCTGTCGGAGGCCATATAAGGCCTTACGAAGTCGGTCGATAGGAAATTGGATGCTAGGCTCAATCTTCTCCACTCCAGCTGGCAGCTCCATATAAATATCATCCCTATCGATAGGTGGATTTAAGAAAGCTGTAATGACATCAATATGGTCAATATTCCAGCCATATGCAGTCGCAACTGCAAGTACCAGGTGTAAGGTAGCTAGCCGACTGACAGGAGCGTATGTTGCATCATAGTCAACACCTTCACGCTGCTCATATCCCTTGATGACTAATCTGGCCTTGAAGCGGGTGTAGCCATCTGCATTTGCCTTTGTTCTGAAAACCCACTTGAATCCGATTGGGTGTATCGGTTGGGTATCCTTTGAAAGCTGATTGACTGGTATCCAGGTCGAGTTTTCAATCACAGAGCCCAGTTCCGATTTCATGGCCTCTATCAACTCATGCTGATAAAGGCTGTCCATTGCCTCCACATAAGAGACAGGGTCATCAATATGAATACCATCAAGCCATCGGTTGACCTGTGCAGCAAACACATTAGCCGCCTGACTAGCAGCTAGTCTTCGTTTTGCTGTATCTTCTGCCATCATTTCCTCAACCCGTCTCTGTATGTCAGCATTCCGAGTATCTTTCCTTCGATAGGGACGCCTTGGTCGCTTTGGTGGAGCCATTGGCAAACCCTGACTACTACTATTAGAAGCACAACTATCGTCACCAGGTGTTCCACCCTGGGAGCTACCAAGAGGTAGAGTATTGTCACCAGGCGTTCCACCCTGGGAGCGAGAGAGAGAAAGACCATTGTCACCAGGCGTTAAACCCTGGGAGCCAGCGAGAGAGAGAGTACTGTCACCAGGTGTACCACCCTGGAAGCGAGAGAGAGAGAGACTATTGTCACCAGGCGCTTTACCCTGGGAGCCAGAGAGAGAGAGAGTAGTGTCACCAGGCGTACCACCCTGGGAGCGAGAGAGAGAAAGACCA